>Ga0182027_10005228_pt1 | contig 19787 bp, 14 predicted proteins | sample 712E1DmetaG_FD_121300 | JGI IMG/M metagenome (GOLD analysis project Ga0182027, IMG submission 121300) | Permafrost microbial communities from Stordalen Mire, Sweden - 712E1D metaG (Illumina Assembly) | ecosystem: Environmental > Terrestrial > Soil > Wetlands > Permafrost | place: Sweden...
CAACGCAAGATTCGATTAAACTCGGATCTTGTTCCAATGCCGCACTGAAAAAAGATTCTCCCGGGAGAAATAAAACGATGAATTCAGGTGATGGGGCAAATTGTTCCCAATATGCTTTTTCCCCAAGTTTTCCGAAATGATTCCGAACTTGCTTAGCATGCTCCTTAAGTTTTTCACTTCTGACGATTTCGTCCTTTGCATCAATTGCGTTTAGGTATGCCTCTAAAGGCACTTTGGAATCGATAACGATGCTGCGATTATTAGGTAGCCTGATAACCATATCTGGACGAAGTCTGCCATCTTCTGTATTCACTGATTGTTGCTCTTGAAAATCACAATATTGGACCATTCCGGCAATTTCTACTACCCGTTTTAGTTGTATTTCTCCCCATCGTCCGCGAACGATTGGTGCACGTAAGGCTTTAACAAGATTACCAGTTTCGTTTTGAAGTTTTACTTGTCCCTCTTTTAACTCGGTAACCAATCCTTGAAGGCCAACATAAGCTTCAATTCGAACTTTTTCTAATCCTTGGATTTTTTCATCAAATTTACCTAAAGATTCTTTAACCGGGTTAATTAGCGCATCAATGGCTTTCTGACGAGCATCAAGGTCGGTTTTTGCACCATCTTGATATTTGTCTAGCGTTGTTTTAGCAAGATCCATGAAAGATTGATTATTTTTACTTAAAGCTTCTGCCGAAAGAGCCTTAAATGCATCAGTGAGTTTGATTTGGGCTTCATTTAACAACGCCAGTTTTTCTTGAGCGTTTTTGCGTTCTTCTTCGATCCTGGTATTGAGTTCCGTTACCTTGTTGTTTAAGATCGTGGTTTCCGCCTGTAAGTTTGAAAGTTCTTTAGTTTTTCCTAAGAGGATTACATTTAAATCCTCGATTTGTTTATCCCGTGATGCAATTCTCTCTGTCAGAGTTGCTCGTTCTGCTTCTCCCTCACTTTTGGCTTTTTCGCCAACTTGAAAAGCGTGGTTTTTCATTATTAGCCACATCGCGGCAATGCCTAACACTAAACCGATGAAAATACACAATATGATGTAAAACGCATTCATTATCTTCCTCCTGTCGTAACGAGATAAACTCAGTGTATTACTAAAATGTAGATATTTAGCCCGTTTGTTATTCGTGTCTGCCGCAGAATTTAATTCTCAAGATAAAGCTTTTCGTGTAATTGCGCTTAAATCCCCTTTGATAGGCATGACAAAGAGGCACTTACCCCGACTTCTTGAAGCCCAAACTTCACCAACGGCTCTTTTCTCTTCGGCATCGGAGGCGTCATACAGATAACCCCCTTTATATTCCACGACCATAACTCGCCCATCATTAAGCTGACACAGAAAGTCCGGATAAAACCAGTCTTTTGAAGTCTGCAAACGGAATGATGAAGTTTTGCGGGCAAGATCCTCTGCAATTTCTTTTTCAAATCCTTCAGCTACCATTCAGAATGCCCGCAGTAACATCCCCACCTCTGGCAGCAAACGATGTTCTTGCTTCCTTTCTGCCACCGTGGCAAATTACCAAGTCGTACAAGAAAGAGATTCAATAAACGATCAAATTGACTCTGTATCAAATCAAAAGAAAGCGTAATTATACAATTAGATTTGTGTCATATTGACCTGAAAGGCTGTTTCTGTTACCCTGTTCGTGAAACGATGTATATCAGCATCGTTCTCTCTTCAATGGAAAGATGGACCGTCGAAAACCTCCCGGCCCATCTTTTCATTTTGGAAATACTTACTATCATGAAGCATCATACTGAAAGTGAAATTGACCACTGTCTGCAGCTATATGGTTAGTGTCACGTTAATAGACTTGTTAGATTCAAATATAAGTTGGCAGCGTATTTCAATACAATCAAGAGGAATATTTAATTTCCGCGATGGGATGTTTCCTTGAATTTCAATTCCGCCGTCAGATTTTACAATTCCAATCATGAAAGCTTTGAAATTCCGTAATTCTTCCGAGAGAACATTACCCAGCGGTGCGAGGGCTGCCGGTTGTGCAGACATTGATACGCCGTGGATTGGTTTAAGTTTGAAAGGTGATTTTTTAAGGTCGCCGATTGGACTATGAATAACTAACGGTCCCTGTTGCTCGGGGCCTTGGCTAAGGTCGCCGAACGGCCGGAACAAAATCCTTCAAAATAAATGGTCCGGTACCTATAGCGTGATGCCAATCTGAAAGGTCTCCCCATTTCTTCACTGCTTCTGGATTCTCAATGCATTGACGTTGCATTGGGCCGTGCAGAGCTTCCATTATGAATTCTGGATTGAGCACCTTCCATTTAAATACAACTGTGTATTTGTCAGCGGCAGTTACCGATATTAATTCTTTAAAATAGACTTTAACAGGGAAGGGGCTAGGATTGGGATAACTGCCAAAGCCTAATAAACGGTTATAGTGAAATACAACATCATCGGCGCTGAATTCCCGCCCGTTTGCCGGTGGTATTGACCTTTCATATATTTAGACGGGTGCCAAGCCATTTTATAATTCCATATCGCCTGGTCCAATGTCCGGTCATCCGAAATTAGCCTTTCGATCCACCCGCCGTAGATGCTCGGGTAGCCTTCGGAGTAGTATGGGTCAAAATTATCGATATTCCTGCTGGCCCGAATAGTCATTTCACCACTGTATTGCGGCCTACCCTCCTTGTCCCACCAGTTAGTATTGGTTGTCACTTTCTTTTCCATGGTAACTCCTAAATAAATCAGGGTAAATTGACTATTCTTTAATGGTCTTGGCACCGATAATGTACCAAGAATGTACGATTGTAAAGTTTATATTATACTAGGTTTTCTTTGTAGCCGAATCTAAAAAGAGTGCTAATATTTGAGTTCTAAAAGACTCCTTGGAGCAAATGCTTAATCAAAAACCGCATATATTTATCGACTGACCGCCTTTTCAATAATGGACATCAATTTCAGCTAAAAACGATGATTCCTTTCGTGTATTCATCTCGACGAAATTGTTCCGTGATAATTATTGAAAATAGGAAACTTCAGTCGTGTTTAATGTTATGTGATTTGGTTTTAGGCCGGGGGAAGTCGCCGTTAGTTGAATCCTGTCAGGTTTGATTCTTGATTGAACGATCACTAAACACAATCCGTTAAAAGCCTTCCTGTTATTGCCCTTAAAATCCTCGTGGCTGAAAGGATTCCCATTGTCCACTTCAATAATCGTACCCTCCCCTTGAATTTCGAAGGAAATTTTATTATCAGCAACCGGGACAACTCTACCCTGTGCATCGAGTATGCTCACCGTGATGTGGCTGATGTCGCGCCCGTCTGCAGTTATGCTGGTCCTGTCAACCGCGAGACCGATGGCTGCCGGCTCTCCCGTGGTTGTAATTTCTTTCATGACAACCACCTTCCCGTCTTTGATACCCGCGGCTTTAAGTGTCCCTGGTTGATAGGGAACTGTCCATTTCAAGTGCAGGTCAGAAGTGGTACAAGGGGCAGCAAAGCGGGCTAGGTTTTCCCTCCTTCCTTCACGTGGGAACCAGTAGCCCTGAACGCCCAGCGACTTGCCATTAAGGAACAACTCAACGCAATCGCAGTTCGTATAGCAGAGCACCGGAATATAGTCTCCTTCTCTACCTTTCCAGTTCCAATGCGGCAAGAGATGAACCATGGGTTTCTCCGTCCATTGGCTTTGGCACCAATAATAAGTGTCTTTCTCAAAACCGCAACTATCCAAAACTCCGGCTCCTGGACATTGAAGTGGCTTCGATATTCGGATAGTGATTCAAAAGCTCACAAATAAGCTTGCGCCCGACAAATCCGCTGCCTCCGGTTATCAGTATTTTTTCCATGTTTTACCCCTTTTATTTTTACATCGATTTAATTAGTCGCGATTTTCGACTAACTAAGATTATTCAATGTTGTTGCATGAATACCATGGAATAGACATAAAATTTTGGGGACCGGCGAAAAAGATCGCATTATTTTCGAAAAATTAAATTTTACCTATTTTACTTACGTAAAAACCTATAGAAAATACAGAGATTAATCCTTTTGGACGTCCAAAATCAGCCGTATGGGTGATTCGCAGCCCTTCCAAAACACTTATTGTTAATAGCTAGGTACTACGTAGAAGACTTGTGAGAGAGCTATTTCAGGGGGTGGAGAATGTGAGATTTGATGGTTCGGGTCATCAGAAACTATTAGCCAGTGCAATTAACATAAACCCAAGGAAGGATTTTTAAATGAACAATATGATAGGAAAATTAAAATCTCACAAAAGTCCTCTAAATCGGTCCATAATCGCCATCGCCGGATGTGCGTTGGTGCTCTGCCTGGCGGCGGCACTCGCCATTTCTCCCATAGGGTCTGGAAACAAAGTAATGGCTGCAAGCCCAACTGTAGCCATCGACATGATCAATTATGGAACTAACAGCGGCGGGGTCGATCAGACAATTATTAACGCGCACCCCGAATTCCTGGTTGATAATAGCCCGGCGGGCCCATGGAGGGGCGATGCCAACATCAGCGAATTCACTGCTGCCGGGATTAAATATTTTGAATATATAGACGGTGGGTATGAAGGCACACAGGCGAGGTCAATACCTAATGATGTGGCTTCCAACCTCAACTATATAACCGCTATTGCAAAAGCCGGGGCTTACGGCATATTTCTGGATGAAGTTTCCTCAAATCCAAATACCGCTTCAATAAGTTACTTGTCTCAGATATATAATGCGGCTCATGCATTAGGGCTCAAAGTTGTATTTAATACGGGTGTGGACAGCTGGTCTGATTCTTTGATGAGCTATTGTGATTACATAAACACTTCTGAGGTGTGGAACAATACGGCCCTCACAGCCAATCAAACCAAATGGGCCAGCAGGACTTGGGTATTGACCGAAGGCGTGAACGATGCAACGACCGCAGCAAACCTTACTGAGGGGGCCTGGTCTAAAGGGTTGCTGGCAGAGTATGCCTGTAGTGAATACGGAACCGTTCCCAGCTGGATGCCGACCTATTATTCTCTGATCAGCGGCAGCAGCCCAGTAACCTCTGCGCCGAATATCAATACTACAACATTAGCGACCGGTACAGTGGATACTCCCTACTCCCAGACTCTAGCAGCGAACGGCGGCACAGCGCCTTATACTTGGACAATAACATCCGGAACGTTACCTTCAGGATTATCCTTAAGTTCGAATGGAGTTATTTCCGGCACACCTGACACCGGTGTTGACCCTTCAATTGTATTCAAAGTCACCGACAGTAACGGAGCCACTGCCAGTCACACATTGTCAATCACAATTAATTCCTCGACGACCGTTGCAGGAAATACTGTCGGTACAGTTGCTGGTGCGCCGGTTTCGAGCGGAGGAGACAACGAATATGATTTATATCTGACGATTACCAGTACTACCATATCCGGTTTTACTGCCGGACAACAAGTCTGGTGTGCCGCAACCACTTTGGATTTCCCGAATCTGCTGACAGTTGGTGTATCTCTGGCGGGGAACTTAAGTAATTCACTTGGCTGGTGGGAATTTGAAGCAACAAGTGCTTCTCCCCCGGCATTAACTCCGCCAACCGCGACTGCCCCGACCGTAGCCACCTCTACAGCAACATCTATCACATCTTCTGGGGCAATAATAAACGGGACATTGTCGTCTCTTGGTTCTTCAAGCAGCGTGCCGGTGAGTTTCAATTGGGGTTTGAACTCAAATTATGGTAACTCTACGGCGGCACAGACAATGACATCTTCGAGTGTTTTTACGGCAACGCTAACAGGGTTAACCCCCGACACGACATACCATTTCAGGGCGGTTGCAGCCGGGAGCGGTACCGTATATGGCAGTGACATCACCTTCACTACCGGATCAGCTGTAGCACCGCCAGTCGCTAATTCGCCCGCTACGGGTAATACTACCGGTATAGTCATCAGTGTGCCCGTTTCCAGCGGAGCGGCAAACGAATACGATTTATATTTGAAGATTACCAGCACTACCGTATACGGTATTAAAGTCGGCAAGCAAGTATGGTTGGCCGCGTCGGCAACAGAGTATCCAAATCTTTTAACGGTAGGATCAACCATTAACGGTAACCTGAATAATTCAGTCGGCTGGTGGGTCATCAAATAATCAGTCAGCTAACACCAAACGAAAGTGATTTACTGACAAGGGGAGTCCATCTCGGACTCCCCTTGTATTTTGATGAGTTTAATTCGATTTGGTGTCGCCTCGCTATAGAAAGACACAACCGTTTCATTGTATGCTTCGTTAGTTTACCTGCCAAGCCGGCGATTAAGGTTTATGGCTTTGAAGATATTGAACCGATAGAAAACATTATGTCTATTACCGCAAAACGGAAAATTATGGATAAACTACAGGTTAATTTGGTAGTCTTTAATGATCGTATTGAAATCAGGTGCCAAATCCCTTTTGAGGCCGAAAGATCTGTTAAGGTGATCTTGAATTTAGAAATACCGCTATTCAGCAAGGAGAGGCACTGCACTAAATTTCTGTAATGAGCTCAGGGTAATTTAGGCGGATCCAAAATTCCACATCATTCCGAAGTTGTTTTGCCAACTCTATCATTTCTAAAGCCTCTTGTTCGGTTACCAATCCTGCTCTTTCATAATCACTCATGTTGCGTTTCTGGCGAAATTTATCCAGTTGCTTGATTATCGACGGCTCGGTATGAACAGTAAACGCCAATGACTGAATTAACCGGTAATGTTGACCCTCGTTTCTGGCTCGATATCCGGCTGCTGCCAATGCCGCCGCAGCTGATTGGAGAGCGGCATTATGGGCGATACTCAATCGCCAATCAGGGCCGAGTTCGACTATTTGAACTTTTTCCAGATCTCGATCGCAAATGTGCAAAAGGTTGGCAATTTCACCAGCTGATGGTCGATGGTTTTCAATCAGCTTTTCATTCAACCAGTCTTGTAAGCTCACTTTCGTCCCCAATTAAAAATATTTTGTCGCCTTCCAATACCGTTTTAACAAAGTTATGATCTATATTGACTTTCTGCTTGAATTCGGAGATAGGATAGACAACTGCGTTCACTTCTCGTCCGAGATCCTCTTCAGCCGGGGTAAGAAGTGAAACCACGTCTCCAAACGAAATTGCCCCAATTACCATAACGTCAACATCGCTTTTTCTGTCATCTGCTGCCCTGGCGACCGAACCAAAGATGAAAGCAAGTTGAATTTTATCTGCTCCTATCTCCAAAGACTGCCTGATGACATCAGCCATCCCGAATGTTTTCCTAACAATGATTTTTAACTCGTTGAAAATCGGGCACTTTGCATTGGCCTTATAATACACCTGTCTCCCCTGAACTTCCCTGATGATGATGCCGGTTTCAGTCAAGTTTTTCAGTTCTCGCTGTACCGTTCCACGGCCGCTTTTCACAGCGTCCAGTACTTGCTTGGTATAGAAAGAACTATCAGCATGACCATAAAGGAGAGCTAAGACGGATTGCTTGGTTTTTCCAAAGAGCCCGTTGCACAACAAATTGTCATTCATAGCTTTTACCCATTTCGGGTATTATATTACCCAAATTGGGTAAGAAAATCAAGTCGGCGCGTATACGTAACGCGTATACGTCAACGATTTAAAAAAGAGCTGGTTCAAATTATTAACATTACTGTAATCCCTCTCATCAAAATACACTTGGTAAAGGAAAACAACGGAAACTTGGATTATTTATTTTCTCAGGTATATTAGCTGTTATCATCATAGCAGTGGGTATTGTAATGCTAACATCACAAACAAATTCAACCTCTTCCACTACGATTATTTCCTCTCCAATCTCTACGACGCTGAACCCAGTTACATCTGAACCTGCTACTACGACAACATTCTGGCCTTTAAGCCCTATCCCGGTTCAGGTAAATGGTTTAAATAATATTATTGCAGTGGCACGTGGGCAATTCTCTAGCCTGGCGATGAACAATTAGACTGATAGATTCGCTGGACAACAACATATCAATGGGAGGACCGGCAGACGAAATGGACGAATTATTAACAAACCTTGTCCCTTTTGATCAATGATCGATTTTTCCGGATTCGTCTTAGTTGTTCCGACGATCCGAACTGCGGCTTTCTCCCAGCCGCCTCAATTGGACTATGAAAACTGTGATACCAAAGAGGGTGATTAATATTGTTAGAATTATTTCGATTATTAAGATTGTATGATTATTTTCCGCGAATTGTATGATACCATTGATCGCAATTAAGGTCATTTGAACAAGCATGACAATCGCTAAAGCCGTAAGCAATAGCTGACTTGCCAGGACAATTATCGCAAACCTAACTCGTCGTCCGAATAACATTTGATTCTGCTCCTTATGTTAGTAATACGACATGCCCACCAAGATTGGATCCACCTTAGCTTGAGAGACCATGTTATAATTTGTAAATGGGCCGTTGACTATTAAAAACTCTATCAAATAAGTAACAATAACAGATTTTTCACTCACGCTTTTTTGATTATACTCCTTCCTTGACAGGAATATTCTTAGATTCCAAGTGCATAATTAATGCCCGTGGATTTCCAGTTACAACTGCTGGCATCCTGGTACTCTTCCCCATAAGGACATTGCATTTTCCCGTTAACTTGTTTCAGGTAGATTCTTTCCATCTGAAAAATAAATCCACCAGACTCTTCGCCGAATAGATGTAATAATATCACTTGGTATGACTGTCGCTTTACTGAAAGCAGCGGACGCACAACTATCTGCGAACCTTCAATTTCAATGTTTCGACAGAGCGGCGAATGGCCCCCTGGTTATAGCTGCACACACCATAGGCTTGACATAGACATGGCAATTACTGGTTGGTAAGCCTTTCTTAATCAGTTGATGCCGTCCTTGGCTTTGCGATTATTTTCCTCGACACCGTCATACTTTGGTAGGTCAACATTCCTGACGAGAATCGCCGAAACGCCCTGTAGAACGTATTTGTTCTGTTGTTCATTTTATTCACTCGATCCCGTTACAAGATTAGCATTATTTTTTATGTTTTTCCGGCGAGTTCTTCCCCTTTTGGAATGGACTTCCATTTCTGGCATTTTACTATGGTGTCAAGTTCAATATCTTTAATCTCCTCACATCGCTGCTTCGTAGGCACTCTTGACTTATTCGTCTCCTTTGCTTTGTTTCTTTTTACGTAGAACCTGTGCTATCAATGAAATTATACAAAATCACCAAAGATGTAAAGAGTTTTTGCTTGCCATCGCCCTTATGTTTAGAGTATATTTTAAGCAAGAATCCAAGTTGATGTTTTTGCCACTTCCGATGTTGAAAATCCCGGTCACATTGCTGATGGTGGCCAGTAAATCACGTCACCTACAAACACGAAGTCTCTTGTTGAGAGCCGTCTTAAAAAATCGTTGGTGGTTTACCTTCAGATATTTGTTGGATGAATCTGTGGATTACCGAAGCAAGCGGTAGATGCCGCATCGGCTGCTCATTAATATCCGGGGATAAGTCCCCCCGGGGTAAGAGGCCGTCGGGATCTCGCAATTCGAACGCCTTTCTAATACCTACATCGGGTTAGTCGCGAAAGGTAGGAATATTGATTAAACAATCTAGTCGAATATACCTAAACATATGTCGCGTTACGTTATTGACAAATCTGTCACCTTGAGATAATATGGTGAATCGCGGTGTAGGTTTAATCCATACGCATTATGACTTACATTTGAAATGAGAAACCGAAAATATACAAGTTCCAAAAGTTGATGATCAAAATTTAATTTAACCAAGGACTTAAGATGCTAAACGAAATACATCAAAAAACGCCCATAAGAATTGTTGCTACCATTCCCTGTTTTAACAATGAACGATCTATTGCTCATTTCGTAAAAACCACGAAAGAATACGCTGATGACGTTATTGTTATTGATGATGGTTCGGAGGATAAGACTTCAGAAATGGCATCGGCCGCTGGGGCCAAAGTGATTAAACATGATTTCAATCAGGGCTATGGCGCGGCGATTAAATCCTGCTTTAAAGCTTTCCAGAATAGTGATGCCGATATATTGGTTACGATCGATGGCGATGGTCAGAACAGCCCGCAAGAAATACCCCTGCTGGTAAGGCCAATTTTTGACAAAGAAGCAGATATCGTAGTGGGCTCACGGTTTTTAAATGATGATCCGAACATGCCGCGGTACCGTAAGTTAGGAATTAATTTGATTACTTTTCTCTGGAACTTCGGTTCTCAAATTCATGTAACTGATTCCCAAAGTGGTTTCCGTGCTTATTCCAGAAGAGCAGTTCAGGGTTTGGAATTAACCGAAAATGGCATGAGTCTGAGCATCGAGATTTTGGAAAAAATCAGGAAAAAAAGGCCCGTCATCAAAGAAGTGTCCATCACCTGCTCTTACAAAAATAATAATGATACGTTTAATTCAAAAGCATTCTTCCACGGTTTTGGAGTTGCATGCTCGGTATTACGCATCAGGTTAAAATATATTTTTTACCATTGATTAATAATTACACGTGATGCTAATTTAGCCCGATAACCTAGTAATCGTGCAAAAATCGGTTTCCGTAAAGTAGTAATGAGACTGAGGAACCAAAACATCGGCACGTGGGCATGCGGCAAGGATGATCGTCAACACATTCTTTGAAAATATTTATCGATGGCAGTTAGGCTGTAAACCAAGATTATTTTTACAGCTGGGGCAGGCGGGTAGTTTCCGTTATAAATGAGGTATAAATGAGAATTCTTTTAGTTTCGGAGTATTACCCCCCCCATATTGGTGGGGTGGAGATCGTGTTCCAAAACTTGTCCGAAGGATTAGTGCAAAGAGGGCATGATGTCACTATGGTAACATGCAAACTGCCAGAGACCAAAGATGCTGAAACAGTAAATGGCGTTCAAATTGTTCGTGTAAATGTTCCGCGAAAAGGAAGCCGGTATTGGTTTTCGTTTCTCGCGGTGCCTCAAATATTTGCACTCGCTCGAAAAGCGGATTTGATTCAAACCACCACATACAATGGCGCATTTCCTTCAATACTGGTTTGTAAAGTACTCAGGAAAAAGTGTGTGATAACGGTACATGAAGTCTTGGGCCGACATTGGGATGATTTCACAAATATAAGCAGATTTTCATCAAAATCACATAAGTTCTTAGAGAAAATTATCATGTCCCTACCATTTGATGCGTTTGTTTGCGTTTCCGATCACACTGGTAAGGCTGTAAAAAGTTTAGGCATTGCAAAGAACAAAATAAAAATTATCTACAATGGTATTGACCATGATTTGTTTAAACCATTAGAAGTCCAAAACAACCAAATAAGGCATGAACTAAACCTGAACAATGAATTCATTTATATGTATTTCGGAAGGCCCGGCATTTCCAAGGGCGTCGAGTATTTGGTTCGTGCAGTACCTCTAATTTCACGGCAAATTTCCAATTCAAAACTGCTGTTAATTTTGGCGCATGATCCGAAAGACAGATATGAAAATATCAAAAATATGATCCGGGACTTAAAAATAGAAGATAGAATCATAATACTGGATCCCCTTCCGATAACGAGGCTCCCCGATTATATTGGTATTTCTGATTGCGTGGTCGTTCCTTCCCTATCGGAAGGTTTTGGTTTTACTGCCGCTGAAGCTTGCGCTATGGACAAGCCTGTAGTTGCGTCCAATGTGGATTCATTGCCCGAAGTGGTTTCGGGTAAATACATTTTGGTGGAACCTAAAAAACCTGATCTGATCGCAGAAGCTGTCCATAAAGTCTATAAGGGAGAATACCGGCAGACATCGAAAAAAATGTTTACATGGAATGAATGCGCTGAAAAATATGAACGGGTTTACCAGGAGATGTTAAGTATGGGACAATTATCTGCGCAAACATAAATCACCCAGCTCATTGCTTTGTTCTAATTCTTTTCTCAGACGGTATTTTCTTTTCACTACGAGAATATTTATATCGGGTTGTTGCGGAAGTTTCAGATATCTTGTTCCCAGTCGCCATTTTTCAAAGCGAAGTCCGGCGCCTGACTCGAAGTCCAATAACGAGGGATAACCGCGAAATATTATGCCAGTTAGGTTGAACAAACTTTGCAATGGATAATATCTGTAAAAAAAGATAAAATTATATAAAAATTGATGAATAGCTGGAATATTGAACACGATGAATATATTATTGGTTTCCGAATTCTTTTACCCGTGGCCTGGCGGAGCTGAATTTACTAATTGGAAAATAATGAAAGGTTTAGTAGAAAAAGGCCACAAAGTCAGTGTTGTAACGAGCCGAATTTTTGGGACCAAAGAATATGAAATACTCGACGGATTAGAAATATACAGACCATTTCCGATATTCGACCCGAAGAAAAACAATGATATTTCTTTAACGAAGAGATTTATATTCACTACCAAGCTGTATCCATATCTAATGAATTTTTTAAAATCTCACGAAATCGACATTATTTGCAATGTAGAATATGCCACGGCATGGCCGGCATATCGAGCAGCGACTAAAAACAAAATTCCATCCATTCTCTGCATTCACAGCTTAGTAGGCATCCTCTGGTATAAAAATGCTAACCCGGTATTTGCGACATTGGCTTATTTCCGTGAAAAAATACCTATTATTCTCTTCAGGTTCGACGCCATCTCATGCAACTCCAACATGGTAGCGAAACGCCTGGAATTCCATGCTTCTAAAAATATTTATGTGACTCAACACCTTTTTGACATACCTGAAATAATAGATATTTCAAAAAAAACGGATGTCAAATCAGTAAGGGATAATTTGGGCATAAAATCGAGCGAATTATTTCTTCTTTGTGTCGGAGCTCTTATAAGTGTCAAAAACATAGAAGGTTTAATTCGTGCCCTATGCAAATCTCAAACAAATTACGTTCTCGTACTAGTTGGAGACGGACCACGAAAAAATAAAATCGAAAAACTTACGATTTCCAAAAATATGCAGCAAAAAGTTATATTGTTGGGCGCTAAAACACACGAAGAAACAATTAGAATTATGGCATCCTGCAATATATTATTGTTGCCTTCGCAATCTGAAACATTTTCACTGGTGGCAATGGAAGCACTGGCTATTGGCAAACCTGTGATAGCAACTAAGGTTGGCATTTTACCAGAATTAAATTCCAATAATCTTTATCTGGTGGACCGCATCGAAGATATAAATAATTTAATTCAAAATAAAATTACACCCGGAAATGAGGATTTTTTGTCATCATATCCTAGTCGCGAAAAGGTTATTGGATATTTTGAAAATATGCTTTTTCAGGTTATACAGGGATCAACGAGAAAATATAACGAAATTCACCGACCTGCTAATTAATCGGACTACTAAACTCTCCGGTTGGATCGCTATCTTGCGAGTCGCACATCCATCAATGCGTACATGAGTATTCCGGTGAAATCGATATACCGTACTAACGTACCATTAGAGAATGCATCTTTTGAACTATTCTATTTATGCCCCATTTCATTTATATTATTATTAGCGTCAGATTATCTAGGGAATAATTTGGCCAAAATCGCAATCCAATTTTTTAAGCTAATGGCACCAACCATAGGATTGAACACTACCTTTACGATATGGACATGATTTTTTTTGGATACGTGTGATGAAAATATTTATTAACAATAAAATATTTATTTTTCCACTAATGTTCGTATTGGTATTTTGCGCAATTGGTTCGGTTCCTGCGAGTGCAGCATCTTCCACCGTGTTGATAGCGGCTTCCAACTCCGATGCCCAATGGAAATCGAAGGCGGCGATTATTTGCACAGGCACGGCAGATGAAAGCACGATTAATAGCTATCTCGCCGTTGGCGATGACGTTCAGCTGTCTCCTGGCACTTTTAATATCACAGATTCAACGGGCAATAAGACTGGCATTAACCCAGCTTCTAATACGCGTCTCTATGGCCAGGGCAATACCACAATCCTCAACTTGGAGAACTCAGGTATTTATGCTTATAACTGCAGTAATTTGGAAATCGATGACATGAAAATTCAGGGGACAATTGGCAGTGCCAATGCCGCCGCTATTTTCTGGGTAGCTAACACCAACCAAAGTGGTCTAAATGTTTCTCATATTGAATGTTCAGCTTCAGGCGGACAGGATTTTTATGTTTGTCCTTACGGGAGTGGAGTTATTCTCTCAAATATATTATTCTCGGATGACGATGCCTATGACCCGGATGGGATGGGATTTATGAATAGTGGCGAAGCCACTGCTACTGCCCCGGAAATCTCGAATATCACTTATTATAATTGCACAGTTGAAAACGCCGGTGTCGCTTCAACCAGGGACAGTATTTATGTAACAGGTTTTGATTTTGCAGAAGGGCCAACAACATTGGTGGTAAGCGATTTATATTGCATCGGTTGTTCGGTTAATGGTGCTTGGGAATCGGATTTTCATATGGAAACCGCCCCCACTAAAAATAATTTTGTAATCGTCGGATGTAATGCCATTAACGCCGGGCTTGAATCAAATCCCACTTATGGCTATGGGTTTTTAATATCCGGTGATACCGTTGAATATAATAATACGGCTTCAAAGGATACGGGGGGAGATCTATATCTGAATGGGACGGTTTATACTCCGATAATATCCGCAATTTCTCCTTCCGTTTCCTCTAAAACTGCTGTAACTATTAATCAAGATAACTGTCTCGGAGTAGAAATCAATATAGATTCAACCCACAAAGAACTGGTGCTCTATTCTAGTGACGGCAATCCGGTCAATCAACAGATAGCACTCGATGGTTATTACGTTTCTGACGATGGCAATAGTTATAATTTTAATGGTCAAAACATAATTGTGCAATTTAATGATTACACCATCATCCAATTGATTAAATCCAGTGCGTTGCATTTAATTGCCAGTACATCTTCCTTACCCAGTGGAACAATAGGGGTTGCTTATTCACAATCTTTGATCGCGACAGGAGGGACATCTCCATATTCATGGACCGTCATCTCCGGTAACTTACCTGCCAGTTTATCACTTAGCACCAGCGGTGTCATTTCAGGTATCCCCACAACCGCCGCCAACACATCTGTCTCTTTCAAAGTAACTGACAATAGCAATGCAACGGCGACTCAGTCTATAACAATCATTATCAATAACGGGCCAACTACCACCACCACTACCACTACACGGGTGACCACCACTACCACTACTCCGGTTACCACCACTACCACTATTCTTCCCCCTGTAACTACTAGTCCCCCAACCACCACGACTACAACTACCACAGCGACTATCACAACGCCCATAACTTCTACGCCACCTTCAACAGGTAGCAATGGCAGCGTCGGTAACGATACAGCGCCTACGCCGACAGGGGTGACAAACATAGCCAATTATGAAAATGCCCAGGGTGTCATCACCCAAAACATAAATATATGGAGTGATGATGATAATGCTGTTCTGAATATTCCATCTGGGATTACGGTAGTCTCTTCTAGCGGTGCACCTCTGACACAATTAAGTGCCACCCACTCGACCAATCCCCCCTCTTTCCAAGCCGGCGCGGGATTGATTGGTACGGCTTATGATTTTACCCCAAACGGTACGACATTTAGTCCAACTGTAACCCTCAAAATGAGCTACAACCCAGCAAGAATACCTTCCACAGTGCGAGAACTTAGTTTACAGATCGCGTATTATGATGTCATGCAAAATCTTTGGATTACCGTGCCCTCCAATGTCGATACAACCAATCATATTGTTTCTGCACAAGTCTCGCATTTTACTACCTATGCTGTCACATACGGGGTTCAAGCCCCGACGCCGGCTTCAACAGTGACCACTGCAACAGACGGAACTCCGTTATTAACTACAGCCACGTCACCGCCAATAACCGATGTATCAACAACCTCCACACCCACATCGACGTCTGTGACCATGCCTACAACCACCTCGACGGGAATTTCAATCCCCGTTTCCCAGTTGACAACAGGAACTCCCGTAACATCAGAAGTGCTTTCAACTCTAGTAGGGTCAACGCCCGTTAATACAATTGCCCTTGCCAAGCCATTGGTAATCAGGATGTATATATTGGCGGCAGCAATTGGAATTGCTGCCCTTATGATAATCGCGACAGCGTTATTTATCTGGCTAAGGCGCCGTCACCTGCTTAAAAAAGAGGACAGGTTGAACTGATTAATACTATGAAATTAAATGTTTGATGCTGCCCTATGATAAAATTTGGCCGCTAATCGATCCGAGATTATTTTTTGGTTGGGTTATTACGGCAAGTTATTGAAGGTACATTTAAATAATCTGAAGCCCAGAAAAATCGGCTTTAAAACTGGATTGCAATGTCTCAAAATTCTACGGGAAAAACCCCAGTAAAAATTGTTTAGCGAAAATGTAAAGGAATGTTTGATTTGACATCCAAGCCGAATAAAAAGGCCGCATAAAGCCTTTTTATGCAACTAAGTACAATTTAGCATCCCATCTATTCTGGTTTACATGTATAGCCATGTATTGACATCTTAGCCCTTTTGCAATACAATTTGGCACAAATGCCGTGAACGATGTAAAATTGGATACGGATTTAAAAAAATATTGCTGCATGAATTTTATGTTTTGAAAATGGATGGACTGGAACTGGTAATGGAAACTAAAAAACAAATTCGATTTGAAAAGGTTTTATTCATTATCCCGGATTTGCAATGGGAAAATGGTTATCCCAGCTATCCCCATCCCGGGATTGGATATATGGCCGAATTGTTAGAACAGCACGGCATCAAATGCATGGTACTTGACATGACGTTAGGCTATAAATTTGCAAACCTTGTAAAAACAATAAGAAATTTTAACCCGGACCTTATCGGCTTAAGCCTGTACACCTACCGATACCGCCGCGCTTATGAACTTATCAGCCGCATCAAAAGAGTCACAGAAAAACCAATTGTGATAGGAGGACCACATGTGTCATTGTGGGGTAACAGATGTCTGGAAGAAAGTGCGGCCGACCTAGGCGTCCGGTTTGAAGGAGAAAATCCTCTGCTGGAGCTCTGTCTCAATGAACCCCTAAGCTCGATTCAGAACCTGATCTACCGCGACAATGGTCAGGTTAAAGAAAACACTGTCCGCCCTTTTAACACTGACCTAGACGCGTTACCATTCCCTAAATTTTCATCATTTGAGCTAACCAAATATGCGGAAAAAAGTATTGGTATTATATCAAGCAGAGGATGTCCCTTTGCCTGCACGTTTTGTACAGTGAAAACCACGATGGGGCGCAACTTCAGGGCCCGCAATCCGGAAACCGTTATTTCTGAACTCAAATATTGGTATGATCGGGGATATCGGCATTTTCACGTTAATGACGACACCTTTAATGCGGACACAAAAAGGGTATATCAAATCTGCGATTTGATCGAAAAAGAAAATCTGGTTAATGTTCGTTTCAGCGCCTGGCAAGGCATGCGGCTGGACAAAGTGGATCGAAAGTTCCTTGAACGGCTGAAGTCCGTGGGTTTCTATAGTCTCGCTTTCGGTGTCGAAAGCTATAATAATGAGATCCTGCGAAGCATAAAAAAGGGGGAAACTACTGAACAAATTGACGAAGGAGTCAAGATTGCCTGCGAACTGGGTTATTTTGTAATGCTGTTTTTTATCCTCGGTTTCCCTGGCGAGACATGGGAACAGGTTCAGAATTCTCTCAATTTTTCACTAAAATATCCTGTCGGAGCGGCGGCCTTTTTCAATACCGTCCCGTATCCGGGAACAGAATTATTTGATTCGTTGCAAGCGGAGCATTTGATTTTAGCTGATCCCACAGTTTATCTAAATGAGAATGTGAATACCAATAATAAAAGAATGCTTTTTGAATCACATGCTATGACCGTCCAACAACGCTTGAAGGTACGAGAACTGGGGGAACGTTTTGAGCGGAAAGTTTCCCAAAAGCACCTGGAGCGCCAACTGTCCAGCCTTGGCATTTCTGGTAAATTATTAGCCTGGTTTATCTGCACCAGATTTGCGCGGCGAAGCAGGCTCTATTTGGAGCATTATGGAATACCACGTAAAACCAGATTTGTTATGATGAAATTTTTTAAATTCAATGAAGCATCAAAGAAGGCATCCGTCTAGGTTCCGTTTTCTCTACGGCTGTTTCCCAATTTTCGACCTTTGTCAATCTTCACCCAAATGCGTCAAACTAAGTTTGAAAAGATTTGAATCATATTTTGGATGAGCCTTAATTACCTGCCAGCCAGCGTGCGATATCCCTCGGAATCACTACAAGCGCGATCACGCTCTGGGCAAACAACCAAGCAATCCCAACACCGCTAATTCCCAATTTCGGGATTAACAGGTAGGAGGATAAGATCGTAATAGCTGCCGCAGAACCAGCCAGTACGATAATCGGTTTCACATCTTTTTGTACCCTTTTAACCCCGAAGTAAATTGAGTTGATTCCAAACGGAAGGGCGGCGACCGCCAACCATCTCAGAAGTGTTGTAGCATTTTGCGCATAAAGACCGCCATAGAGCATCAGCAATTTATTTGCTAATAACCAGACCAGAACTATCGATGGCACCAAAAGCAACATCATAATCCTGAGACCTCGCCTGACATGATTTTTTAACTGAGTTTCATCAAAAGCACCCTCAGCCAGCAAAGCCATCGCCACCACCGAGGGAATCAATGTCAGTATGCTGCCCAACGCCCAGGCCATGTAAAAATACGCGTTCATGGAGGCACCAAGCTGATTTATGACAATCAGCGGTAAAAGGACACCGGGCACGTTCCAAAAGAGATCGCCGAGGTAATTAAATATGGAAAAGCCCATTATTTTCGATATCTCTTTCTTTCCTACGGTAAAATAAGGATGATAACCAAGTTGAGTCCGGGGTACCAAGAAAAATAAACTAACAGATAAGGCGACAAACATTGCGGCAGTTGAAGCAATAAAGATTCCAAAAGACCGGAACAAAGTTGCTAAAGCAACCAGCAGGGCCAACTTCAATATCGGGTAAATGAGGTTGTGGATGAAAATAAATTTGGCCTGCCGGCCCCCCATCATCGTCTTGTCAGTGGAGTCATCCAAAACCAGTATCGGAACCGCTAACAAAAAGACCAGCATATAAAACGGGGTTTCACGGACTATCTTCAGGCTTGGGGACCAAATACCCAGGCCTAGTATAAAGATTCCAGCAGCGACCAAAGCTAACATGGCGATGATAGTGAATACGGAGTTGATTAGTTTGACAGGGTCATCACTTGACTTGAGGAATCTGATCAATCCGTAACCAAGTCCCAGAGTGGTGATAAGTTGCAATAGACCGATTGCCGATATAAGCGCAGAACATACACCTACCGCCTCCGTGGAATAAAGACGAGAAGCAACTACCCAAAAAACGAACCCAAAGATCGCGCCGACAGCATCGGCCAATACCATATAAATTGAATTAGAGTAAAGCGGAACGCGGAGCAATGATTTTATTTTGTCGGGAGAACGAATAATACTGAGTACATCCTCCCATAATCGACGAAATTCGGAAAATATCCATTGCATGCAAGTATTATATAATGAAACAGCTATCTGCGTCTCACGGTAAGGTTCATCTCGAAGTATATCACGGAAAAACTTCGCACAAACATGTTTTTTATAGATAATACAGGTTATCGCAGGCTTGCCGCATATTTTCTTTTAACTGTTTTCAGCTAGTGTTATGTCCCGTAAATATATTGAATAAGTAATCCATATTTGTTATCATGGGGTATAAGAGAAAAAGAGGAGGAAACCCATGATAACCGGCCGTCCCAAGAAGCCAGTAATTTTACCC
>Ga0182027_10005229_pt1 | contig 19787 bp, 18 predicted proteins | sample 712E1DmetaG_FD_121300 | JGI IMG/M metagenome (GOLD analysis project Ga0182027, IMG submission 121300) | Permafrost microbial communities from Stordalen Mire, Sweden - 712E1D metaG (Illumina Assembly) | ecosystem: Environmental > Terrestrial > Soil > Wetlands > Permafrost | place: Sweden...
GGATGCAGAAAGGGCGAGCGCGTAGAATCCATCTGCCCGGACATCACCCACACCATGTCCGGTTCGGTAGGATTCCATCAGCCTCAGCACATCCTCTTCAGTCGGTTGCGAAAGTACCGTTGCTGGGTTGAATCCCACTTCCTCTTTGGCCCAAAACAGATAGATGGTGGGGCCAACTCTGAGATGGTTTTGATCACTCCGTATCATGAAGTTCGCGGAGTTAGCGAACGCCTCACCGCAGGTTCTGCAGACTGGGGATATCAGCGAAGCCGACAAGCCATAGGACTCGAATGCCTCGCTATTCGCCGAGATCATAGCTGTGCCGGCTGTCTGACCGCCGGGTACGCCCTTAATCTTGACGGGCAGCCGCTCTTCCACCTGGGTGACCTGTCCGCATATGAGACACTGCATCACAGTCCCGCCTGATAGGGTTTCTCCTGACCAAAAAGCCCGGACCGAAGGGAGATCTATGGGCATGATTCTATTCACGCGGAATGTAAAACTGTCGCCGTCTTCTGCTTCTTTCGGAAGCAGCGAGTTCTTGTTCTGGTAGAGTTGAAGGAAGTCCTGTACTGCTCTGACCGTCGGCTCTCCGGTTTCCTCAGCGCATCTCTTTGTAAGGTCGCAGAACGCTCGATGTCGTTTGACTGCCTTGGGATCGTCTCCTGCTCCAAGAACATACTCCGCGTTATCCGAGAGAAGCTTCGCGGCGATCTTTACCGTTCGGACGATGTGTGGTACAAGAAACTCTTTGCCTCTGTCCTTGCCCTTGGCTTCGCCACTGCTAAGCGGCACAAAGCCGTCTCCGATTAGCCGACCATCCAGGCCTATGTCAATGAGCCAGCGAATCTTGGTCTTTTGGTACATGGGCGGGAGCGCGTCTGTTCGGCTGGCGAACTCGACCAGTCTCTGGAGTATCATAAGTCTTCCCTCCTTCCATATACGGCATCCTGTGGTACCGACAGAACACCGTTTATCAGTTCCGCATGGAAGAACCTGGGAGTGCCAGTGGCATCCGGCCTATAATCCAGATCGCCGAGAATCAGGCCGAGGTCGTCCGTGAGGTCAATCGGCATCTCGCTTCCGTCCAGGTCGGAGAAGCTGGCGACGAACTCGCGGCAACCAAGATAGGGATGGTGCATACATTGCCCTTTCTGAACCCTACGCCTGAACTGATCGCGGTATTTTGCGATCTCACAATCGGCGTGCGATCTCAGCACGGCATCCGCTTTGATGACGTATGCCACGTCTCTGAGAGCAAGTGTGTGCCGTTGGGCGCGATCCTCATCAGCGTAAAAACCCCCGCCTTTTTCAATCCAGCCCGAGGCTGCCCTCTGACTCTGGCGTGTATTGATCTCGTTCCTCAGGATAGAGAAGTGCCTGATTGGATTCAGAATCCATATCTCACGGATATGCCACTCGAACTCCGGTTTCCAGAAGATAGCCTCGAGCACCCCGCGTGCGGCTGACGGGGTCATGACTGGATAGCTGACGCGTTCTACCTTCATTTCAGGCCTTGTGAAGCACGCCAGTTCGCCCCAGACTTTCACATGCAGGGGCGGTGAGTTGTCCATGCTACGTCCTCCTTTCATGCAATCAGATCGGCAGGATCGGCAAGTTGCTCCGATATGCCGGTTCTTTCATCATATTTCGCGGCCCAGGTGTACAGGCCGTCAATAACCTGATCTATCAGGCCATCATTTAGATATCGCTGGAACTGCCAGCGAAAGACGCTCACGGTGTAGGACTGAAGTTTTCGCCAATCAGCCCTGGAGGCATGGCCCTTCCTGCACACAGCGTCCAGAACGTCGCCGGGTCCGGGATCGCAGTAACGTACTACGACCGGCACAGTATCCTCTGTGATCATCTTGAACCTGTCAGCCGTCTCCGGGAAGTTCAACCGCTGACGAAGTATGCATATTCCCTTGGTATCCACATTGCTGCTTTGCCAGAGGCGATGAAAGTAGTTATCAAAGACTGCGGGATCATGCAGATCGCAGTCCGGCTGGGAGAGCGTTATTCCAGCCTCAGCCATCGCAGTCGCGTAGACTCCCCTGGGAGCGCGGTCATCATCAGGCGTGAAGACTACCACACTACCTTTGTCCAGCTTTCCCTCACGGTTGCAACGGCCTGCGGCCTGAACTATGCGGTCGAGCGGACCCATCGCTCGGAAGACAACGGGGAAATCTAAATCAACGCCTGCCTCAACGACTTGGGTAGTGACTACCCTGCACGGTACGCCATCGGCAAGACGCCCGGTGATCTCGGCGAGAACCCGGCATCTGTGTGCCGGGCACATGAGAGTCGAAAGATGGAGGGCATTCGGATCGTTGAGCAGGCCGAACAACTCTAGCGCATCCTTCCTCGAATTCAATACACAAAGAACTTGGTCATGCTGTAACATCTCTTTGGCTGCGCGTGCCCATGACCAGTTGTCAGCACAGATATGGTAGTCCACCCTTTTCAGCAATTTGAAGTATCGCTCAGGCTCTGGGACTAGCTCAGTCATTTGAGACGCAAATCCTTTGAGATACGGACTTTCGCCTGAGAACGAAGGCTGTGTTGCAGTGCTCAAGATGAGGGTGACTCCATAGTGATCCACCAGTTCTTTCAGCACATCAAGAATTGGCTGGAGAAGACCGATCGGCAGCGTCTGCACTTCGTCCAGCACGAGTACGCTGTTTGCGATATTGTGGAGTTTACGACAGCGGAATGGCCTGTTCGAGAAGAGGCTTTCAAAAAGCTGGACTGTGGTGGTGACGACGATGGGCGCATCCCAGTTCTCCGCCGACAGTTGTCGCCGAAGTTCGGTTTCCGATTGCTCTTCGGTTGGATCGGACTGCATGTCCATCGACGAATGGTGCTCCAGAACGTTCTCCTCGCCAAATATGCTCTTGTAGACCTGTGCATTCTGGTCTATGATGCTCGTATATGGAATTGCGAAGATGATTCTGTGCAGCCTGTGCTTGATGGCGTGGCGCAGGGCGAAAGCCATTCCAGAACGTGTCTTTCCTCCTCCGGTAGGGACTGTTAACCTATAGACTCCCCGCGATCCTTCTGCAGCTTGGAGGCATGCCTCGTATACCTCTCGGCGAACGGTATTCACCAGACAAGGAGTGGCCTTCGACATCATCTCACACTGGTTCAGTTCCAAGCAACTCCAGAGACTCTCCAAGTCGGATGTTCTAGCACGCTTCACCGACCTGTCGGGATCGAAGTGACCCTCCGTATCTAGCCAGTCGGCGTCCACCAAAACAGAGAAGAGCATTCGAATGAGGAACTCGCCTGATAAGGCGTCACGTGCCCACTCGGGGATAGAGACTGACGTGAGGTTTGTTCCGCAAAACGCCCGGAATTGCTCTTTGATCGACTCCCACGCTTGGCTCTCGCCGAACCGCAGGTTATGTAGCCTAGCCTTTACCTCTGCAAAATCAGCGATTCCACTGTGATGTCCGTGCAGCGCCAAAGCAAGTATATCCATGCTATACTCTCTTGAGAGCAGCGCCCCATAGAGGGAATGTGGAACCGACCGGCTGGGAGGTTTAGTGTTGGACTGCTGTGCTTTCCAGCATCGTTTCAGGTAGTCCTGGAATTGGGGATTGAGCTTCCCGGCGTCATGCAGAAGTCCAGCCAAATGCGCCAGATCCTTCGCGCCGAAGTCCGTCGCGAAGGATCTGGCGGTTTCGGCGACCGCGTCAAGGTGATCCTCCAAGCGATGCCATTTTCCAAGAGAGTTTGGAGTATGCGCGTGTAGCTGCTCACTGTCCTTCATAATTCCATCACCTGTGAATTCCACTCTCCGTCATGTAACTCCGTCCGACATAGTAGAATTATCCGATAAGCAAGTGGTTCTGCGGCTTGCAGGCCTAGAGCGGTGTGGGGTCAGAGGAGTATTTTGATCCGCATATTCACACCAGATGTTTGATTTAGTATGAGCCATTATCTGCCTGATTGCCTCTATAATAACACCAATCGGTTGCTTTCACAAATCTGTAGTGCCGGTTTACTCGCTGATTCCTTGACCTCTCACTGTCGTTCCAGGTATTCTATAGGCATGGAAAGACCTGACGGAGAATCTAGTCAAGCGGGAGAGTTTGTACACTGCGCGCGGCATCCTGGCGTTGAAACTGCGCTTATGTGTGCCTCTTGCGGGACTCCCATTTGCCCTAAGTGTATGGTGGTCACGCCTGTTGGGATGAAGTGTCCTGACTGCGGGACGAACAGGGGGGGGAATCTCTTCACGGTCAGGCCGGAGAGACTTGTTCTTGCGGGAATCGCGGCGCTGATCGCGGGGGTGGTGGCCGGGTTGATCGGCACTATAGCGGGCTTCTTTGTATTCTTCGTCTCGGTGCCTTATGGGTATTTTGCCGGGTCGGTGATTCTCAAGGCTTCCGGAATGAAGCGCGGGCAGAAGATGGAGATTCTTGCCGGAGCGGGCATGGTTCTGGGCGGATTGGCGTACAGGATCATCCTGTTCCACCACGTGTTCAGCATCTCTTTTTTGATCGTCCTTGTCATATCCACGTCATGCGCAGTGTCGAAGATTAGGTATATATAAAAAAGAGCGCCGACGGAGATGTCGACGCCCCCAAGACTCCGGGACCGCTTTGCCGCAACCTTCTCTGAGGTTCGCTGGCCGCGTATCCCGGCACTAACCAAGATTATGGCAGGATTCTCCTTTGTCTCCAGGGAGAATCTATTCCTTCTTTTTCTGAAGCGCTTCTATGAACGGCGTCAGCAGGTCTATCGGTATCGGGAAGATCGTCGTGCTGCTGTTTTCGCTTGCGATCTCGACAAGCGTCTGCAGATATCTCAACTGGATCGCCGCCGGGTTTACGCTCATGATGTTCGCGGCCTGTGCCAGTTTCTCTGAGGCTTGGAACTCGCCTTCCGCGTTGATGATCTTCGCCCGACGCTCTCGTTCGCTTTCCGCCTGTCGAGCCATTGCTCGCTTCATGCTCTCCGGAAGCTGGACGTCTCGGACCTCGACGTTCGTTACTTTCACGCCCCAAGGCTCGGTCTGTTCGTCGATTACCGATTGAAGATGCATATTGACCTTGTCTCTCTCTGCCAGTATTTCATCGAGAGTAGCTTGGCCGACGGTGCCTCTCAAGGTCGTCTGGGCAATTAACCCGGTCGCCCTTGGGTAGTTTTCGATTTTCAACACGGCGTCTTCCGGGTTCACAACTCTGAAATAGACAACGGCATCCACGGTAACCGGAACGTTATCTTTGGTCATCATTTCCTGCTTTGGAATATCCATTGTGACGATTCTGAGATCGATACGGAACATCTGATCGATAAACGGCCAAAGCCATCTGACGCCCGGCTGTTTCACGTGAACAAACTTCCCCCAACGCAGAACAGGCCCACGTTCATACTCCTTAACAACCCTGAGGCCCGACGGCAAAATGATAAAGCACACAAAGAAAACCACAACCCCTAAGAATAGCTCCATCTCTTTCCTCCTTCACAAAAATACTGCCCCTGACAGATCACCGGCAATGCACCGATTTATGGATGGATTCCACTCACCGATTGAGTCCCCTCCTTCTCGACCACCAGGGTCAGTTTTTGGACTTTGATTATCCGCGCCCTCTCGCCTTTGGCAATCGGCTCCCCTTCCGTTATTGCGTTCCACCAGGAACCCTCGACAAACACCTTGCCTTTAGGATCGATATCCGTCTTCGCCTCAACTATCTGGCCCAGTAATCCCTCGGCTCCCGTGAACAGCTTTCTCTTCTCTAATCGCTTATAAATTCTGTAGGAGCAGATATATCTAGCGATGTACGCGACGAGTAACAATGCGATGATTGCTACGGTCGTATGCTTCATTCCGGACTGCCTGCCTTAGGAGTCGCTTCTTCTTTCCTGACCAATAGCGTCAGCTTCTGCAGCTTGATAACCCGAACCATCTCACCCTTTTTGATAGGCTCTCCATCGGTTTGGGCATTCCACCAGGATCCTTCGACGAAAACCTTGCCTTTCGGGTCGATGTCGGTCTTCGCCTCGACTATTTGATCCATCATTCCCTCAGCCCCGGTGACAGCCCGTTTCCTCTGCGCGCGAATCCCCGCGCCCACCCCAAAGATGAAGAACCCGCCGGTCAGTACAGACATGAGGATAGTCAGCCAGGGCGATATTTGATATCCCGGTGGTCCACCGCTGAAAAGCATCAGCGAGCCGCAAACAAATGATATTACGCCTCCTACGGTCAAAATACCGTGGGTAGGAACGTGCAGATCAATCAAGAAAAGCGCGATGGCAAAGATGATAAGCAGAATTCCGGCCATATTAACCGGCACGACGGCGAATGAAAATAGTGCCATGATCAAAGCTATCCCTCCTACCACGCCCGGCAATATAGCCCCGGGATTGCTCAATTCAAATATCAAACCGTATACCGCCAGCAGCATGAGAATATATGTGATGTTGGGGTTGTCGATTGCGTGGAGAAAACGCTCTCTGACGGTTTGCTCAATCGGCTCTACCCGCGCGTTCACCGAGCTGATAGTGACTTTGCCCGCCGCCGTGTCAACCTTCCGGCCATTGATCTGCCGAAGAAGATCAGCCTGATCCTTGGCTATGATGTCGATGACGTTCTTCTGCTTAGCCTCATTCTCGTTTACAGAGACGCTCTTGCGGACGACCTGCTCCGCCCAGTCTACATTTCGACCGCGTCGGGTGGCTATGGATCTAGCGTAAGCCGCGGCATCATTTTCCAATTTCGTCGCCATGATCTTATCCGGCTGGGCGCCGCCCATCACAACCGGGTGCGCCGCGCCCATGTTTGTGCCTGGACTCATGGCGGCGATATTGGCGGCCAAAGCGATGATCGCCCCCGCCGAGGCCGCCCTGGCCCCTTGCGGCCACACGTATACGACAATGGGGACTCGGCTGGCATAGAAGTCCTGGACTATTTTCTGCATGGAATCCATAAGCCCGCCGGGGGTTTCAATGAGGATGACAACGGCTTGAGCGCCGTTTTCTTCGGCTTCACCAATGCTTCGGTGAACGTAAATAGCGGTAGCGGGGTCGATTGGCCCTTCGATGCGGATAGTATTGATGAGGGGGCTGTTCTTTTGAGCCAAGGCAAGCGTCGCCGGAGAAATAGCGATGATTAAGAACACCAGGAGTAGCAGGACTCGTTTCATCATAGTCTCCCTCTCGGCCGTCGCGTTATTATCCTCTATCGCGGTATTTCCTATGATATTTTGCCTGCCATTATCCTCGCAAAACAGGAACAACTTCTGGCAGGCAAATCAACCGACCATTAAATTGTTATCCATGTAGCAAATATGACGACAACTCGCACTTATTCTAGGCTGCTTTGTGGGGATTGTCAACATTTCCAGGGAGTTTATTGAGAGGAGGGCTTCATAAAGTGCGTATATCTGCCTGAATTACAACTGCCGAACAGTCATGGGCGAAGATTTGCTTGGGGAGGATTAATGTGTGAGTGACCAGGCTGCTACCGTAAAGTTGACTATTCTAAATGTGTAGCGTAGAATAACGCAAGCTGCCAATCGATTTCCATTGCGAAATAGTAATCTTCATCCAATCCTTATTCTTAACGGCATGTAATCCAAAGGCTACAGCGACGTTGGGGCGGAAAGGAGAATTCTCAAATCATGTTTTGCAAAGAATGCGGAAAGCAGATTTCAGATACGGCTAGTCTGTGTGAACATTGTGGTGCGCAGGTCCAGTCAGATCAGCCGAGCGTAACTCCGATTTTGTCTACAGCTTCAGATGGACAAGCAAGAGAGAATAGTGAAGGTAGCCGCAGCAGAGTAAGCCAGATCAGCAATTTTAACAGGCCGATCAGCACTAGGCTGGCTATCTCGATCATCGCGGCGACGTTATTGGCAATAATACTTATATTTCCGGTATTTAGGAACCATGGAATGGTTCGAACATACCAGTCTCCTTGTTTGAGCCATACCAAACAGCTTACTATGGCCATGCAGATGTATCAATATGACCATGGCGGTCAGTACCCTCGCGCCGATAAGTGGTGCGACGCAATCTATCCATATATCAAGAATCCTGAGGTATATCAGTGCCCATCGTTGCCCGGAGCGAAATGTGGGTACGCATATACTAACGGTTTTTCGCGCGCTGATCATATTAGTCTTCCCGCAGACGACAAATGTAGCACAATGGTGATGCTTTTTGAAGACAAAGTCGGCACTTTGAACCTGGTGGGACGTAAGGCAATAGCGGATCCGAGGCATAATGGGGGCATGAACGTCGGCTATTTCGATGGCCATGTGGGTTGGGCTAAGCCGGACTCTGTTAGATGGGATGATAACTCCGGGCCTTTGCCAGCAGTTTCCGCTATTAAACACGCACGAAAGCCAGAACGCAAGCCGCAATTAAGACATACCGGTGTCCGGCAATGCGCAAAGCGAAGTGTGGTCGAAACATCACAAAATATCAAACGCACATTGTCATCCTGAACAAAGTGAAGGATCATCTTTCTAGTTCGATGATTCTTCGCTCTGCTCAGAATGACAAACTAATGAAATTTCCATGAAACTGAACTGTTTCTGTTAAGTCCAACAAGCCTCATGCCACACTAGCCATTTCCGATTCGTTTGTGAAGCTCGTGTTTGACCCTGTGTTCTATGCGCTGCTCCAGACGGCAAATAGCGGCTGCAAGTCGAGATTTTGGGTTCTTCTTATTCAGGATGAATCTGTGGTTGGTTGTGGATTCTCGAGTCCAACGGGATTTGTACGGTTCATTTCCTCTGAGAAAATCAAAATCAGTGCAGCCATGCTCTATCGCCTTGCGGATGGCAAATCCGGTCAGCACCGTGCCCAGACTGTATTTAGATAGCTGGGGGTCGAAACCCCCAAGATAATAGTAGCTCCTTTTGTTGAAGGCGAAACAGTAAAGGATGGATTGAATGCGGCCTTGTAGACGCAATGAGTGAAGTTGAAGCCATCCTTTCTTCAAACAAAGCTGCGCCACGTCGCGGTGGAATTGCTGCCTGTTCGCGCCGGTGAGCATCCCCGGAAGCCAGCGACGTCGCCAGCGCTGGGTGTGTAGATCGAAGAATGCGTCCATTCCTTCGTCGAGATTCTGCTGGCCCAGGGTGCATATCTCGACCTCCTCGAAATCGCGTTTGATGAGTCGTTCGTAATATCCCAGGTTGGAGCGCATCTTCTTTCCGAACCGCAACGACATATCGTCCCAGGATTCGGCGAGCGGCAGACACGGGCATGCCTCTCCTTTGACGATTTCGTGTAGCCAATTGTCCATCCGCGGGTTTTCGCCCTGCGCAGTCCTCAGCAGATTGAGAAAAGGCGTATCCTGGCGAAGGTTCTGCAGGTCCACCAAATCCCAGCGTCTCTCATTATCCTTCAGCCAGCCGAAGATCGCATCCGCGACTTCTTTTTCGATCTTAGAATCAAGTATGAAATCAAGATAATCGAATACACCGGTGCCAATGAACTGGAGGCGTCTGAGAGGAAGACCGTACATCTTAACGATCTCCATCGGCGCGATGCCGACTAGACGGCCTTTCTGACGCACGCAGACTAACGCAAGTCTCTTCCGCTTTCCGAAGTGCGTTTGGCAGCACGAAACCCACTCGAAGGTCTGGAATATGCTGGGGTTTCCGCTACGAATCAGCAGATCGTCCCATTCTTCCCGCAGGCTTTCAATTGAGTCGAGTTCTGTTACTTCAAAAAGATTTCCGATTGGCATGACCTCTGCAATATACCAAATTGCGGGAAACTTGTAAACTTACCGAGGTCGGGCGAAGTGGTAATCGTGGGGGTTTTGTGGTAGACTTATGTGGAGAATGGTTCGTAAAGAAGGTGCATTATGAAGCTAAAAGAAGGCGATTACGTCAAGATTATTGAGAGGGAGCAGACCCCGGCTGATATCAAGAGCGGGGGCTACTATCCTTATTTTGGTGGGCTATCGGGCCTGGTAGATCGGATTTATGATGACTCGGTCTGCGTAAAAGTCGAACCCGACACGCTGCCCACAGCCGTTTTGAAGAGACATCTGGAAATTCAAGAATCCATAAGAAGGAAATGGATCGATGGGCTTTCCGGCGAAGCGCGAAATAAACTTACGCCGGAAGAGAAACGCTTCGAGCTTTCTTACACGATTCTGGTTCAGATGACCGATCTGGAAAAGTCCCAGCCGTTGCCGGGGAAGCCGACTCAACATGTGAAACCGGTTGAACTGACGGTCGTCGAAGAGGAACCCTATGTCGATGATTCAACCACCGCTGAAGAGATTGTAGTCACGGCGATGCCGAAAGCCGGCAAACCCAGGAAGATTCAGGCAAAAGACGAGTCAGCCAAAACAGTTACAAGCGAAGATCTGAGCGAAGCTGAGCTGGCTTTTCTAAGAGAGAGAGAAGAAGCGCTGAAGCAGGACTAAGCCCTTAACGACGTTTGGTGTTTCGGGAGCAAGTCTCCCGAAACACCAAAGAGATCAAGCAAGAGAGGTCGATCCGACTAAGTGGATCGACCTCTTATCTATTCTTAGATAACTCCGCAACAAACCTTCTCAAATCGGACTCATAGTGCGCTGCAGCCAGCGCCAAACTTTGGACAGGCTACGCATGGTGAAAAAGACGGCAAGCAATGGTCGAGCGAAATAACAAAGAGAAGGATACCTGAAAACAATTCGCCGGACGGGGCATGCTTGGGGGCATAAGTACCGCCGTCCGGCCTGATCAGAGTATGGGGGTCGTGTTAAAACTGTATTTGTAAATCAGCGCCTAGCTGCTCGATTGCTTCATCGCTTAGTGCGTTGTTAAACTCTTCCCATCGCGGCTTGGACCAGACTTCGACTTTGTCGGTCAGTCCAACTACTCGGATATCATCTTCGATACCCGCGACTTCTCTCAGATCCTGAGGAATGAAAACCCTGCCTTGAAGGTCTGTGCTGCACTCTACGGCGGAGCCTATGAATACGCGCTCCAGCTTTAGTCTCTGTGAATCTAGCGGTGATCTTTGAGTCAATTTCTTCTGGAACTCTCGCCATTCGTCATCAGCGAAAATCCACAAGCAACCACCCATGCCTCTGGTGATGTAGAACCGCTCTCCAAGTTGGCTTCTGAACTTGGAGGGAATAACCGTTCTACCCTTATTGTCTACAGAATGTGTAAATGAACCAGAGAACATCTTCTTATCCCGTGCCGAAAATTACATGGTCGCGCATTGTTCAGATTTTATGCGGAAGGCAATTCGCTTCTTTGATGACCGATTGCGAACGAAATCCATGCGGTTCAACATTTCGAAATCGCTTCGGTCAGCGGCAAGCAATGCCCTCAAAAACTCTTTATTATTGCGCCTGGCGGATTCCGCCGTGCAGGTTGCGCAGTAGAGTCTGGTGCCCAATTTTACGTTCTCTTTGTCGAGAAAACTGATCGCTGTTTCCGGGAACGGCTCAGGCTTGCCGCAAATATCGCATTTAGAAATCCCAGAGAGCGCACTGCCGGAATCTTTGCAAAGCTCTCGGACAATATCGTAAATCATGTGGTCGAACGACCTGTGCAGGATGACAAAGCCGAAGTTCTTCTTCAGGAAGGACTCTATTTCATCAAGAAGTGATTGATCCTGATTTTGCAGTTGAACCGCATAGGAAACAAGCTTTCCCTTTGAGAGTTGCAGGCTTTGAAGAACCGAAGAAAAATCTCCGAATAGTTTGGAAAGGATTTCGGCTTCTTGTTCGTTATGCGTCTCCACCAGATACACGGCGTGCAGGCCCTGCGGCCTGGGTTCGACGCAAATTTGGCTTACCGATCTTTCAGAGAGTCTGCTGCGAGCCATTGATGCTTAATCCCCCAAGTTCTTTCTACCACTGCGAGCGTATACTATTCGGTTTGTTACCCAAAATAGGGACAATCTACCACTTTCTACCACTTGACTCATTGTAAGTGTCATAGGCTATGATGTCAATGATTCTGAAGAAAATACTTTATGAACTTTTGGTGAACACGCGTTGCTGCCGTAGCTGAGATCAACTAGCTTCAATTCGCCGAGTCTCACGCCAATTTACGCATAAATACCGATTCGTGAATGCACTCATTCATGGCTAACCAGACATAAATATGGCAATTTGTTAATTAACGCATGGTTTCCAAGCCGAAAAGGTGAGATGGACACGGGCGGCCTTCTCTATTCACCTTGCTGATTCGATGAGCCAAACGTTGACATGAGCGGATGTTTGCCGTATCCTAGAAAGGAGTAGTAATAGGATAGATAAATGCACAGACACCACAATCCGGTGATTGCCGGATATACGATAGGAGCATTCGCCGTTGCCACGAACGCAGGTAAATAATCTAATAGTTGACTACACTGAAACAGGGATTGGCGTCCCGATAATTTTTATCCCGGGGATTACGGAGTTCAAGGAAGCCTTCACATTCCAGATCATGGGCCTGCAGGACAAATACCGAGTAATCAGCTATGACATAAGGCGTGGGTTGAAACGATCAGGAGATTATACGCTTGAACTGCTGGTAGAAGATCTTCGGAAGTTCATGAAAGCGATTGGCATAGACAGCGCGGTGATTTGTGGACATTCATTCGGCGGCCTCATCGCAATGCAATTTGCTATTCAATACCCTGAAGAAACCAAGGCGCTGATACTCATCTCAGCATTCCCGGTCGCAGGAGAAGAATCCGCCGAACGTTTCTCAGGGTGGATTTCCTCCGCCGGTCATCCTCTTCACACATCGCTAGGCGCAAAATTCAAACTGCACATGGCTCGTTTGTTTGGGAAGAACAGGCCTCATGCGGTGAACATGGAACATCAGGTCGCCGCGGTTAAGGCGGTGGCGCATCAGGCGGAAAAAGTCCCTGGGATTACCATAAATCAGCGCCAGAGAGTCATGAAGAAGGCGGATTTCAGGAATTCGCTTTCCGAAATAGTCGCGCCGACGCTTGTTATCGCCGGGGCTAATGACAGAGCTTTCTTCCTGTCGAGTGCCCAGCAATTATACCAGGGCATGCCCGACGCGTCCCTTGAGGTAATCGAGGGCGGCGGACATTTCTGTTTCCTCACCAGACACGACCAATTTAATCTGGCGGTCGATGATTTCCTGATGGATCGACTCGCTAACCCTCATTATTCATGATTGATACGCACTGTCATTTGAACCACTCGGACTATTCCGGCGATTTGCAGGAAGTGATCAAGCGGGCGGAAGATGTCGGGGTAGATCACATCGTCTGCGTAGGCTATGATTTTGAATCCAGCGTTCAAGCGCTGAAACTCGCCCGCGAGATTCGTATGATCTCAGCGGCGGTCGGCATCCATCCGCACGACGCGGCGGCTTTCAGCTCGGATATGGAGGCACAACTGCGCGAAATGGCAACGAGCGATGCCAAGGTGGTCGCCATAGGAGAGGCCGGACTGGATTATTATCGTGATCTATCCCCGCGCAAGGCACAGCAAGCAGTATTTCGCAGGCACATAGCAATGGCGCGGGAATTGAATCTTCCGTTAATAGTTCACAGCCGAGACGCACATAGCGATGTGCTGGCCATACTTGACGAGGAAGGCTTTCCATCTTGTGGAGTAGTGATGCATTGCCTCCCGGCCGACCGGGAGTTTGCTTTGAAGTCTGTGGAGCTTGGCTGTTATCTGGGCATAGGTGGGGCGATTACGTTCAAGAACGCTCAACTGCTCAGAGAGATAGTCAGCCAAATTCCGCTCGATCACCTGATCCTTGAAACAGACGCTCCCTATCTTACTCCGCACCCGCACAGAGGGCAGCGTAACGAACCGTCGTACCTGCCTATGATAGCGGAAAGCCTGGCAAATACACTTGGTATAACGCCAGGCGAAGTATGCGCGCGGACGACTGCTAACGCGCGCGAACTATTCGGTTTATAGACCCCGATAGTCGGACAGGCGATGTTTCTCAAGACAGGCCATATCCAGCGTGACATAGCCTGTCCATATTGAGAACCGTCCTCTTCCCTCCCAGGATCACCTCCTGTAGAATTATTCTTTCTGAGCGCCCTTCTCGGAAACGAATTGGGATAATTCACCCGACAACATAGTCGTGTTTAGTGGCACGCCACCGGCAGGGTGTGTTGAGCATTTGCGATATGCCTGCAACGGTGGCGTATTATGTGTCGCTACATGTAGTGTAGCAATACGCTACGGAATTGTCAAGTGGTTGCTTGGAAAAATAGCAAAATTTATCGCGGTGTTTGGTATCGTAGTCACGGGGTGTGTAGCAATGCGTAACGCACATGACTTTCGTGGGCCGCGTATGAGGGAAGCTATGGATCGGGTGGGACTTACGTCCGGTCAGGTAGCATATCGCCTGGGCGTCTCCGACGGGACTGTCCGTGGCTGGACGACCGGCAGGCGAGGGATTGGCGCGGACGACCTCGCTCGGTTTGCTGACCTCGTGGCTTATCCGGTCGAGTACTTTCTGCGCCAGGAATACAGACTTTCTGAGGATTTCTCTCTTAGATATGAGGTACACAAGTTATCTACTCAGATGTCTTATCTGATTGAGAAAATTGCCGAGGAACCTGCCAAATATATCGCCAGCGATGACCAGGCGCTGTCATACCTCCGCGATACCCACCGTCTGAGTAGCGAAGATATCGAGTCGATTTGTAAGATCATTAAGAAAGCTGGTAACCGCGAGGAAAAGGCGGACTAGCAAAATGCACCGAGCCGACCCATATTACACAGGTCGGCTCGGAAGTTGTAACATTAGTTCTGAACAGAACTAATGTGAACTCTTATCCTTGTCTTTGCTCTTGCTGCTGTCGGATTTTGATCGGCTGCTAGAGCTGCTCGATCTGGTGGATGATCCTCCCGCCCTGCCGGAAGAAGAACTTGTAGACGGCGCTCCCGTCCTTCCGACCGAAGAGCCGGACGATCCTCTTGTCCTGCCGGACGAAGAACTTGTGGACGATCCTCCCGTCCTCCCCGACGAAGATCCTGTAGACGAACGTCCCGTCTTGACGGATGAAGAACTTGTGGACGACCTTCCTGTTCTACCGGACGAAGAGCCTGTGGACGATCCTCCTGTCTTGCCGAACAAGGAATTGTTGCCTGTGGTACTGTTCGGTTTTGTAGTTCTTCCGGATCTGCCGGTCGAGCTAGTGGAACCGCCGGGCTTGCCGGTCGAACTGCCGGAGGATGACCCAAATCTTCCGGTAGAGGTGCTTCTTCCGTTATTCGTGCCTGTGCTTCGGCCCCCTGTATTGCCGAAAAGCGAAGGTCTGCCGGTACTCGGCACTCGGGTTCCGGGTTTGGTAGAGGTGCTTACGCCACCGCCCGGCACACGGGTTCCAGGTCTGGTGGAATCAGTTCTACCACCCGGCACACGGGTTCCAGGTCTAACAGAATCAGTTCTGCCAAAGCCCGGGGTTCTGCCTATTGCCTCGCGAGTGCGGGTGGGAGGCGCGCCGAATCTGCGATCTACACCCGGGCGTCTGATATCACCTGCTATGCGAAAACTGCCTGGCCTGGCTGTGTGTACGCTCTCTCTGAAGCCTCTGATATCTCGACCACGGATCGAATGGTCCGACGTGAATACTCTGTGGTCACGATAATAGTCATTCACATAAATCCCATTACCACGAAAGCGCGATCCGTAGTGGGAATACCACCCTGAACCACTCCAGCCATGATAATACACATTATGATTATGCCAGTCGACGTCTCGGTTCAGCCATGCCCCGATTAAGAAACCTGCCGCAAAGACATAGGCGTCGGGCACGCCGGACCTTACATATACCACTTCGGGATCATATACGGGCACATAGATAGAATCTCCAACTGGAACAACCCTCAGGTAGCCGCCCTCCACATATACACGCTGCTGTGGGGTTGAACGGAGATAGCCTAATCCCCTGGCTTTGAACCGCAGGCGCTGAATGGAATTCAGCACATCGTTCGGCTGCTGGTCGTATGCTTGGCCTATGGAGATCGCCCAATCCGGCTTCTCGACCATCATACGCAGAACGTCGGGATAGTAGGCAACCGCCTTAACGCTGCCGTCCCAGTTCTGGTTGTCGATTACGTCAGAGGAGGGTTGGAATCCTGTGATATCGGCAGCCTCGTTCAGTTGATCGGGGAAGGTAGCTGCCGGGAAAATCTGAGCCAGCAGCGGGTCGGGATAAAGAGCAATCGGCGCGAGTATCTCATCGAGTTCCCTTGGCGAGAACTGCGCGTTCTGCGACCATGCAGCTACGCTTGCAAAGGTCAGAATAACTACCAGAATAGTAACTAACAAACAACTAACGTTACGCATCTCAATCACCTCGTTGCCTTTCGTATGTCGGCGTCGGAATCTTAAAACCGATCGCCGGGTAAACCCTGGATCATCTAAATAATTCGCCCGCAACACCTCCCGCCAGCACTGCAATAGCGCCGATTTACCATTTAGTCATTTCCTAAATCATTATACGTTAAAATATAACGCTTGGTTTTTTGCAATCAAGCGCAATTCGCAGTTTTGGCGAAAAAACAGAAACCCTTTTAACAAATTTTCATTTCCACTTATGCTCGAACTTCTGCATGCTGTCATAGCCGCGCCACATCATCAAGTGATCCAGAATGGTCATTGCAGCCATTGATTCTACGACGGGGATGATCCTGGACAAGAGGGTCGGATCCCTTCGCGTGATCGCATCCAGAGTGACCTCTTTCATTTTCTCCATGTCGACAGTCTGCTGCTCAACAGAGACTGTAGGCGTAGGCTTTACGGCCACCCGCAATACAATATCTTCGCCGTTTGAAATGCCGCCCAGCATGCCGCCTGCGTTGTTCGTCTTGAATCGAACCTTGCCGTTATCAAGGTAAGGAATATCGTTGCATTCCGAGCCCTTCATCTTCGCGACGTTGAATCCGGCGCCGAATTCGAGGCCCTTTATTGCACCTACGCTCATGATGGCGTGGGCCAGGCACGCCTGGAGTTTGTCGAATACCGGTTCGCCTAGTCCGGCGGGCACGCCTCGAATGATGACTTCTACGATCCCGCCCGCGGTCTCGCCTTCGTCCTTGATCTCCATGACCTTGTCGATCATCTTCTTCGCGGCGTCCTGATCGGGGCAGACGATCATGTTCTTGTGTCTGGCGGCCTCGATTTCATCCAGAGACATCGGTTTAGCTTCTATACCCATGCAAGCCTTGGTATAGCCGACAATCTTGATGGCTTCCGCTGCCAGAATCTTCTTCGCCAGCGCTCCTGCCGCGACTCTCATGCAGGTCTCGCGCCCGCTCGCGCGCCCAGCGCCGCACCAATCGGCATAGTCTCCATATTTGATGAAGAAGGTGTACTCCGCGTGTCCCGGCCGGACTAAATCCTTTACATCCCGATATTGCTGAACGTGAATGTCATGCCGATCTACGTTATAGATTATCATACCCACCGGCGCGCCCGTCGTCTTGCCTTCCAGCAAGCCCGAGACGATCTTCACCTGATCGGTCTCCATCCTAGGAGAGTCTAAAGGTGATTGTCCCGGTCGTCGCTTGTCAAGCTCGACCTGGATGTCGGCGTTGCAAAGCTCCATGCCAGCCGGAACGCCGTCAACGATACAAAGCAGCGCGTCCCCATAGGACTCGCCGCACGCGGTTACTCTGAACATTCTTCCAAAAGTATTACCTAACAATGATTTCTCCTTTTTCGCAAGAACCTGACATGGCCGCCCCGGCTTCTTGCATTAATTCAACAAAATTCGGGAAAGTGATTTGCATAGCCTCGGCGGTGTCTATTTCAGTCACTCCAGTGCAGGCAAGCCCCGCCACCGCGAGTGCCATCACTACCCTGTGGTCGTCGTGCCCGCTTACATTCGCCGAATGAATCGGATGCCCCTCAATCACCAGTCCGGCCTCCAATTCTTTGATCTTCGCCCCCATCTTAGTGAGTTCCTCCCGCATAACGGAAATGCGGTCGGTCTCTTTCAACCTCGCCTGAGACACGTTGACCAGCTTGGTCGTGCCCTCGGCGAAACACGCCGTCACAGCCAGCGCGGGCAGAGCATCCGGCGTGCTGCTGAGATCGAATTCTCCGCCTTTCAGCTTTCCGCCCTTGATGCGAATCCCCTGAGGAAGCTGGTCAACCTCAGCACCCATTTGCCTGAGGATATTGACCACCGCCTTGTCGCCCTGGGTATCGTTCATATCCAATCCAAGGAGCGTCAGTTCCGAACCGGTGATCGCCGCCGCGCAAAGAAAGAAGGTCGCGGATGAAAAATCGGCGGGCATGCTTCGCTCAAAACTATGGTACCGCTGCCCACCAGGTATGTAAAACTTCTCGAAGCCATCGCGCTCATAACTGATCCCCTGGCTGTCCAGCCAATCGAGCGTCATTTCTATATACGGAATCTCGACCGCATTCCTCACCATTATTTCTGTATTTCCCGGCGCGAGCGGGCAGTTTATCAGCAGACTTGTAAGATATTGAGAGGTCTTGCCGCTATCCAGATGAGTCTGTCCCCCGAACATTGGCCCGCGCATTACAAGAGGAGGAAAGCCATTGTTGCGGGTTGAGAATCCCTGTACGCCAAGACTGTTCAGGGCATAAAGCAACGCTCCGGCCGGGCGTTTTCGAGTCTGATGATCGCCGGTCAGGATTGTGTGGCCGTCGATCAACGCTGCCGTTCCCATTGCTATGTAGAGCGTGGTGCCTGAGTTGCCGACATCGAGGACATCGTCGGGAATCCCCGGCACTGATCCTATCCCTTCAATAACCCATTCATCGCCGGTCTCAATCTTCGCCCCCAATTTGCCGTAAACGGATGCCGCGGAGAGCGTATCCGCGCTGATGAGCGGATTCTTGATACGCGTGACACCTTTTGCAAGCGAACCAATGACGACCGCGCGGATCGTGTGCGATTTGGATGCCGGAATGTGTACCTGCCCCGATAACTGGGATTTTTCGACCGAAAGGATCATTGCTGTTTGCCTCTATATTACCTTTACTGCGTTGAATTCGTGAATGTGAACGCGGATAGTAGGGATAGTTTATCGAATAAGGGGGTTAGGTGTCAAACTATACGCGCTGGCAATCTTTCGGCTTAGCAGCCGTCCGAACGTGTTCCAGCGCATATTTATCCGGGGAATTTCAAAAGGATCGGTGGATTTGTTGAAAACGCCGCGCGTCGTAATCACCGCGTAACTGTAGCCCGCTTGAATGACCGCCTCTCTTACTCGATCATCGTATTCGCCATACGGATACGCGAGACCCGTCACCGCTTTGCCGAACATATCTTCCAACATCTTTTTGGAGTCTTCGAGTTCTCTCTTCATATCTGCATCAGACAAAGACGTCAGGTGGGCATGATTTATTGTATGTGATCCGATCTCCGTGCCGTTGGACGCCATTTCACGCAACTTGTCCAGCGAGAGCATCTTCTCCGTGCAGTCTCCGATCTTTACGTCCCACTCATTTGTCTTGCCGACGAATCCGGCTACAACATAAATAGTCACTGGCACGCCGAGAAGAGCAAGAGTCGGGTATGCGAGCCTGCCTACGCTGTCATATCCGTCATCGAACGTGACGCTGAAATATCGCTTGTCAGGTTCTTTTGTGGCAAGCACATCGGCGAGCGCCGCCGCGGTGTAACCCATCGACTGGAGCATTCGTATCTGCCGGCCTAAAGAATACGGCAGCACATACTGCCCTCGAACAATCGACCGGAGCGACGGAAATCCCATTCGATGATACATCAGCACCAGCGAACCATCGGCTTGAGCATTTTGCATTGGTTCGATCCTAAACCCGGCTTAGAAGAATATCCATCTCCCAAGCCTGCCATAGTCTATTCCCTCGCCC
>Ga0182027_10005230_pt1 | contig 19783 bp, 14 predicted proteins | sample 712E1DmetaG_FD_121300 | JGI IMG/M metagenome (GOLD analysis project Ga0182027, IMG submission 121300) | Permafrost microbial communities from Stordalen Mire, Sweden - 712E1D metaG (Illumina Assembly) | ecosystem: Environmental > Terrestrial > Soil > Wetlands > Permafrost | place: Sweden...
ACGCTCGCCGGAGCGTCATGTACCGCTCAAAAAGAAAAAACGGATGAAGGATTACGTGAGCGAGGTGTCAGAATCGATCGAGCATGTCAAATTCCCGGTATTTGCCATCGATATTGAGGGGAAGGTCGTTGCCTGGAACCGGGCAATCGCAGAGATTACCGGAGTTGAGGCAGCAGACATGATCGGCAGGGACGGATATGCGTACGCAGAGGTAATCGTTGGAGAAAAAAGGCCCATGCTGATCGATTACATCGTGAGGACCCCGCAGGACCTGAAACTCAAAATATCCCTGGGGATCACTCAGGACGAGAATGTATTTTCAAGCGATCCCGAAACGGCCGTGCTGCAGGGAAAAACGGTGCATCTCTGGAGCAAGGGGGCAGGCATCTACGATGCAGAAGGATCGATGATTGCCGCAGTCCAGTCGTTCCTTGTCCGTACCGGGGAACCGGCGAAAAAGGGCAGGGAGCAACCCGATCGGGAAACCTATATCGGCGGGATCTCGAGCATCATCCTCAAGGTTACCGACAGTGGCATGGGAGGAACAATTGCCGGTGCGATCGGCTCCGCGGTCGGGGGGTACGGGGTCTACGTGACAGACCGGAGATTGTTTGTGATCCACAACCCGTTCCTGGATGCACGGCGAAACGACAGTATCACCTTCGGGGAATTTATCCTTGGCGAGCTTTTCGGAACAAATGTCGATACCCGTGCGCGGGAAATTGACGAACTTGAACGTCACAAGGTGTTCGAGGTCCGCAGGACGGATATCACCCGCATGGAACTGAAAAAACCACAACTTCTCGCCGGGTTTCTCAATATCACAACGGCTGCCGGGGGGAAGTTCCGGGTCTATATCGACCATACAAAAGCATTCAACCATCTTGAACAGGTACTGAAGTTATACTATCCGGAGATTCTCGAAGTGGGATGATTCCCTTTTTCTGAGGGAACGGGTATTTTTGGGATCTGCCGGCACCGGGTGGCCCGGGTATGGCCACGGAGGTGATAAGGATCTGCAGAATTCCTCACCTCCCGGTCCGTATGGCTCTGATACAATTACCGATCAGTTTTAACCAGGTTTTTGTGTCACTGCATTTTCCGCCACGAAAAGAATCTGCTTCCGGAAGTACTGAGGCGGGCCGCAAAGCCCTTAAATAAACTGATTTTTTCTCTAAAATCAGAAAATGTCCGGGAAATGCCCTGCTCAATGGGGAAGGAGGAACGGGGGGCAGGTCCACCAGAAAGGTATGGCGGGGAGTTACTCCTCGTCGGCGGTATAATAATAGAATTCTTTTGAGGCTTTCTGTTCCCGGTCAAGGAACGAATCGGGCTTGTTGATCCGCGGCCGGCCGCTCTGGTCCCGGCGGAAGGTGACGCCAAGGGCATGAAGGAAACGGTTCATGCCTTCCCGCATGCCGAAGGGCCCGGCCGCCGTGCCGTGGATCCCCGGTTCTCCTTCAAACACCAGGATCCGCTCGCTGATCATGTCGATTAAGTAGATATCGTGGTCAATGACCATGATGCCCGCTTCCCTGCCTTCGGCATGGTGCTTGATCATCCGGGTCACCTTGACCCGCTGCTCGACATCCAGGTGGGCGCTCGGCTCATCCAGGATATAAACATCGGCATCGCGTGACAGGCAGCTTGCAATGGCAACCCGCTGGAGTTCGCCGCCGGAGAGCGAGTCGACCGGCGACTGGAGGATGGGGGAAAGGGACAATGGTTCAAGGATCTCGTGCTGGAAACGGGACGAATCGAATTTCGTACTCGAGCGCCGGAGGTACATTTCCACGGTGTCTGACGTATCTGCCTTGATGTACTGGGGCTTGTAGGATATCTTCAGGTTTGTCTCGAATTTTCCGGTGGTGGGTATCTCCACCCCGGCAAGGAGTTTTGCATACGTGCTTTTGCCTATGCCGTTTGCCCCGACAACACCCAGCACCTCGCCGCTCCGGATCGTACCGCCGCTGATGGTTAAGTGGAAGGTGTCGTACTCCTTAGTCATGGGCGGTATCTCAAAGAGATCCTCGCGGTCGGAACCCTTGTCGTGCGCCCGTTTTTCAAAAACAACCTGCGTATCGCGGAAGCGGACATTCTCCTCGTGCAGGTAGCCTTCGAGGTACTGGTTGATGCCGACCCGTACCCCTTTGGGACGGGTGATGATACCGAATACTGCCGGTTTGCCGTACCCGACATGCACGGTATCGGCAAGCATGTCGAGGATGGCAAGGTCGTGTTCCACAATGACGACCGGCCGTTCCTGTGCAAGCTCGCGGATCAGTTTTGCCGCGGCGATCCTCTGGTAGATATCCAGAAACGGGGTGATCTCGTCAAGGAAATACAGGTCGGCGTCCCGTGCAAGACAGGCGGCAATGGCAACCCGCTGCAGCTCGCCGCCGGAGAGCGTGCCTATCTCGTGATCCAGGAGGGCATCGAGCTTCAGGACGGGAAGGAGACTCCCGAGCCGGCCGTGTTCGTCCGTTTTTTGCAAGAGTTCCCGAACGCTTCCGGAGAACACTTTCGGGATATAATCGATATACTGGGGTTTTGAAGCTATCTTTTTGGTCTTTTTCGAAACCGTCTGGAGATAATCGAACAGTTCGGTCCCGGTATAGCGCTTCAGGATCTCTTCCCATGCAACCTCCGTATCAAAATTGCCCAGGTTGGGGCGGAGCTGCCCGGAAAGGATCTTGATGGCGGTGCTTTTCCCGATACCATTGGCGCCGAGAATGCCGGTGACCTTCCCGTCCATGGGAACGGGGAGACCATAGAGGGCAAACCCGTTCTTCCCGTACCGGTGGGTCGGGTGTTCGAGTTCCTCCGGCAGGCTGACGATATCGATGGCATCGAAGGGACATTTCTTGATACAGATACCGCAGCCGACACAGAGTTCTTCTGAAATGACAGCCTTCCCTTCAGGGCCGATGATAACGGTCTCATCCCCGGTCCGTACGCGGGGACAATAGAGGATGCACTCGGTACCGCACTTTTTTGCATGACACCGGTCTTTGTGGACGATAGCGATTCTCATAGGGACCAAAACAAGGGGGGTTACCCGGTGACTGGTGTTGCCGGTGCGCTGACATTGATAAACGTCACCTGACGGGCAAGAGTATACCCTGCATCGGTACTGGCGTTCAGGGCAATAGAGAAATTACCCGCCCCGAACGTTTTCAAGGTATTTTGTTCCGTACTCCACGATACCGGCGTATTGTTACCTGTTACGTTGGTGAACGACCAGTCCCAGGCAGTAAGAGTATTCACGGAGGTATCATTGAACTGGACGGCGAGCGGGGCGCTCCCTGAGGTGACGTTCGCGGTGTAACTGGGGGTCATGCCGACAAAACAGGTCAGCAGGATCGTCCACGCCATGACCCAGAATGCAAAGGTTATGAAGCCCTGGTAGAACCAGTCCTTTGCGCCGAGCTTGCCGGTGTCCATTCCCATAAAGATGAAGATGTGCTTCTGGATGACGATGCCGGCAAGCATCAGCATCAACCCGAGGAACCCGTCCTTCTGGAGTCCGGCCGCGTCCGGTATGCCTCCCAGATAGAATGAGAGTGCCCCGGTAGCGATACCGAGGAGCGATCCCGTGAGCGTCCGCTTGATGCGGGCAATATGTTCTGCCTGTTTTTCTGCCTTCGTTTTTACCTTCTTTGGCTGGACAGGCTTTTCTCCCTTGACGTCTTCGCTCAATCCCGCTCCTCCGGTAGTCTTATTTTTTAGTGCGCAAGCCATATGTAATTTGGTATAACCAATGGCATCCGAACAGGGTATGAGCGGGATCGATACGCGGGCGATTACTGCCGAACTTATTGACAAGCTGCCGCTCTGGATAGACAAAGTCTACCAGTTCGACAGCCATACCCTTGCCGTCCGTCTCAACGGGGAGAACAAGGCACGTTACCAGTTCATCATCGAAGCCGGCAGGAGGGCCCATTTCGTCAAAGACCTTCCCGAACCCCCCAAGAACCCGCCCCAGTTTGCCATGCTGCTGCGCAAACACCTCTCCGGAGGAAAAGTGCTCGGCATCCGGCAGCTCGGGCTCGAGCGCATCATCATCTTCGATATCGGCAAGGGTGAGACCACCTTCCACCTCATCCTGGAGCTCTATGATGAGGGAAATGTCATCCTCGCCGATGAAAAATACGTAATCATCAAGCCGCTCCGTCACCACCGGTTCAGGGACCGGGAGGTGATCCCCCGTGTTCTCTATACCATGAGCCCGTCGGACCCGACAGCATCGGTGGAAAACCTTGCTGCTGCGCTGAAAAACGACGACCGTGACCTTGTCCGGGCGCTGGCTGTCGGGTGCATGCTGGGCGGATCGTACGCTGAATATATCTGCCGGAAAGCCGGCCTTCCCAAGACCATGCCCGCAGCCTCGGCGGACCCGGTGGTGATCTTCCGGGAGCTGCAGAACCTGTCCGATGCCGTCATGCATGCCCAAAGCCCGGTTGTCACAAAAAAACACTGCGAACCCGTCGACCTCCTGGGGGAACCGGAGGCACAGCACTTCTTAACCTTCTCGGAGGCCCTCGAATCATTTTACCCGCTGACCAAGGCCGAACGGAAGACTGCCGAAGCCAGGCCTAAACTGTCCAAGGAAGAACGGATCCTGAAATACCAGAAGTCGGCAGTAAAAAAATTCGATACCAGGATCGAGAATACCGAAACGATCGTTGCAGCCATTTATGAGAATTACGCCTTCGTAAATATGGTGATCACCTCGCTTGATGCAGCCAGCAGACAGCACTCCTGGCAGGAGATAGAAAAACAGCTGAAGGAAATGCAGTCGGATGAGGCAAAAAAGATTGTTGCGTTCCACCCGGAGGAAGCTTCCGTGGATATCGACATCGGGAAGATTGTCAGGATCCATGTCCACGAGGGCCTCGAGCAGAATGCCGGCCGTTACCACGATGTGATAAAGAAGTTCAAAAAGAAGAAGGCCGGCGCTCTTGCCGCGATGAAAACCGTCCCGGTAAAAAAGAAGGTGCAGAAACGGGATTTTGTCCCACTAAAAAAACTCTGGTACCACCGCTTCCGCTGGTTCATCACCAGCGACGGCGTTGTTGTCCTCGGGGGCAGGGATGCCTCCCAGAACGAGGAACTGGTCAAGAAATACATGACCGGCGGCGACCTGTTCGTGCATGCCGATGTGCATGGCGCCAGTGTTGTTATTGTCAAAGGAAAGACGGGGAATATGGATGAAGTGGCGCAGTTTGCCGCATCGTACTCCGGGGCCTGGAGGAACGGGCATTTTTCGGCAGACGTGTACAGTGCCCTGCCGTCCCAGGTAAGCAAGACGCCGGAGTCCGGCGAGTTTGTTTCCCGGGGATCGTTCATTGTCCGTGGCGAACGCACCTGGTACCGGAATGTCCCGCTTGCTGTCGGGATAGGGCTGATGCTCGAACCCCAGGCTGCTGTCATCGGGGGGCCGCCTTCAGTCATCCGGGGAAAAACAAAAGCATACAGCGAACTCAGGCCCGGGCAGTTCGAGCCCAACGATGTGGCAAAAAAAGTCCTGCGCATCCTTAAGCAGAACGTGACGGAAGAGGAAGAAAAAGCCCTCAAGGCCATCCTGAATACCGAGCAGGTGGCGGCATTTGTTCCGCCCGGCGCTTCAGACATAACAGGTCATCATGAAGGCTGAGTACGGGGAACTGAAAGGAGGCTATGGGGAGATCCGGTTATTCCCGGAGAGCATCGACGACCTCTGGCACCTCCGGCACCTCATTGGTATCGGCGACCTGGTGTTCGCGACTACCTTCCGGAGTGTTGACGCGGCTACGGACAAGATCCGGCCGGAGAAGGTGGAGAAGCGGCCGGTCCGGCTCGGGGTCCGGGTCGAGCGGGTGGAATTTTCCGAGCACGGGGTCCGCCTGCGCCTTTTCGGGATCATCGAACATGGCGTGGATGCCGGTGCGCATCATACCATCAATGTCGAGACCGGGTTTGAAATTTCCGTTATCCGGCAGTGGCGCCCGGTGGATCTCGAACGGGTGGAACGGGCCGTAAAGGCTTCCGTATACGGGGTCATCCATATCCTGACCATTGAGGAAGGGGAGGCCGAACTCTTCCGGCTCCGGCAGTACGGCCCCGAGAGCGTGATCACCGTAACTGTCGGGAGCGGAAAGGGTGCAGAGACCGGTTCCCACACGACATTTTTCGACCAGCTGATCTCCTCCATCCAGAATATCTCCGGCCCGCTTATTATCGCCGGTCCCGGGTTTGTCAAGGACGATTTTGTAAAATATGCAAAGAGCAGGTCCTGTGCAGGCATCGACCATGCAGTTGTTGTCGAGACTAAAAGGATCGGCCGCGGGGCAGTCCAGGAACTGGTCGGCAAGGGAGCGCTTGAGAAACTGATGGACGACCTCCAGCTTGAGCGGGAAGTGAAGATAATGGACGAGGTGCTGCTGCGCATATCCCGGGATGGTGCGGTTGCCTATGGCCTCAGGGAAGTCCGGGAGGCCATCGGGTACGGGGCGGCCGAACAGGTCCTGATCGCCGACACCCTCCTGCGGGATAAAGAGGTCATGCACCTGATCGATGATGCGGAGACCCAGCGCGCCACGATCATTGTCCTCTCCTCCGAATTCGAGCCGGGCGAGCGTCTTGTCGCACTGGGCGGGATTGCCGCGCTGCTCCGCTACCGGCTGGCAAAATAAGAGTGATTACATCCCGGAACCCGGGGATCTTCCCAGCATCACCAGATAGCTGGAAATACCGATAATGATGACCGCAATAAAGGGGATCACATTATTCGTTACAATTCCTGCCACCCAGGTTATCGCGCTCATGAATATGTTCACGGCTGTTGCCGGGGGCGGGACCTTCAACGGGGCTGCAACCGGGACCGGCAGGCGGGTCGTCACCGCTGTTATGACCGGTGAAGACGAGGGTCGGGTCTGCCCAAACAGGGCAAAACTGCAGAGGTGGGATACCTGTACCGTGACGGTTCCGGTCGATGGATCGTAACTTGTGGGCAGATCCTGCCAGGTACTGGATTTTGTATCGAACGATTTTACCGAGTAGTCCTGCCCCCATTGTGCCTGCGGGACGGCGAGGGAGAGCTGGATCGGTTGCGAGAAGGTCGCCCCATCGGGGCCGATCTCATACGCCATTCCGGCAAATGTGAATACTGATCCGGGCGGTACGGGAGGGAGGGAGCCCGGTGGCAGTGTTTTTATCGTTATTTCATTAAGCGGTTTCCCTGTGGTATCCTTTGCAACGAGCCCCTCACTGATGGATATTGTTGCCAGCCCGTCGGTAGACCGGAGGAGGGTGGCCTGGGAAACCACGCCATCGGCATTGGTATAGATTTTTGCCGATGTGCCGGGATCTGCCGGAACCGGAGTCTGTGTGGCCGTCACATTCGGGGAGGGGGTGGGGGCTGGTGTTTTGACAGCCCCCGTCACTACCGGCCTGATATCGCTGTCAGATTCTGAAGGCGGGTTGACTTGTGGTGAGGGCGGACTTATATGGCTCTGGATCGTGAGGGTGATTAACTGGAGGGGGTTGCCGGAACCGGAGAGTTTCGCTAGTGCAAATGTTGAAAAGTACAGGGTATTGGAAGGGATATCGGCTTCGAAGTATTCAAGATGGTTGACAGTGTCATTGCGGATAAACCGGGTCGGGATGACCATCCCTGCAAGATTCCCGTTGGCATCATATCCCGTACCGATGATATAGGTCTCGCTCCTGCCGGTTCCGATATCTGAGATCCCTTTCACCCATGCAGAACCGGCGCTCAGGTTCAATATCAGTGAGGATGGATCCGAGAGGTTGTTCCTAGTGACTTTCATGGTATACCCTACATCCATGGTTGAGAATTTTGATCCATGGATGATCGCAATGAACGGGTTTGTGTCTGAGGGAAGAAATCCTTCGAATACCCGGGTAAGGAAATATGCAGGCTCATTATACTGCCCCATAACCGCATTATAACTCATCCTCAGGTTGGAACCGATCCCTGAGGAGAACGACGTGGGTTGAAGCTCCCGGATTATCAGGGGGCCCGGGGTGATCCTTCCCGTGATGGTCGAGGGCCCTTCGCTGAACCCCGAAGCATCGCCAGAACTGAATACGATCTTCTGCCAGCCATATTCAGCATCGGGAAAAGCGGTCAGTGTCTTCTTGTCGGCACTCAGAGTGTATGTCGGAATAGCGGCTTTATCAAACGCCAAGGATTGCGATGGTCCGTTGCCTGATACGGAGATCCCCGTGACGTTTGTGAATGAATATTCTTCCAGCCCGTTTATTGCCGTTACATATGCCGGCCGTGATCGTTTGCCATTTCCAAAGCTGTTGGTTGCTGTCAGATTGACGGTATAGGTACCTGCGGATGTATAGATATAAGAGGGATTCCGGATGGCTGCGGTCCCGCCGTCGCCGAACTCCCAGGACCATCCGGTCGGCGAATTGGTTGCCGTTCCCATGAAAGAGACGGAAAGGGGTACCATCCCTTCTGTCGGTGTCCCGGTGAAGTCGACAGAGGGGATTCCCACGGATACTGCCTGGGAGTCGGATGCATTCCGGCAATACGGTGTTCCTGCAAGGAGCCTTGCCGAATAGATACCGTTTGAAGAGTAGAGGTGATTGATGTTTTTTGTGGTACCTGAAGAACCGTCCCCGAAATCCCACCACCAGTGGGTGAGGGTGCCCGAGGAGAGATCCTTCATGCTCACCAGGAGAGGGGATGGGCCTCCGGTGGGAGATATTGAAATAATAATCGGAGGACAGGGTGCAGTACTGCCATACGTGAACATATAGATATTATTGTTCCCATCACGGTTATCGACCCAGATCACGCGCGAATCCGGCGTAATAAGGATGGGTGCATTATCCGGGTCTCCGACAACTCCTTCTCCTGAAGGCAGCGAGGCGGAGCTGGTGATTTGATCGGGCGATGAAGAAGAAGTGGTCGTATTGACAAAGACCTCGAACGGTCCTGATCCTGTGCCGGAAGTATCTTCCACCCAGCTGTAATAGGTTGCGCAGACAGCGACGCTGGTAACGGGATCTCCCGCAAAATACGTGGGCAGCGGTATTGTTGTCGTCAGATCATTGGTGTAAATGGTGTAGGAGTCGTCATACCAGATAATCCTGTTTCCGTTGATCACCGGGCGGTTCTGGCCTGCACCCGGTATCCCGGGGGTGACATTTACCGTTGCCCAGCCGGCATACGTTGTGTTCATGAAGACATCCCGTTGTCCGTTCCTGCTGTCCTGCCAGAGGATATGGTTTCCGGAAATGGAGGGATTTGTCTGATCGCTGGCATCGGTGTCCGGGGTGAGATCGAAAAGTGTTGATGACGATATATTATACATAAGAATATCTGAAGTCGGGGATGCTGCCGGTTTGTCCTGCCAGACGATAAGGTTTCCGTCGACAACAGGATTATCTTTTACAGAAGTGGGAAGGTTCAGCAGGTGGGCTGCCGGGCTGGCAGTTGTGAGATCCGCATAATAAAGAGAAGAAGAACCGATCCCGTTATTTTCAGCCCAGATAACACGGTTGCCCCTGATATCAGGGGAGTGTGAAGAGAGCGTGGCATCGGGGAGGGTGAGCTGGACACCTGAATTGTAATTATAGGCAATAATATCGTTATAGCCGGGGCATCGTTCCTGCCAGACAATCCAGCCGTTGTCAGCTGATGGATGGACATTCTCACAGGAAGGATTGGCGGAGAATGAGATGCGTGTCTCGGTTCCTGGAGGTGCAGCTGACGCTGCTGATATCAGAACGAGAGAAAAAGCAAGAATGAGTAATGCGATCCTGCCACTTCTGCTCTTTCCTTCCTGTTCCATGGTTTATCATCACCTGATATTCATTTGAATTATACAACCCACCCGAATCCTGCGAAATACGTGTTGAAGACTGTTGTGGCAAGACCGAAAATACCCAGGGTCGATATGGGCCCAAGGGATTGTGGGTGACTTAAGTTACTGGGATGATAATTCCCGGTGGAAAGATATGGTTGGAGCGTCGTGAACGCGGGATCACCGGGTCCGAATTGCACACCCCACGGGTTCCGGAGGATGATATATTTTGTCGTTCCGTTATCCGGAGAGAATGTCCCCAGCACGGAGTAGGAATGTTTGGCAACAAGTATCGGAGGAAAAGCAGGACAGGTGTCTTTCGTCCATGCAACAGTCGGATAAACCGTCGTGGTGGAATTATTGGTACCGACGATGTTCTGATTGGTAGTATTGTTGCAGGTGGTCAATTTGTTATAACAGTCGGTTCCCGGACTGGCCGTATCGAACAGGGTGGGACTGGCTGTATCGGTGGTAGAGTTTGGATGATACACCTTGCCGGTTATTTCTCCAAGCGCTGCCATGGGATCATAATAAGAAAATGCCCCGATTTCTGGATCGTACGCAGGATTGGGGAAGTTCCCTCTTTGTGCATTATTAAGCGAGCTCATAAGGAGACCTCTGAATTCCGCATATCCTTTCTCCCAGGCCATCGGCCACATACATCCGTTTGCCGATGGCTGGGTAAAAACCGGGCTCCCCCCTGTATCTACAGGAAAGCTGGCTGTGACCGTGGTGGGATGTTGCGCGTCATTTCTAAAATAAATTTTAGTAATCATATTTTGCGGAAATGTCGGATATTGTCTCCAGACCCGAGAATACAACGCAGCATGGAAATAACAATCCACTGCCGCACCCTGAGTTATATCGCCAATAATATCCCATGCATTATTGGTAGGTTTGTTCATATAGGGAATCGTAAAATTACTATATCTATCAGGGGGATTCGTGTGCACGGGACTTGAAGCCCCGGCACCGGATGATCTTTTGGAAATACCCTCAGAACCTGTGAGATAATCTTTGGGGATTTTATACAATACATGAATCCCTTTCAGGGGTTTGTATAACGGGGAAAGTTTTGGATTGAAGAGGTTTTTCGCAAGATCCTTTTCCGACCAGCCTTCCGGCATTTGTTCGTTCTTGCTGAAATGAGCATACATCAATGCGAGATTGACTGGTTTATAAAGATCAACTTTTTCCTTGAAGAGGGGCGTTATTGGTGGCGTTATTAATGGTTTCAGCAGTTTCAGGAGCGCATAGGGATTCATGACCCCGATCTTTCTCGGTTTTACGGTCTTTGATCTCTGTGTTTGTCCGACTGAACTTCTTTCAGAAATTTTTTTTGCAGCACACATACGATACACCTACACCTTGAGTTATATGGATACTATCTTTACAATAATATAAGCTTTATTATTCAAAAAAAAGGGTTAGAAAATAGATCTACGGAACCAGCTGTAAAATATGTCTTCTCTAAAAAATTATGGTGAGAGCGGAGGTTTAATCCAGGAATCCGTCATGCCGGCTCCTCCGGCATGTTCTTTGCAAGGTACCATGCATGCACCGCGAGAAGTATGTAGAGCGGGTACAGGAGGAGGTAACTATTATTTTCTCCCTCGGCCTTCCAGAGCCAGAGCGTGATCTGGAGTTCGATCTGGAAGATCATGATACCCCACCATTTGCCGAGGTACCCGTACCCGAGGCCCGGGAGCAGGAAGTTGAGAAAGCCTGCAACCAGAGGATTTTTCTGTATGCGCGGTCTCTGGTATAACCCGCGGGGGAGGTACATCGGCGGCACGCCGCACTTCTGGGACGCGAGGACAGCTTCCCACCGCACCTGACGATCGGCATCGCCCAGAGACCGGATGAGGGCCGGACCCGCTTCCCTGTTGCCGATTTCGCCAAGCACCCGGACCGCACGGACCCTGACATCACTGTCGGTATCACGGAGGAGGCTGAAGAGAGGTGCAAGGGCGGACACTCCCATGGCCCGTAACCGGTCCCAGTCCTGCATGGCTGCGTAATGCCAGGCCCACCCGGTTTCACCGGAAGGCTGGTAGCCGTTTTTCTCGAGCGATAGTGCAGACCCGAACCGCACGTATTTATCCGGGTCCTCAAGTCCCAGGAGGAGCGGCGCAATCGCTTCACGACTGCCCATCTCCCCAAGCGCTATAACCGCCTGCCAGCGGACCTCGCTGCCGGGGTCCTTCATCATGTCCGCAAGGGCCGATACCGCACCGGAATCTTTGATCTTTGCAAGGGCGCCGATGGCGCCAAGCCGGAGGAGCCGGTTCTTTCCCTTCAGCGCAAGGATAAGCGGCCCGACCGCCGCCGGCCCGATATCACCCAGCGCATGGACTGCAGCTGACTGGACAATCGGATCCCTGCAGGAAAGGGCCCCAATAAGCCCGGGGATATCCCGTTTTTTTATAAGCGCCCCGACATCGGGTTTTCTTTTCGGGATCAGGTCGAGAAGCATCGGGATCACATCCCCGCATCGGACATCCGTTCTGCAAGGTAGTACGTGTGGATACCCAAGATCGCGGTGATCGGGTAGGCGATGAGGTAAGGGAGGAACGGCCCCATGGCGAGCTGGGCAATGACAAGGATGGACATATAAGTCATGAAGACCGGAAAACCCCACCATTTGCCGATGTAATTATACCCGATACCAAGGAAGAAAAAATTCAGGAGTGCTGCTGCAGCCGGGTCAGGACCGGTCCGCTCCCGGGCTGCAACCATCAGGGGCAGGTCGTAGGAGGCAAGCCCGCAGTTCATGGATGCCAGGACTGCTTTCCAGCGGACATACGGGCTTTTGTCTTTCAGCGCAGTCTGGCAGAGTGCCTGTGCCTGCAAGTCACCCATCTGCCCAAGTACAGTCACAATTCCTTCGCGGGTTGCCGGATCATTATCCCGGAATATTATGCTGAGATACGGTGTTGCAGCAGCACCGAGATGTCGGACGGATTCCCAGTCCTGGCGTGCAATCAGCAGGTATACGGTATCGGCCTCGTTCTGTGGCTGCCAGCCCAGTCTGCCAAGCGCGATTGCCGCTCCGTACCGGAGGTACCGGTTGGTGTCTCTCAGCAGGGGCACGAGCAACGGTATCGCATCCGGTGAGCCGATCTCACCGAGAGCAAGGACCGCCGCCCACTGCACTTCAAGCAATGTATCGTGATTGATGATATCAATGACCGGACTGACTGCTCTCAAATCCCGGATCGCCCCCAGCGCCTCGAGCGCCCCGAGCCTGACCGGGACGAGGCGGGAGTGCAGCGCCTCAAGGAGCAGGGGTACTGCCGTCCCCCCGCAGGTTCCAAGCGCATCTGCAGCATGCCACCGGACAGAAGGATCCGCATGGTTGAGGTGGCGGATAAGGGAAGGGATATCCCCTGCCTCTTTCAGGTGTACGGTATCAGGAACCCCGGATACAAAACCGTGAAGACGGGTCATGGCAGAAAATACATCGGATCTCCTGTTTTTAGTATAATGCAATACGAAATATCAACTTTATGGAGTGCTGATGTCCGGGTCTGCCGGAATGCGGGTACCTTTCCAGTACCTGCAATGTCCCCCCTTTCAGGCTCATCAGTATATTCCGACTGATGACCCCTCATCATGCTGCCATGCCTGCAGACCGGTCTGAAAAAAAAAGAGAGAAAAAAAATCTTCTGTTATTGTCTGACTTCAAAACCGCCAGTCATCTTTCCGGAGGTCTGATCCGGATTGGTGACAACGATATCCCAGAACCCCTGGGATTCGTAGGGGATATCGAAGAAGCAGTGTATCTGGGTATCACTGGTTACACTTACCGCCGTCCCCACGATATCCGTTTTCCCGTCCTTTTGCAGCTTCACCCCGGCACCAGCCTGGAATTTCGAGCCGGAGATGATAAATTCCCGGTAGTCATGGGAATACGCAAACGAAGGTTCAATAGACGTGACAGACACGGAACCGTTGACTGCCGGGGAAGTTGTCATCGTGGCACTCCCGGCACTGAGGATAGTGAATATCTTGGTGAAGGTATCGGACTGGCCGTCCGGGTTCGTTACCGTCACGTCCCAGGAGCCTGCAGGGGCATCGGACGGTATGACAAACGTGCAGATGAGCGATTTGTTCGAAATGTACCGCACATCCAGTGCCTGGATGATGCTCGTGTTATGGGAGAGCCTGGCCGTTGCCCCTACAGTAAAGTTTTCACCGGCCAGGTTCTGCACGGAAACATTGGAACCGGCATATCCCTCGTTCGGGATTATGCTCGTGATGCTGGGAGCCTTGAGAGTCGTGGTTGTGGCCATTGCCGGTTCGGTTGTCTGGGCAGTTTCCGCCGGCGTGATTCCGGTCGGGGTTCCGATGGGAACTGAGGACAGGGACGTGTGTGCGAGTTTATCGGTGTATACTTTATCTATCACTGAGCGGTTGATCTTGTCGGTCAGATCGTCCGAACGGTATCCCCAGCTGCCGTCGGCGTTCTGGTAGATCAGGGCACGTTCATACGTATCGGATGCAGCATCATACTTAAGAATAAGATATGCGGAACCGGCAGTGGATGCCGGATTCTTCACAATATCACCGGCAGTATACAGTGCGCCCACATTCGTGGTAGTATCGGGTTGTGCGGTCTGGTTTGTCGTATCGGTTGACGAGCATCCCGCAATGAGGAGACAGGCAACAAGCAGGACGATCAGACCCGGCACGAAGACTGGTATTTTTTGCATAGTGATTATTGGATCCGGGTCCTTTTAAAAAATCCGATTCAGGGACGGGGTTGTCAAAATAATAAAAATTGAATAAACATCGGAAAAATCCCGCTCTGGAGAAATCATCTGATAGTAATTATGACACTCTTTTGGGCTCTGCCCCCGCCACTATGGCATCCCCCGGTTGCGATTGTGCCGTATTACCTGTACGCAATCGGGGAGAAATTTCCGGTTCAGGTAATGCCAAGGCGTCGCAATGCGCCATGAGCCCCCCATGGGGGGCAGGGTTGGCACAGGAGCGGAGATCATCACTTAAAAAGAGGATTTCTCAAGAGTAAAAATCCATTCAATCAGGTTATGGTAAAACCACCAATCGATTTACCGTAGGAGCTGTCCGGATTCGTAACAAGGAGATCCCAGGTTCCCATGGAACCCACCGGTATATTAATAAAACAGCGTATCTGCGTATCGCTGTCCCGTATCACTTCGACTGCATCGATATCCGTTGATCCGGCCTGTTGCAGTGTCACCGTTGCACCAGACTGGAATTGCGAGCCGGTAATTACATATTCTGTATAACCGATATGCCCGACCGGTGGATCGATAGAATCAATAGGTACGGTTCCGGCATGTGTCGCACTCGTTGTTGTCACGGCACTCGGGTCCCGGTGGATGGTAAAATAATTGGAATAGGTTCCGGACATCCCGTCCGGGTTCTGCACGGTCAGGTCCCAGGCCCCGACCTGAGCATCATCCGGGATGGCAAAGGAACAGGTTATTGATTTCGGCGTGAGAACTTTCACATCTGTCGCATCGATATTGCTGCTGCTGTTGTGGGAGAGGAACACGGTTGCCCCGGCAAGGAAGTTCTGGCCGACCAGGTCCGTAATCGCGACCGTTGTCCCGGTATACCCGGTGTCCGGAAGACTCCGCTCGACATAGGGTTTTTGTTTTGAGGTATCCGTGGTTGTGGCCGTCGTTACCGTGGAAGTCGCGGCTGCCTGTGTTGTCTCCACCGTCGTAATTATGGTGGGGGTCACAACAGGGACAGAAGAGGGATCCCTGGTTGTGATTTTTTCAGTATATGTCTTGTCCATGACGGAACGGCTGGCAGTCTCGGTCCGGTCGTCCGAACGGTATCCCCAGCTGCCGTCAGCATTTTTGTAGATAAGGGCGCGTTCATAGGTATCGGATGCGGGATCATACCTGATAACCAGCCATGCGGAACTGGCAGCGGATGCCGGATTCATCACAATATCACCGGCAGTATAGAGTGCGGCGGCAGTTGTTCCAGTTGGTATCGTACCGGTTTGAGTGGTCTGGTTTGTAGTACCGGATTGTGCAGTCTGGTTTGTTGTATCTGGTGTTGAGCATCCCGCAATAAGGAGGCAGCTGACAAGGAGGAGGACCAGACCGGGCACACAGGCAGGCGTTCTTTGCATAGTGATTATTGGTCAGGGCCCCTTTAATAAAGATGATTCGGAATATGGTTTGCGGGTGGCGGGGATTTTTCCATACATCAGCGCGGGGAAACGCCAGCAGAACGTGAAAAAGATCGAAAAAGAAGAGACGCAATTTTCCCGTAAAACTATATGAGATAACCATAAAACGGTACTCCATGCACAGAGATACTCTTGCCGCCATCATCATCGTGCCGGTGGTCGCAGCAATCGTCGTAATCCTGTTCCTGCATCCAGCCGGTCCTGCCCTTCCGGCAATCACCGCGGTAACAACGGACAAGGACCTCTACCATTCCAACGAGGTCATGAAGATCGCAATTTCCCTCAATTCTTCACAAAAAACGAACGATACAACCGTCCGGATAGAGGGGATCCAGGACCGGTTCGGCAGGATGCGCCTCTCTCATACGATGCCGGCCAATACCTCTCCCGGGTCAGTCGTCCTCACCTATGATTACCAGCTCCCCTCCTGTTCATCGTGCAGTGGTCTTAAAGGCGGGGTCTATGAAATAAATGTCACGCTTGTCCGGAACGGTGCAATTATTTCAAATATGACGCGGTCTGTGCAGCTCAGTCAATAATCACGCTGCCATCGGACCTGTTTTTGTCCTCAGGGCGGTGTTGTGCTGTCAATGCGGGAACTATAAGTCAATGAAAAAAAGGGAAAATAATCAGTCGGTAGTGATAGCGATCGTCCAGGCACCATCTGCGGTTATGTCAAGGTAATATTTACCAATCGTTAAGTTTGCAGATTTTTTTCCTGAGTACGATCCGATCTCATTGACAAGCAGTGAAATGTATCTCTCACGTTCATCTTCGAGTACTATCGCAAAATTGCTTTTGCCATCATGAGTCAGGGTAAAAAATTTTCTTCCCGTTCCCGTTGAATTGAACGATTGTATATCATTTCCGTAACCACTGAATTGCGCTGGTTCGACACTGAATCCCGATGAAGGCATTTCAGAGAGCGCCGCGAATTTTGTATCGGTTACCGTTACCATTGCCTCCCGGTATCGTGAGAACCCTGCTGTGGTCCCGTCCATCATGGCGACCGCGTCTATCATTGCAGATCGAAACGCTTTCATCTTTTCGGACACCGGTCTGGGGGCATTGGCAAGAAGGGCGGTCAGATTTTCAGCCTCTTTCCTGGGTTCTGCATTGTAACCCGAACCGGTATCATAATCTCCCGGACTTGCTGACGAAAGTTTTGTCATTCCTTCAAGAATTTGTTTTTCAAAGATGTAATCGATGAAAGCCTCATCCATTGCTGCATTCTGGCTCGCGGGGGACTCTGTCACTTCAGGGTTTACTGCAGGTGCCGGCGTCACGAGCACCGTCACGTAGACGATCTGCGGAGTGGGCGTTGCCACCGGTGTCACGTTTGCGGACTTCGTGTCTGTGCATCCGCTTATCAGAATAATCCCGGCAACCACGACAGCGAATATACCGATTGCATTCCATTTTTTCATTGCTCATATCCCAGGTAACCGGATATGGTCGATATTTCACGAAATAGATATCTGCTGGAAGGAAACGGAAACGGAAGCTATTCCATGAATGAAGTCTTTCTTTAAAAATTTTTTCGCGTGCGTAAAAAAAAATTCCGTAAATTTTCCGGCACTTGCATCCGGTCTCCATTCCCAGGTCTCCCTTCAGTCCCCTCTGACATCTCCCGTCGGAGGAACACCCCTTTGGGAGCACCTCCCGCCCTTACACCCCCTATATCATAAAATGGCCCCTTTTTGCCAAACAAAGGTCATATTGGACGATTTAATCCGGCTGGAAAATTCTGGTGTACCTGAAATCCGGGGAATTTGGGAAAAACGGTACAATAAGGAGATTTCTCTCTGCGTACAGGGCCCGGATTGAAATTTCTTCGTCGTGACACAAAATCCGGGCTAATACACGCAATTGGGCGGCGAAAGTCCTCCTGAGTCCTACTGGAGCACGGGATCTGAAAAAAAGGGCGGTTTTGGGATCGCCGGTGATTGAAGATGGTTAAGGATCCTGGCTCTTTCCTGGTAATGTTTTGGAGTATTTCTTTTTTAAAAAAATCCTGCCGGAATTTTCTTCAAAAAAATTTCAAAAAAAATTACTCTTCCTTCTTCTCCGGCCTCTTGAACGTCTCAACGAGAATAATCTCGTTAAGGCCCTTGATCAGCTCGAAACCCTCATGAAGGATCCGCCCGCGCCAGAGCAGCCAGCGGCGGTCATAGTTGATGCCGGGGGGGAGGGTGACGGTTGCCTTCCCGTCGTCCATCGCAATCTCCATGTCCTTGCCGGCATAGAGCTTGACCAGTCCCCTGAGCTGGTCGAGCGGTTCGGTGACTTTCTCCTCTATCTCATACTCGTAGGTAAGGGTCTGGCCGGCGAGCGGTGCATTGAAATCGACAACGACCCTGGAGCCGATGACGTCGGCAACCGTCCCTTCGCCCTCCTCTTCCAGCCTGACCGGCATGCCCCGGACGGGTTTCTCCTTGAACTGGCTCTTCGGGAAGGACTTGACCCGCTTGGGGTCGCGCTGGCCGAATGCCTTATCGGGCTCAACGGTCACGGTACCTTTTGCACCGGCTTTCTTGCCCACGAGTTCCTCGTCAAGGCCGACAATTACGTGCTTCTGGCCGACACAGATCGTGACCGGGCCGTATGAGGCATCCGGGTTGTGGATGGCAGCCTTCTTTGCCTCATCTTCGCTGGTAGTATCGAAAACATTGTCCCCGACCTTGCCGGTATAGCTCAGCCGGATAAAATCTCCTTCTTTTATTGCCATGGTTCACCTTACTATTTAATGTAAGACCTGATGTCAAACCTGATCGAAATTTTTTGAATTTTTCAGGATCTTTTCAGGGTGCATCAAGTACTTTACCTGACTATATTAAGTCCTCATCAAGACAGATAAAAGGTGTGGCACCCTAATGCTCGAAGTTGAACTCAAGGTAAAGATTCCATCCCTCGACCCGGCCCGCGAACAGCTTGTACGAAGAAATGCACAGTCCTGCGGGAAGGTGCACGAGCACGATGTCTATTACAATGCTCCCCACCGTGATTTTAGTATCACGGATGAAGCCGTACGGGTCCGGTATACCGGTGATCATGCCGTGGTCACCTACAAGGGACCCAAGATCAAAAAGTTCGGCCTCAAGGCACGGGAAGAACTGAACTTTGCCGTGGAGTCCGGGAAGATCTTCGAAACGATGCTCGACCGGCTGGGTTTTACAAAAACCCTGGAAGTGAACAAGTGGCGGGAAACGTTCCGGCTTGGCACGGCCTCGGTCTCGCTCGACACGGTCGACGGGCTGGGCACCTTTGCCGAGATCGAAGTGATTGTTGAAAACGAATCCGATAACCCGACAGGGCAGATTGGGAAAATTGCAAAAGAGATCGGGGTGGATGGCGAGCCCATTCTTGCATCGTACCTGGAACTGCTTCTCGCAAAAAAGACGGCAGGGCAGTCCTGATATCTTTTATATTGTCAAAATTCCCTTTACTCAATTCTTCAGAATATTCCAGTTTTTACCTGCGATGAATGTGCATGAGCAAAAGTTCCTGCCCGAAACATGAGAATCGCACTTATGATTGGCCCCCATCAGGGCCTCTCCGAGGCATGGCGGGGCAATTTCTTATTCTCAAAAATATAGGAAATTGGACCGCCGCAGGGGGGCCTCGTCGGCAGCAGCATCTATCATAATTGGGGGATGGGGTCTCAACCCCCATCATCTGAACAGGAGAACAGGAATGAAAAAACTGATTTCTTCAGTTCACGAATCGTACTCTGCTTAAGTCATCGCATGTCGAAGAG
>Ga0182027_10005231_pt1 | contig 19778 bp, 9 predicted proteins | sample 712E1DmetaG_FD_121300 | JGI IMG/M metagenome (GOLD analysis project Ga0182027, IMG submission 121300) | Permafrost microbial communities from Stordalen Mire, Sweden - 712E1D metaG (Illumina Assembly) | ecosystem: Environmental > Terrestrial > Soil > Wetlands > Permafrost | place: Sweden...
CGCCGCTGACGAAGCGCGGCGGTTGCGGCATCTCCACTTGGGCGTGGAGCATGTGTTCATCGCACTAACGCGCGGAAAGGCAGCGGGCGCGTTTCGTGCCGCCGGTCTCGACGCCGCCGAGATCCGCGAGCGCCTCCGGCGCGAGATTGGCCTCGGGCTGCTGTCGCCATCCGAGCCCCTCGTGTTGACTCCGCGATTGATTTCGATCCTCGGTGCGGCGGATCGGCAAGCGTTGGGGAGCATCATGATTTCGGATGATGCCTTGCTGCGAGCCATCATCGAGGAAGGCGAAAGCCTCCCCCTGCGTTTCCTGTCTTCGCTCGGGCATGGGTCTGAGAAGCTGCTCAGCGCGCTCGATCGGGAAGGCGAGGACGTCAACCCGGGAGCGACGCGACTGGCCGGGGCTGGTCCTGCCACTGAGCGCAACCAAGCCACCGTGAATCGACCGGTCACTCCCACGACGACTCCAGCGGCAAACGCCCCGGCGGCAGCTCCGGGACCGGCGATAACGCCCCTACAACACGTGCCAGTTACCCTTCCTACACCGACTTTGGACCAACAGGGTCGCGATCTCACGAAGCTTGCGCGCCTGGGAAAACTGGCCGACGCAATCGGACGGGAAGCGGAGATCGAACAGATCATCACCATTCTCGCGCGGACCCAAAAATCCAATCCGCTCTTGCTGGGCGACGCGGGCGTCGGGAAAACCGCGATCGTCGAAGGGCTGGCTTGGCGGATCGAACGGGGGTTGGTTCCCGCGACTTTGCGGGGAAAAAGGATAATCGAACTCGAAATGGGCAGTTTGACGGCTGGCACCCAGTATCGCGGACAGTTCGAAGAACGGATGAAGAAGGTCGTGCAGGAAGCGACCGATGCCTCCGAAGTCATTCTCTTTATCGATGAGATTCATACCCTAATGGGCGCGGGGGGAACAAAAGATGCGGCGCTTGATGCCGCCCAGATGTTCAAGCCGGCGCTGGCACGGGGCGATCTTTCCTGCATTGGGGCAACAACTCAGGAAGAGTATGCCCGGTATATCCGGAAGGATTCGGCGCTTGAGCGGCGTTTCTCCCCGGTGCTTATCAAAGAGCTGGCGCCCGAAATGACCCTGGCGGTCCTGCAGAAAGTGGTCCCCCGCATTCTCGAAAAGCAGGCTGCGAAAGGACACAGGATGGTTATCGCCGAAGATGCGTTGAACGCGGCAGTGACCCTGACAGACAAATACGTCAAGGATCGCAACCAACCCGACAAGGCGATCGATGCCATCGACATTGCCTGCGCCCGTGCGGTAGTCAGAGCAGCCGCCCGTGTGACCGCCGAAGACATAGCGTCCGTTGTTGCGGAATGGACGGGTATTCCGGCCGGGCGGCTTGCGGCGGATGATCAGCAGCGGTACGCAGAAATGGAAAAATCTCTGGCGGCGCGTGTCATTGGTCAAGACCGGGCGGTCGCGACCGTGAGCCGCTGCCTACGCTCTGCCTTGGCTGGACTCAAGGCGCCGAACCGGCCCATCGGCGTTTTCCTGTTCATGGGGCCGTCAGGCGTGGGCAAGACCAAACTCGCAAAGGAACTGGCGCGCTTCTTGTTTGGCACGGATGAGGCCCTGGTCCGTTTCGACATGAACGAGTACCAGGAGAAGCAAGCCATTAGCAATTTGGTGGGATCGCCACGGGGCTATGTGGGTAGCGAGCAGCCGGGCCTTTTCAGCGAGGCGCTCCGGCGGCGGCCCTACGGCGTCGTGTTGCTGGACGAGATCGAGAAGGCGCATCCCGATATCTTCAACTTGTTCCTGTCGGTGTTCGACGAAGGCCGGACGACAGACAATCAGGGCCGGACGGTGGATTGCTCAAATGCGATTTTCATCCTGACCTCAAACATGGGCGTGGAGAAGCGGATCGGGTTTGCTGGCGAGACCGGAGAAGACCTCCGTGCGGTGGCGCTGAAGTTTTTCCGACCAGAGCTGGTGAATCGCCTCACTGAAGCGGTGCAATTTTTGCCGCTTGGGCGTATGGAATTAGCATTAATTCTGGACCAAATACTCGCGGAGAAGACGGCAGCGTTTCAGTCCGCGCAGGGCATCACGGTGTCCCTAGGAGACGAGGCCAAAGACTTCATCCTTGGCCGCGATTTTGACCCCCGTATGGGGGCGCGTCCGCTGGAGCGAGCCGTGGATCAGTTGGTGGTGCAACCGCTGGTCGATGCCGTATTCTCTAAGCAGGTCGGCAGGGGGAGAATACGCATCACCGCGAAGGGCGGTAAACTGATTTTCGAATCTTAAGAGGAGGGGGAAAATGCAGTTGTTAATCATCACCCATATGAGCGGTCCTCGCGATGGCGGCGTCATGATGATCGAAGTGGCGGAATCGCCACCCGAAGTCACCTTTGGGCGGCAGCCAACATGCATCGTTTCCTTGCCGGATGATCTCGACGTATCGCGCCGACATGCCCGCCTCATCTGGCGGGACAGGGGTTGGTGGCTGGAGGACCTGGGCAGCAAGAACGGGACGTTTGTGAACGAATTCGCGAAGCAACAAAAGATCACGGGGGCAATCAGGATTGAGGCAGGATCTGTCTTCAGGGTGGGTCTAAGCCGCTTTCGCATTGAGTCTCCAGATGCGTTAGGGAAGCCCCGTATGTTGAAGGTGGAACAGGCCGGATGAAGCTAGCCGCAAGCGGAATCCACTTTAGGCCACTATGCGTGACAACCCCCGGCATGGCTGACCCCGTCCTCTCCCCCGCGCCAGTGAAGCCGCGTTTCGGCAGCGTCTTCTGGGCGCTCAACTCCATCGAAATGTGGGAGCGCCTGGCGTTCTATAATTTGCGGGTCATGGCGCCCATCTATATCATGCAGGCGGACAACCCGGGCGGCCTGCATCTCACAGCTTTGGACAAGGGCACGATCTACGCGTGGTGGGCGGTCTTCCAGTCGCTGCTTCCCATCGTGACCGGTGGCCTCGCGGACCGCTTCGGCTACAAGCGCACCCTGGTGTTTGCCATCAGTCTCATGATGACCGGCTACCTCATGATCGGCTTTCTGCGCGATCTGGCCTGGCTGAGCAATTACTGGGCGCTGTTTGCCGGCATCATGACGCTGGCGACCGGCACGGCGTTCTTCAAACCCAGCATCCAGGGTTCGCTCGCGCATCAGTTGACCAAGGAGAGCTCGTCGGTGGGCTGGGGCATCTTCTATTGGGTGGTCAACGTCGGCGCGTTCATCGGTCACTACCTGCCGTCGATCCTCCTGACGCTCAGCGCGGTGCTGCCCGGCCCGCTCCATGTGGTGGCCAATTCAAAGGAGGCCTGGCGCAACCTGTTTCTGGCCTCGGCCGTATTCTCATCGTTCAACCTGGTGCTCTTGCTGACGTTCACCGACGTGCCGTCGGGCGCCTCGAAGACGGAATCGACTTGGCAGGTGCTGAAGCGGACGATCACCAACATCATGGAGCCGCGGTTGCTCACGTGGGTGGCGATCATGTCCTGCTTCTGGCTGATGATGTACCAACTCTGGGATCTGCAGCCGAACTTCATCGCGGACTGGGTCAACAGCGGGCCGCTGGCGGCAAAACTGGGCTGGCTTCCCGCCATGGCGCAGAAGGCCCTGATCGAACCAACGTCGCGCGGGCCGATGATCCCGCAGCAGGTGCTGCTGAGCTTCAATTCGTTTTTCATCATCCTCGGGGTCGTGGGCGCGGCGTGGCTGACGCGGCGGATGCGGACGCTGTCAGCCCTGCTTCTCGGGATGGGCTTTGCCGTGGTCGGCGTGCTGGTGGCTGGCTGGACGCAATCGGGATGGTTGCTGGTGGTGGGTATCCTGTTCTTTTCGCTCGGGGAAATGATGACCGGGCCCAAGACCAACGAATACCTCGCGCTGATTGCGCCGCCGGGAAAGAAGGGGCTCTATCTCGGTTATGCCAATATCCCGATTGGCGTGGGGGTTTACGTCGGATCGACCATCGCGGGCTATGTCTACGGCCATTACGGGGAGAAGGCAGTGCTGGCCCTCCGCTATCTCGCGGAGAAGACGCCCCGGGGCCAGGGCGCGCGCTGGGACGGCAACGTGGGCACTTTGGAAACCGTGCTGGGCATCAGCCGGACCGGTGCCATGGCAAAGCTGCAGGAGGTCACCGGGCTCGATCCGGTCGCTGCCACCAGGCTGTTGTGGGACACCTATCATCCGCATGCGGTCTGGATTCCCTTTGCGCTGATCGGAATCGTCGCTGGCATCGGTCTCTGGATCTTTGGCCGGATGGCGCGCCGCTGGAGCGACATGAACGCGTAGCAGCCCGTCGGCCCGAGCGCGCTCCGGGCTGCTATTGGAAAATGGCTGCGCCATTTCCGGGGGCGTCGTTTCGCCGGGTAGAATCCAGGGAGACGCGAGCGTGCGAATGATCTTGCGCGACGATGCCCATGCCACGTCGGAACATGGGCGAGACGCCCATGCCACGCGGAGAAATCCGCTCCGTTCCCTTCGTTACCTCCTGTAAAAAAAGTTGTTGATCGGGTGCCCATGCCACGCAGGGACCGGCCTCAGCGAGGCCGGCTACAACTTGGCCGCGATCGGGAGCAGCGCGAGTTCAATGATGTCGGCGTTGCCGGCGCGGAGGCGCTCGAGCAACTCCGCGGTCGGGGCGCGATCCAGATTGATATGCGCGACAGCCGCCTGCGCGCCATCGAAGATCACATTCTCCATCTCCTGAACGTTGATCTCGGCGGTCCGCAGCGTGTCGAGCACCCCGGCGAGCACCCCCGGGCGATCCAGGTGGCGCACGACGAGGCGATGCGTGGCCGGCGTGCGCTGCGCCAGATTCACCGCATTGGGCACGGTGCCCGTTTCTTTGAAGATTCGGACGATGCGCACGGTCTCCGCGGCGATGGCCTCCTGCGCCTGCTCGGTCGAGGCGCCGATGTGGTGCGTGCCGTAAACCTGGACGTCCTGCCCCAGCGGATCAGCAAACGGACCCGTGCCGCCGGCCGGTTCGCCGGCATAGACGTCGAGTCCCACCCGCAGTTTGCGGTCGGTGATGGCCTGCTGGAGGGCCGGCTGATCGACCAGGTCGGCGCGCGCGGTGTTGATGAAACAGGCGCCCTCGCGCATCGCGGCGAAAAAGCGGGCGCCGAGCAGGCCCTTGGTGCCCGCATTCAAGGCCAGGTGAACACTGATAATATCGGCGGACGCGGCGACTGCTTCCGGGCTCGCCTTGGATTCGATTCCCAGGCTCTTGGCTCGGTCCGATGTCAGGCTGCGGCTCCACGCGACGACGGGAAGACCGAAGCCCCGCGCCCTCGGCAGCATTTCCAGACCGATCTGGCCGAGGCCGATCAAGCCGAGCGTGCGACCGAACAACCCGCGGGCCTTGGAAAAAAGCTCCTTGTTCCACTCCCCGCGGCGCAGGCTGATCACGTTGTCGGCCAGCCGCCGGTCGAGCGCGAGAATCAGCGTGAAGGCCAGTTCCGCCACCGCGATGGAATTTTTGCCCGGGCAATTGGAGACATAGATGCCCCGCTGCGAGGCGGCCGCGACATCGATGGTGTTGTAACCGGCGCCGGCGCGCACGACGAGTTTGAGCGTGCCGGTCCCCAGCATCGGGCCGGTGACCTTGGCCGAGCGCACCACCAATACGTCGGGCGCGGATTGGGCGATCGCCCGGACCAACGCCTCGTCCTTCGTGCCGGGTTGGTAGATAACCTCGCAACCGAGAGCCGCCAGTTGCTCGCGGCCGGACTGTTCGAATTTGTCAGCGATGAATACACGCATGGATGGCCTCCGTGGAAGTGAACTGGAGTGGTGGCCGGTGCCGGCTGGCTTCAACCGTGGGCCGGATCTGGCGGCGCGGCGACGAGAATCATCCGGGAGGTGGCCGGCGGCTCCGGGCCGACGTGGAAGCGGAAGACCCGGTCACGGATCGCGCGGTCGGCCATCGTGAAGCGCTCGATCCGCCGCAGGTTCTCCACCCAGGATTCCACGATGAACGATTCGATGAAATGCGCCGGGTCGTAGGGATCCTGATACAATGCCCAGCGGATCGCGCCGTCGCGGCGACGCACGGTCCGCAGCGCGTACGCGGCGGCGACGAAATCCGCGGTTCGCGCCGGGTCGATCCAGAACTCGATCCGGACCTGCACGGGGACATCCTCGGGCTGCAGCTCGATCACGATTTGCGGCGCGGAACGATTCAATGCCCGGGTCAGGTTGCCGGGCGAATGATCCAGCGTGATGCCGGCGACGAGCGAGAACCGGCGGGCTAGCGGCAGGCTGAGGATCAGGCTGCCGGCGGCGCAGCCCAGGGCCAGCGGCGTGCTGGTCCGTTCGGCAATGGCGCCCCAGAAGGCGCTCCCCAACGCCATGCCGCCCTGGAAGATCATCTGATAGATGCCCAGCGAGCGCGCCTGCACCCACGCCGGCACGGACAACTGGATGGCGATGTTCATGGACGCCGCCATGCTGGTCCACGCGGCGCCGCCGAGAATGAGGGCCAGCATCAGTGACAGCCATTGATGCACCCACGCCATCACCAGCAGCACACCGGTAAAAACGAGGGCGGTGGTGTTGACGATGGCGTCGGCGGAAAGACGCCGACGGAGGCGCGGCAGCAACAGGGCGCCGAGGACGGCGCCCAGTCCGATACAGCCGTTGAGAATGCCGTAGCCCATCGCCCCCTGGTGGAGATCTTGCTGCGCGACGACGGCGAGGAGCGCCCACATTCCGCTGACGCAGAATGTCTGGAGGAAGGCGCGGAGGAGAATGGCGCGCAACGGCGGCGCGTGCCGGACGTACCGCAGACCGGAACGCATGGAGCCCAACATTCGCTCGGCGGGCAGCGCGCTGGTGAAGAAGGGGGTCCGTTTCCAGCGGTAGATCACGACCAGCACCGCGATGAACGAGAGCGCGTTAACCAGGAACACCACTCCGGAGCCGATCATGTCTGACACAAATGCGGCGACCAACAGCCCGCCCGCGGCGGGGCCGATGGCCCGGGCGAGGTTGTACGCGGCGCTGTTCAACGCAATGGCGTTGGGGAGCTCATAGCGCGGGACGAGTTCCGGCACGATCGCCTGCCAGGTCGGCCCGTTCATCGCGGTCCCGATGCAGAGAGCGAACGTCAATCCCAGGAGCCACCAGGGGCCGATGACACCGGTGAACGCCAGCACGCTGAGCAGCACCGCGGCGAGCAGCATCCAGCCGGCCCAAAACAGAAGCAGACGGCGGCGATCGAGAATGTCGGCGGTCGCGCCAGCGGGAAGTCCCAGGAGAAGGACCGGCAGGGCGGCGGCCGTCTGCATCAAGGCGATCAGCAAAGGCGACGACGTCAGCGACGTCATTAGCCAGGTGCCCGCGGTGTCCTGCATCCAGGAGCCGGTGTTGGAGATGACAGACGCCAGCAGCCGGTTACGGAACAGCGGACGCCGCAGCGGCGCCCAGGCGGAGAGCGGAGCCGGGGAAGATTCAGGTGCGCCACCCGGAGCCGTCACCGGGGCAGCCCCAGGCTCGCGGCTGCCAAACTCGGTCGGAAGGCGGCCGGGCGGATTTTCGTTATGCGGCGGGTTGGGCGACATTCCAATCTGGGTGACGAGCACACATTAACCGGAAGACCCGGATGACACCACGGATTTCACGGATGGCTCGGATTTTCAATCCGTTCCGTACCCTCCGATCACGGTCTTTTGTTTTTGAACGAGTCTCGTCTGACATGGGCGTCTCGCCCGTGCGATCGCGCGACGGCTGGATGCAAGGGAGGCATGGCAGAGGGCCTCAAGAGACCGAAACGTCCCGGACCCGCGCCAACTGTCCGGAGGGCACCTCAGACGTTGAAGCGGAAGAGGACGACGTCGCCGTCGCGGATGACATAGTCGCGCCCCTCCAGACGGTAGTGCCCGACTTCGCGCGCCTGGTGCACGCTGCCAAGTTTCACCAGTTCGTCGGTGGAAATCACTTCCGCTTTGATGAAACCCTTCTCGAAATCGGTGTGGATCACCCCCGCGGCCTGCGGCGCCTTCGTTCCCTGGCGGACCGTCCACGCCCGCACTTCCTTCTCATTATGCGTGAAGAAGGTGATGAGCCCGAGCAGGGAATAAGTCGCGCGGATCAGATCGGCGCCGCCGGAATCCGCGACCCCGAGATCCTTGAGGAATTCCTTGGCGTCTTCCACCGGGAGGTCGGCGAGCTCGGCCTCGATCTTCGCGCTGGTGACCACCAGGGCCGCGCCATGGTGGGTGCGGACGTAGTCGGCGATCTGCTGCACGAACGGATTCCCGGCGGCGGTGGCGAGATCACTTTCCGCGACATTCGCCGCGTAGATCACAGGCCGGGCGGTGAGGAGCTGGAAGAGCCGGAGCAGCCGCGGCTCGTCTTCGTGCACTTCGAGCGTGCTGGCTGGCCGGGCGGCGTTGAGATGGGGGACGAGCCGCTCGAGCAGTGCGAGCTCGGCGCGCGCGTCTTTCTCACCGCTCTTCTCGCGCTTGTGCGCTTTTTCCATGCGCTTCTTGACGGCGTCGAGATCCGAGAGTGCCAGCTCGGTCGTCACGATCTCGATATCGCGCACCGGATCGATCGAACCCATGGGGTGCGGGACGTCTTCCTCCGCGAAACAACGGACGACATGGATAATGGCGTCCACCTCGCGGATGTTGGCGAGAAACTGGTTGCCCAGCCCCTCCCCTTTGTTGGCGCCCTTTACCAGGCCGGCGATGTCGAAGAACTCGAAGGCCGTGGGAATCGTGGTGCCAGTCTTGAAGAGCTGATCGAGGCGGCCCAGGCGTTCGTCGGGCACATTGACGACGCCGACGTTGGGTTCGATCGTGCAAAAAGGATAGTTGGCCACCGCCGCCTTGTGCGTGCGGGTAACGGCGTTGAACAGGGTGGATTTTCCTGCATTGGGCAACCCGACGATGCCGGCTTTCAGCATATCGAGGGATTGACGCCCGGGGTCCAGCCTCGGTCAAACGGAATCTTCGGCCAGAACCCCCCGCTTCATCAAATCTGCAGGTTTGCATTGAAAAGCGGACGGGAATGGTCAGTGTTCCAGCGAGCTTTCCATTTTCGTTCCCCCTACCGGTCGAATTACGGCGACCAAGTTATTTCGGTTCAACCGGCCTGCCACAGATATTTATTGGTTCGGAAACACCCTGCCTCCCCAACGGCAAACCTATGAGCAACAGAAATGACCGATTAAAGCGGCGACTCGAAGGGTTATCAACTCCTCCCGTGAAGACCCGTCGTGACGGACCGGTTCCCGCTAAATCTGCTACCGAGGGCGTTGCCAACGACCAGGAGCCGGCGCAGAGTGCCTCCGAAAAGCCGGACGAGCCGGCGGCTCCGGTCGCGGCCAAGCCGAAAGCGTGGTGGAAGTTTGGGCGCTAGGAGCATGGAGGGCGAAGCCCGACAAGCTCCTAGCCGGATCGACGCAGTTGGATGTAGGGTCGCCGCTCGTCGGCGGACCATTTCTCAATCGGATTGTGGCCCGGCGGCGCGCGCCGGCCCTACACACTGTTCGGGATCGGCCAATATTGTTGGTAGGGCGATGCCCGACTGCATCGATCCGGCTCAGGCGGTGTAAACGTAAGTTGATTCCCACCAAGGCGATTTCGGGCTCTTTGCTACCTTGGCGTCCGGGTTAGCCGCGAGATGATCGAGCACCTTGAACGCCAGTTCCGCCTGTTCTGGAATGCCGAGCTGCGCGACCAGCGATTCCGCGGTGAAGGCAGCTCCGGGGGCGAGGCGCAATGCTTCGGCCAACCTGAGCTTGAGCGCGATGACACCCCCGGCGGCCTTCTTGCCTGCCTCGACCCCCGGCTGGTGGTAGGCGTTGATGCCGATGAGCGAGGCATACAGTCCGACGACACGTTCGTACAGCGCGATGAGCATGCCCAGCGTTCGGGGCGAGACTTCAGGGATCGTCAGCGTGACGGAGCACCGGCTTTTCTCGCTGAGCGCATCGCGCGTGCCGAGCAGGAAACCCTGCAGGTAGTCGCCGCTGGTCAGCCCGCCCCCCTCGACTTCGAGACTGGCGCCGGAGCGGTCGCGCAGGACCTCGATGAACGTGACAAAGAAGTTGTTCACGCCCTCGCGGAGCTGCTGCACGTACGCATGCTGGTCGGTGGAGCCCTTGTTGCCGTAGACGGCGATTCCCCGGTTGACGACGCGGCCCTGGAGATCGAGCTCCTTGCCGAGCGATTCCATGACGAGCTGCTGCAGGTAACGCGAGAAGAGCAAGAGGCGGTCCTTGTACGGCAGCACCACCATATCGCGCGAGCCGCGCCCGTCGGTTGCCCAACACCACGTGGCGGCCAGCAATGCGGCCGGATTTTCGTGGAGCACGGGAACGCGGGTGGCCCGGTCCATGGCCGCGGCACCGGCGAGCAACTGATCGATCTTGATCCCCTGCAATGCGGCGGGCAGCAGACCCACGACGCAGAGTTCGGACGTGCGACCGCCGATCCAATCCCACATTGGAAACCGCGCGAGCCAGCCTTCCTTTTCGGCGGTCTGGTCGAGCTTGGAACCGGCACCGGTCACGGCGACGAAATGCCTCGGGTAATCGAGCCCGGCTGCCTTGAACACAGCGGCGGCTTCCAGCATGCCATTGCGCGTTTCAAAGGTGCCGCCGGATTTCGAGATCACGACGACGAGTGTCCGGCGGAGCTGGCGGCCGATTTCCTTCAGCACGAGATCCATGCCATCCGGGTCGGTGTTGTCGAAGAAGTGGACGCGCATGCGGTCACGGCCGCTCTTGAGCCGGCCCAACGCCTGGCTGACAAACTGCGGACCGAGCGCGGAGCCGCCGATACCGATGACGAGCAACTCGCGGAACCTTCCGGCCGGGCCGGCGACCTCTCCCTTGTGCACCTTGGCGGCAAAGGCCTTGATCGCCGCGAGCGTCGCAGTGATGGCTTCGGCAATTTCCGGAGTCGGGGCCAGCTGCGGCGCGCGCAGCCAGTAATGCCCCACCATCCGGTTCTCGTCGGGATTGGCGATGGCGCCCTTTTCGAGCGCGGCCATGGCGGCGAACGCCTCTGCGAACCTCGGCTCCATCGAGGGGAGGAAGTCATCCGGGAACGGCATGCGGCTCAGATCGAGCGACAGCCCAAGCGCGGGATAGTGGTGACAGTGCTGTTTGAAACGGGACCAGGACATAGGATAGTGAGGAAAACCGGAGAAAGGAAACCGGAGGCCGGAAACAGGAGAAAGGAAAAACGGAAGAAAAAATGGCAACCAGCCGGAGGTGTGCAACGGCCGCGAGTTGCGAATCGATCCGAGGAAGTCAACGGGTAGCAAAGCAGGACCACCCGACAAAGTCAAAAGTTGGCGCCGCGCGGCTCGTTCAGCGTAAGGGCGCAGGCTTGCTGCGCCCTGGAGGGCGACGCGCCGCCATCGCCGTCTTGGCCTTCCTCTATCGATCCTGACGCCCCCGTCCGCGCCAATCCTTCAGGTTGCACCTGCCCGTGCGCTGCCGCAGTGTTCCCGATCCGGTCATCGGTGGCGCCGGTCTTCATGTCATTTCAAACTCTGCAACATCTCAGTGCCAGCGCCTTCTCCGCCATCCGGCGCCTCCTGGCGGTCGGTCGCACGTGGATTCAGGCCCGACCGCGCCTGGCGGCGTGGTTCTATCCGCGAGTGCGACGTTCGCCGAAGGCGGATTATCGCAACCACAACCGCCGCATGTTCGCGGGCTTTCACGAGCAGGAGCGGATGCTGGCCGATCAAGCCCGCATGGCCTTCTACCACGCCGCCATCGCCCGCCACATCCAGCCCGGCGATCGCGTGGTGGATCTCGGGACGGGCACCGGCATTCTCGCCGCGTGGGCAGCGCAGCGCGGAGCCGCGCACGTTTACGCCATTGATCACTCCGACATCCTGAGCTACGCCCGCGCGGTGGCGACGGCGAATCAGATCGAGAACGTGGAATTCCGCGCGATCCACAGCACCGAGTTTACCGTCGACGAACCCGTCGACGTCATCCTGCACGAGCAAATGGGCGACGGCCTGTTCGATGAGGGGATGGTGGCGAACGTCACCGATCTGCGCGACCGGCTGCTCAAACCGGGCGGCCTGATCCTGCCGAGCCTGTTCGAGCTTTACTGCGAGCCGATCAAGGTGAACGACGCCCGCCTCGTGCCGTTCATCTGGGAACTCGACGTGCATGGCTACGACTACTCGTGTCTCGAACGGGACCGACCGCAGGGACCGGGTTATTACCATCTCGTCAGCAGCGACCGGCAGCTGATCGACCATTTCCTGGGCGAGCCGCGGCCGGCGCTGTCGATCGATTTGCACACACTCAACGAGGCGGACATGCCGCATGAAATCACCTTCACGCGCACCGTCGTGAACGCCGGCCGCCTGGACGGATTGGCCGTCTACTTTCGGGCACGGGTGGACCAGGATCTCGTGCTCAGCACCAGTCCGTTGGATCCGCATCGGGCGCCGCATTGGGGTTTCCGGATTTTACGCACCGCGCGGGACGATTTCGCCGTCGGCGATGAGATCGAAGTCCGGTTCACGATCGGGCGCTGGCCCGATCTGGATTCGTGGCGTTGGAGCTACGTGAAGCGCGTTTTCGCCCAATCGCACCCCGTCCCGCCGGAAAATTCTGTTATCGCCTGAGCAATTCCTCGGCGTGCGCCAGGGCGCTTTTCGCGCTGCGATCGCCCAACATCCGGGCAAGTTCGCTAATCCGCGCCTTCCGATCATTGTGAATGGGCGCAATCGCGACCACCGTCCGGTCGTTCGCCTCCTGCTTTGTGACCACGAAATGATGCGCCGCGTGCGCGGCGACCTGGGGAAGATGGGTGACGCACAGCACCTGGTGCTTTTCGCCAACCACCGCCAGCTTCTCGCCAACCACCCCGCCGATTTCTCCGCCCACGTTGGCGTCCACCTCGTCGAACACGAGCACCGGAATGTCGTCGAGGTCCGCGAGGATGGTCTTCAACGCCAGCATCACGCGCGCGAGCTCACCGCTGGAGGCAATGCGGCCCAGCGGCAGGAGCGCCTCGCCGGCATTCGGGGAAAACAGGAATTCGCACGCGCAGTCGCCGGCCGGTCCCAGCTCCGGCAGAGTGGTCAGACGGACCTGGAGATCGGACTTTTGGAAGCCGAGCGGCAGGATGGCCTTCGCTCCCGCCTTGGCCAGTTCGCGCGCTGCCTTTTCACGCACCAGACGCAGCGATTCGGCGCGCCGGCGCGCCGTCTTCTCCGCCTCTACCACCTGTTGGTCGAGGCGGACCAGGGCGCCCTCCAAGTCCCCCTGCACCGCCAGACGGCGCCGGATATCCTCGCGCGCGGACAGCACGGCGCGCACCTCGCCGCCGTGGCGCCGCTTCAGCTCCAGCCACGCGTTCATCCGCGTCTGAAGGGACTCCGCCTGCGCGGGTTCGAACACGAGATTCTGGCCGAGATCCGCCAACTCGGCCCCGATGTCCGCCAGTTCGACCGAGACGGAGGCCAGACGGTCGGCCAACAGTTTGCTCGCCGGGTCAAGCGCCTCCAATTGGCGCGCCTCGCGGACGAGCTGCGCCACGCGCCCGAGCACGCCCTCGTCGCCGCTGATTCCGGCCACCAAGGTCTGGGACAACTCGATCAGCTCCTGCGCCTTGCTCAGGCGCTGAAAATCCCGTTCCAACGTCTCGATCGCCTCCGCAGTCAGTTCCAGCTGATCCATCTTCTCCAGCTGGTTTTCTAGGAACTGGATCTGCTCGGCCGGCAGCCGCGTTTCGGCCGCGAGCTTGGCCCGGTCCGCTTCCAAGGCGCGCCAGGCCCGATAGGACGCCTGGTATTCGGCGAGCCGGAGGGACGTGCGTCCGAAGAGATCGAGCAGCTCCAGCTGGGCCGCTTCCTTCAGGAGCCGCCGGGGCTCGCCTGGTCCGTGAAAATCGATCCATTGTTCCCCCAGCGACTGCAGCGCGGCCAGCGTGGCCAGGCTTCCGTTGACTGTGATCCTCGGCGCCTTGTCGCGCGCCAGGCTTCGCTTGAGGATCAGCAGGCCGTCCTCGCAGGCCGGGAGATCAAGTGAGGCCAGAACGGCATCGACCGAGTGCGAGTCGGCGAAGAAGAGTGCCGCCTCGACCTCACAAGCCGCCGCCCCCTGGCGGATCACGGTTTTCTCCGCGCGGGAACCGGCCAGCAGACTGAGCGCCCCCAGCAGGATGCTCTTGCCCGCGCCGGTCTCCCCCGTCACCGCCGTGAATCCGCGCTCGAAATCAAGCGTGACCTCCTCCAGCAGGGCGAGATTGCGGATGCGAAGCGACTGAAGCATGGGGGAATGACCGCCTACGAATGGAGACGATCCCGCCCAAACACAAGACGATCAGCCCGCTGGACCTTCCTGCCATACGGTCTTTTTTTGAACGAGTCTCGTCTGACATGGGCGAGACGCCCATGCCACGTGGGATCGCGCAACGGCTCCTCAAAACAAAACACCATGCTTCCTGCCAACCCGGCCCGGGGAAGGGGGCGGTCATGAACCAGCAGCCTTTTGCCCATGAATCGGGAGATGCAGATCGTAGTCTCTTGTTCGGAAACTCTCAGTTAGCAGCGCCGACGTTCTTGAGGAAGGTTTCTCGGAACTGGTCGGTGAGGGTGGTCAGATAATTCGTCCAGTAATCAAGGTCCTGCTGGGTGGGCGGGGCGTTGAGGAAGGCGAAATAGCTCAGGGTGGTCCGCAGCGTCGGGACGAACAGGCTGATCGCTTCCGGCGACTGCGAGAAGCCGATCAAGACCTGTCCACGCGTGGTGACGCCGGCGAGCTGCCCGGTCCAGTCGGCCAATCCCGTCGGATCCGGTTGCCGACCCAGGACGTTCTCGTAGAGCAAAGTCACGTACTGCGTGTCGTCCAGGGTGCCGTAGGTCAGTTGAAATTCCTGGCTCGCGACAAATGCGTCCGCCACCGACTCCAGGGTATTGCCGGCCCGCATATAGTTCACCCAATTGATCAGTCCGGGCTGATCGGGCACGCGGTGGAAGGCCGCGAGGTAAAGTCGCGAGACCGGCCCCACGTAGGTATTGAACTCCGCCGAGCTCAGCACCGTGTCCACAAGGCTACCATGGGTGACCGTGCCCGCGGCCAGGCCGGCCGTAAAGGAGTTCAGCGCCCCCGCATCGGCGTCGCGACACAGGAAACCCTGGAAGACCGCCTGAACATAAGCCGAGTCGGAGAGTCCGAACGGATACGCATGCGCGAATAGAGTGTCCGTCTGGTCGTCGCCATTCAAGAAGGCGATCCAGCTTTGCATCTCCGCCGCGGTCGGCATCCGCTGCTCCAGCAGATAATACAGACGCACGATCTCCACCTGATTGGCTATATCGGCCTGGAACTCGGGCGATTCCGAGAAACCGACCAGAACCGTCCCGCGACTGGCTCCGGAGTTTAGCAGGCCTATCCAGTCGGCGAGCCCGGCCGGGTCGGCTTGGCGCCCAAGAACATTGAGGTAGAGCTGTTGGACAAACTGGGTGTTATCCAGGCTGCTATACTTCAAGACAAACTCGGCGCTTGCAGCAAACTGGTCGGCAGCGCCCGTCAGCGTGAGCACGCCCCCATGCAACGCGACGGACCAGTTCCGCAGGCCGGCATAGTCCGGCATCCGCGCCAAGGCCGCATAATACAGCCGAATCACCGGCTCGATTTGCCACGCGCTGTATTCGGACGAGCTGATTAGGTCTCCATACACTTGTGAATGCGTGTACCCGGCGGACATCGCCGCCGCATAGGCCGCAAGCGCCCCTGAATCGACCGGCCGGCCCAGCACCAAGGGGAACAGTCCCTGCAAGAAGGCGGTGTTAGCCGAGACGACCGACAATGTCTGGGCGGCGGTCGCGGCGATGTACTCCGTCGTGTCGGTGGGCGTGAAGGTCACGCTCAAGGTCTGAACGCCTTCGCTCAGCACGGTACCCGCCGCCGGTGAATAAACAAAGATGCCCGTCACATTGGCCGTCGCATCAAGCTGGGTCGCCGACAACGGCGTGCCAGAAATGATTTCCGCCGGAGCGGCCCAGGTGATCACCGGGACCGCTTGGGGAACTTGGGTGATCATCCGGATCTTGTTATTACCAAAGTCCGCCACATACACATTGCCCGAAGCGTCCGACGCCACGCCTTGGGGATTATTGAACGTCGCGATTGTGCCCGTACCGTCCGTCGTTCCAGCACTGGTGCTGCCGGCCAACGTAATCACCGCGCCGCCCGGACTCACTTTCCGGATCTCATTATTGGCAGCATCCGCCACATAAACATTGCCAAAACCATCCACGGCCACGCCGGCCGGACCCCAAAAACTGGCGTTGGCGCCCGAGCCATTCGTCGATCCGCTGCTATTAAATACACTGCCGGCCAAGGTCGTCACCACCCCGGCTGGACTAATCTTTCGGATCTCGCCGTTGCCAGCGTCCGCCTCGTAGACCGTGCCGGAGCCATCCACCGCCACGCCGGCCGGCACATCAAAGCTGGCCGCGGTGCCGGTGCCATCCGACCATCCAACGTACCCGCTCCCAGCCAGGGTCGTCACCACCCCGGCTGGAGTCACCTTGCGGATCGTGTTGTTGCCTTGGTTCGCCACATAGACATTGCCCAGGGCATCCACTGCGGGGCCGGTCGGCCAGTTGAAGCTGGCTCCGGTGCCAGTGCCATCCACCGATCCGGCGCTCCCATTGCCGGCCATGGTCGTCACCACCCCGGCCGGAGTCACCTTGCGGATCGTGTTGTTGTTCGTGTCCGTTATATAAACGTTGTCCAGACCATCCAGTGCCAATCCGGTTGGATTGTTGAAGCTGGCTGCGGTGCCTGTGCCGTCCGTCGATCCGGCGCTTCCGTTGCCGGCCAAGGTTGTCACCACCCCGGCCGAAGTCATCTTGCGGATCGTGTTGTTGTTGGAGTCCGCCACATAAATATTGCCGGCAGAATCCACCGCCACGTCGCCCGGCGCATTGAAACTGGCATGGGAACCCGCCCCATCGATCGATCCAGCAACCCCGCTGCCGGCCAGAGTCGTCACCGTGACAATCGGCGGGTTCGGCAGATTGACCGTCAGCGTCACAGCGTCGCTGGCGGCAACTCCAATGGCATTGGTCGCTAATGCCTTGATCGGCCCGGTGGTCTGGGCGTTCGCGATCGTGAGCGTGTTCGAGGTGGACCCTGAAGCGATGCTGTCGTCGGGTTGGAGTCCGTCCGAGACAGCGATGCCATTCATGGTCCATTGATAGCTGGGAGCAGGAGTTCCGCTTGCGGCGACCGTGAACGTCACGGTTCCGCCCTGAAGCACGGTCTGCGGGGTCGGCTGCGTCGTAATGACCGGCGCGGTACCGGTTGTCGGGACCGTCAAGGCGGCAATGAGATTGCCCACATTGGGTGAGCCAAGACCGGTAACCATGTTGTAATTCGGGCCGACCGTGTAGGCGCCATTCGTACCACCGGTCGTCAGCTGGTTGAACGCCGTCGTGCCGTTGAGCGGATAGATCTTGGGTCCGAGCAAGCCCACCGGCGGGAGTCCGCCTCCAGCCCGGGCTTGGTTGATCAGCGCGCATAGGCCGCTCCAGACGGGCGAACTTTGGCTCGTACCGCCCTCGCCAAAGGTCTTCCCATGGTAAATGACCGCTGCAGAATAATTCCCCATTGCCATCGCCGCCACGTCGGGCACGCAGCGCATTGTTCCCGCCGGGACGCCGGCTCCCGACTGCCATGACGGGCGGGCAAACGTACTGATGCCTCCCGTGCTGGCGGCATCCCCGGTATCAGCGGACAGCGGTTGGTTGCTGGGCAGGCACCATCCGCCTTCGGTGACGGGAGTTTGGGGACCGGAAAAGGTGCTGGTAAAGGAGACGTACGTACCCCCAACGCCAGTGACATAGGGATCCGACGAAGGATAGCTTGGAGCCGTGATGCCGGTTGAAGCGTATAGAACACTGCCCCCCGATCTGGAACTGACGGCTCCCGTTGATCCATAGTCCCCGGAGGCGTTGAAATTCGTCACACCGAGAGCAACCATCGCTGCATAATACTGCGAATCCGGTTCGGTTTGCCCGGGGACAAATAGGTAGCTCGAACTGACCTGATTGACTGAATTGAAGGTCGTCTGGCTGACCAGCCACGACTGCAGTTTGTCAGGATCGGGCGAGGAGAAGTAAACGATCCTGGCTCCCGGCGCCATGGCGCTGGCCCACTCAATATCCATAGTTTCTTCAAGGTCGGAGCTCGTCGGTGGGCCGTCTGGGTCGATTTCGGTGAACTGGGCCAGCGTGGTGGGGAGTCCACAGGCCTGCCAGAAGGCTGTCAGGTCGCTCGGAGTAACCGTGTCGAGCCCAACGATGACAATGGTTTGCCCGGTTCCGTCCCAACCGAGGCCGGAAGCATTATATAATTGAGCAATGGTGGTCGGTGAGATATATCCGCCGATGGTCGTTGGCGTGATCGTCTGGGCATGGAACGGCCGGAGATGGGGCTGGAGTTTCCGGATGCCGACGACGGAATCACCAAGCTCGGTGGGCAGGGAGGGAGGAGTGATGGCGCTGGTGTATTCCCGGCCGTCGGTGCCAATGACGCGCGCAAATGTCATCTGGAGCGCGGATTGAACCTGGGTGACGGTGCTGCTGGCGAACACTGTCATGTGGGACCGGTCATCATCCTTAACCGTGAGACCTTGGGCTCGGGCCCAGACCGCAATTCTCGCCCAGGTTTCATAGGTCGGGAAATAGCGGGAGCCCATTTCATCGATCGAAATTACCTCGCCACGTTGGATGCGTGCCTGCAGCTCGTCAAAGTTACGCATCTTGAGCACGAAGTGGACCGGCTGATTGGCGGCAAGCTCCCCCGGCGTCAAAAGTTGCCGGGTAACTGTCCCGGTCTTGTGCGACTGGCCACCGATGTAGGTCTGCGCGATCGTTTCCGTCAGGACCTTTCGACCGGCGGAAATATCCGCGGCGTTGGCATTACCGAGGACAAAACAGCACACGAACAGGCCGCTCAGGGTTCTCATGGGCTAGGCGTCGAATTCCTTGGAAAGAGAGCGAAGCCGTGGGGCCTCGCTGAACGGACAGTGTCGCCAGAAGGCAACTTCATTATTATGCTGCAACATTGCGAATGTATCAACCTCAGATTGGCGGTGAAATCGGACACGGTGAGCACGGGGCTGTTCCACGGCTACACGGTCTTCGTCTGCCCGCCGTCCGCATCAATCAACGCGCCGTGGAGATATCTCCCGCGCGCCGAAGTGGCAAACGAGACGAGGTATGCAATGTCCGAGGGTTCGCCAATCCGGACGATGCTCTCTTCGGCGACAACGGCTTTCTCCGCCTGATCGAGACTCTCGCCATTCTCGGCCGCTCGGCGTCGGACGCGCGCCACGAACCGGTCCGTGCGGATCTGCCCTGGGTTGATCGCGTTGACCTGCACACCATCCCGCACACCCACATCGGCGAGCGCCTTCGTGAATGAAAGGAGGGCTCCGTTCACCGAACCGCCTATTGAAAAATCAGCGCCCGGCGTCCGGCCGCCCACGCCCGCAATATTGACGACCGAGCCGCGACGAAGTCTCAGCTGCGGCCAGGCCGCTCGCGTCAGCCGGACGGTCCCGTGTAGCTTGAGCGCAAATCCATCGATCCAATCATCGTCGGTCAGCCCAAGAAAATCGCCGCGCTTCGTTGCGCCGGCGTTGTTGACCAGGACGTCAATCGCCCCGAAGATCGTGACCGTCGCCGCCACCACCTCAGCCGCGGCCGCCGGCCGCCGCAGGTCGACCGCGCAGACACCGGCGCGCCGGCCGAATCCTCGAATCTCGGCCGCCGTCGCTTCTAG
>Ga0182027_10005232_pt1 | contig 19775 bp, 15 predicted proteins | sample 712E1DmetaG_FD_121300 | JGI IMG/M metagenome (GOLD analysis project Ga0182027, IMG submission 121300) | Permafrost microbial communities from Stordalen Mire, Sweden - 712E1D metaG (Illumina Assembly) | ecosystem: Environmental > Terrestrial > Soil > Wetlands > Permafrost | place: Sweden...
AAACTATCTTTTACCTTCGGTTTAAGCGAGAGTAGCTCAGACTGGTAGAGCTCCACCTTGCCAAGGTGGCCGTCGCGAGTTCAAATCTCGTCTCTCGCTCCAATATCAAAAAAAGGAAGGCGTCAAACCTTCCTTTTTTTCCATTCGTTGGGCGGCATAGCCAAGTGGTAAGGCAGAGGTCTGCAAAACCTTTATTCCCCAGTTCAAATCTGGGTGCCGCCTCCATTTAATTCCCGTTGATTCCCTTGCTTCAACATTTCCCTGCGAATCCGCATCAGGGTCCTGAACATTGGCTCCGTAAGCCCCTGCGCTTTGCGCAGGTCGAGAGCTTTTCCCATCATTTCCGGAGGCGGAGTGGACTCGGCAGCAGTTATGCAATTGGGACGGGTTTGCGAGGCCTGCAGGATGAGCTCGTCGATCCTTGATTTTGTCATGGTGGGCGAAACGTAGAACACTGGCCGGAGCAACGACACTCTTTTGTCAATTACGCCCTGCTCGCAGGCAATGCGGTGGAGCTCGGTGCCCGGATATATCCTGATACCGGCCATCATGTAGACCATATCGTCGGGATGCACCCAGCGGTCGATGAACGCAAATGTTTCAGCCAGGGTGGTTTCGGTTTCGCCCGGTCCGCCGAATATGAAGAACCACATGGTCGGAATGTCGAATTTCCGAATCAGACCCGCGGTATTCTCAAGGTCTTTGAGGACGAAATTCTTCCTGAGGTTCAAAAGCATGGAAGGAGATCCGGTATCAGGTGTACAGTCGATCTGGGAAAATCCCGCCGCCACCATAAGCGAAAAGAGCACCTTGCTCGCCTTGGCCGGGTTGATGCCCATGGTCCTGAGCCTGACCTTGATGTTCCTTTTTATTATATTTTTGCAAATCGCTTCCGCGTGTCCGGACGGATCATTGAAGGTGGAGTCCACGAATTCGAACATGATCGGCCCAAGGCGTTTTTGCGTCATGTCTATCTCGTGGGCGATCTCCTCGGGATCCCGCACGCGGTATGACTGGCCTTCGATGAGTGGATACGTGCAATAGACGCAACGATGCGCGCAGCCACGTTTTGTCTGGATCGGGTATGCGCCCCGCTGCACGTACGGCGCATAGTCGATCCATTTGTCAATGTCGGCATGCCGGGCAACCGTCATGTCGACGGTCCGTAAGCAAAGGGCCTGCCGCGCCGGCCCACACCCGCGCAGGGCCACCCCGGGAATGAGTGAGGCGTCACGGCCATTTTCCAAAGCCGAAAGCAGAGCAAGGAACGCGTCCTCGCCTTCACCGACGATTCCGTAGTCGATCTCAAGTTGTTCCAGAATTTCCCCGGGAAAAACGCTGAATCCGCTGCCGCCGGCAATACAGGGAACACCAATGACACGGCGAACGGGGTTGACAAAACGTTCCTTGATTTCATCGATATAGTAGACCGAATTTCCTGCAACGATATTGTCGATATTTCTGATGCCGAAGCCGACAAAATCCGGCTTCGTGTCCACCACGAGCGCCACAAGCTCCTGCGTGGGCCTGAAGCACCCGTCAAATATCTCGACATCATACCTTTTTTTCAGAGTGTCCGCGAGCAGGCAAAGGCCGAGCGGGGGCACCGGGTACGGGGATTTTTCCGAGTTTGTATTGACAAGGAGTATTTTCTTGTTCGGCACTTGAGCTCTGTTTCTCCGCGTCACGAAGGTTGGGAAAGTGGCATATTTTTCTACTCTGCGGTTCCGGCCCTTCGCTCGACGCTGAGTGCGTGATGGACGAGGTTTTCCATTCGTGCAAGCACTGACACGTGGCATGCCGACTGCTTCAGGCCTGATTTCGAAATTTCCGCCACGGACATCCGCTTGACAAAGCTTTCAACCCCGAGCCCGGACGCAAAACGCGCAGCGCCGCCGGTCGGCAGCACGTGGTTGGTTCCGGCGAAATAATCACCCATTGCCACAGGAGAATATGGGCCGAGAAATACCGCGCCTGCATTCTTTACCTGCGCCAGGTCCTGCCTGGGCGTTTTCGTCATGATCTCGAGGTGCTCGGGCGCGCATTCATTGATGAAATCAAGGCTTTGTTTTCTGGTTCTCGCAACGCAGACCGCCATCGCGTCGAGTCTGAGTTTTTGGAACACGTTCTTGACCGGGGAATTTTCAAGCACCGCCGCCACGCTCCGCACCAGGGTTTTGGCGAAGCGGCTGTCTTCGGTGACGCACAGCGCGGTCTCGTCTCCGCTGCCGTGTTCGGCCTGCGCGCATAAGTCAAGAGCAACCCATTCCGGATTCGCCGAAGCATCCGCAAGCACGATGACCTCGCTGGGTCCGGCGATCGAATCGATGTCGACATTCCCGTACACCGCCTTTTTTGCCAGCGCCACATACAGGTTCCCGGGGCCGACAATCTTGTCGACCTTAGGTACGCTCTGCGTTCCAAAGGCAAAGGCGCCGATTGCCTGGGCGCCGCCCATCCGGTACACTTCGGTGAGGCCGAGAAGATCAAGGGCAAAGGCGATTGCCGGGTGGAGCTCGCCACGGGGAGGCGTTGCCACCGCAATCTCCCCGACTCCGGCAATCTGCGCCGGAATGGCATTCATGAGCACGGTCGAAGGATACATCGTGTATCCGCCCGGCACATACAAGCCGACTCGGGAAAGCGGCTTGACAAGCTGGGATAGAACCCCCTCTTTGGTCTTCATTGCAAACGAGACCGGTTTCTGCTTTTGATGAAAGGCCCTGATGCGGCGCGCGGCCTCGGTGCATGCCCGGCGGAAGGCCGGGGTGGCCTGGCGGGCCTTGATGCGGATATACTCAGGGTCAAGCCGCAGGGTCTTGTTGGAAATCCGGACCATGTCGAACTGATGGGTGAAGTCGAACAAGGCTTTGTCGCCCTTTTCCCGCACCTCGGACAGGATCTTTTCAACGATAGACTGCGCTTCGGCATTGCGGGTTCGAGCGGCAGACCTGATCTTCTCGATGACTTGTCTGCCCTCGGTACTATCGAGCTTGATGATAGGAATGGATGTTGACATCTTTTTGTTCTCGTCTTGTAGTGAGGAAATTCTGCTTGGCCCGACTAATCACAAATAATATATATAACTCCTATTTGCATACCATGTCGATTTCATTTTCTTTACAGAACGCGACGACTCTTTCTTTTCGGCCCGCGGAAGTGTCGCGCGGAAAAACGATTTCCGCGGTTCTCGTGAGTTCAAGCGGAAACCGGATCCGCAGGCCGGCGCAGGACGGGTGAATCGCCGAGGGATGGATGGAAAGCGACGTTGAGACAAGCAGGGTCGTATCGTTGACAAACGTTCCTAGGCGCGAGATCACTTCTTTCTTATCGTCAAGAGTTTCCCTCGTGCATTCGATAATCGCGTCGAACCGTTCGTCCTCAAGTTCATCGTACAGCAGAAATGAGGCGGAGATTTGGCGAAGGGCTCCGCGCGATTGTGACATGAACTGGTGCACCGAGCCACTGACCTGTGCCTGACAATCGATTAGGCAGGACTCGTTTCGCGACACCCACGTGACGGTACGACCTCTCCTCAGGAAATACACGCCCGCGTCCCTGGCGATCATGCCGCTGCCGGCGATCAGGATGGAATCTCCCATGGTCATCCCTTTTCAAGGGTTCCATGAAAAAGTCTCTTCATTTTCTCCAGGTATTTGTCCGGAGCAGCGATCATTGTTTTTTCCTTCGGGTCAACGAAACACAATCCGGTGCTCGCCCTCGCAATCAGATCGCTGCCCCTGAGAATCTTGTAGGCCAGCACGAGCCGGAACGCGTCATAGGACTTTACGGAAACCGTGACGTGAAGCTCGTCCTGGAAAAAGGCAGGCTTCTTGAAATTGACTTCAAGGTGATACAGGACAAGAATCATGTCCGGGTTCTTCAGATTGAATCCGAGCGAGGAAAAGTATCTGACCCTGCACCGTTCAAGATAGGAGATGAGTTTCGTATGATGGGCTATTTTGTAGGAATCCACATCTTCGAATTCCACGGTCACGGGAATGCAAAAGGCAGGCTGCTTCGGTTTCATCACGCTGTAAAAATACTCGTTGCCGAGGTCGCGAGGCCAGCACAGGCGGCCGCCGACTCGTCACCACGCGACCTTGAACAGGTAGAATCCGTTTGCCGAGGCGACACACTGTTTATTTGTAATTTGGGGAAACGGATCGCTATTTGCGAGTGTGTCAAGCTTATCGTTTGCGAATATATAACGGATATTCTTTGCCCTGAAATCATCCATGGTCTCTTCAACCGAGGAATAGGAGCGGTACGCGGCGATATACGGGACATCGATCAGATAATTTGCATAATTGTAAACAGCCATGACCGTCGCGCCATCGTGCAGCGTATTGATCGCCGCGATGACGGGATATTCCGGCAGGACTGAAGCATAATACGCTTCTCGCGTCTGGTTCAGCGCAAGTGCTTTCCAATCTTTGTAATACCGTTTCGCGAACAGCGCCATGCCGAATACGACCATGATGACGACCATCACGGTGAGCATGCGCCTGGTCAGGGCAAGGTCCTGCAGCCTCGATATCGTCCAGACGACGAGCGGTGCGCACAGCATCAGAACAAAGGTGCCGTACCGGATATTTGCGCCGCCCTGGACAAACCACATTTCCATGGCCAGGATTTCCACCATGAACAGGCCGGCATAGAGCAGAAGGCCTTTCACTCCGGCCGGAGACTTCACAAACAGCAAGAAGGGAAGGACGGCTATAATTAGCGGACCGAAGGTGTCGGCCTGGTGCAGGTGCGGGAACAGTGAAAACGCCCAGGGCGCGGACAATGTCCTGCCGACAACGTTAAGCAGCCAGTACACAAGCGGCGTTCGGGCCGCGACGCCGAGCGGGTGCGCCAGCCCTTGCCCGGCAATGGTGGCGTGGCTTATCGAAAGTATCGTGCCATTATCCATGAAACTCTTGACATACCAGGGAAGCGCGAGCAGAAAGGCAGGGATGAAAGCAATCGCCGCGCCCGATCCTGTTTTCCTTGCACCCTTTGTGCGCATCGAGATCAGCAGCATGACGAGGAGAATCGGCAGTACGAATACGCCGAATATCTTCGTCTGCATGGCCATGCCCGCAAAGGCTCCGGCAAAAAACGCGTACCGCCGCATCCCAGTTTCGCAGAACCGTTCCATGAACAAAACGGCCAGAATCGTCCACAGCGCCTGCGGAACATCCACATAGCAATTGCTCAGGTTTGCGATCGTATTTGTGAAAGTCATGAACACCACGCAGGCGGCCACGGCGAGGCTCTCGCTTTCGCAATGCCGCTTGCACAGGACGGCAATGAGGCTCAGGGCCGCGGCTCCGAGGCAAAACGATGTCGTTTTGCAGATAATATCATTGCCAAAGGCAATCCCGAGCATGAAGTTCATTTCGGTGAGCATTGGAAAATCGGATTGCGGGTTGAAAAAGATGTGATAAAATCCGTGATGTGACAGGAACAACTTTGCCGAAGCAAGGTGGTACATGAGACCGTCGAAATCCGTGGGGGGCAGAAGGCCGAGGAGGAAATACCCGGCAAGCAAGGCGCAGAATGCGGCCGAAACCAGGGGATGCGTGCGGCCGATGACCCGGAAAAACGAATTGACGCATCGTCCAAGGACAAACCTGTTGACCCAAGCATGGGGCAAAGAGACAAGAAGGAGGATCGCTGCGAACAGCCGGAGCACGAAGGGCGACGCTGCGTGGAAAAAGCACAGGATCATGACACACGTTCCCACGACGCCGAACCCCAGGGACATTCCTGCACATGCGTTAAGCAGTGTGCCGCCCATGCCGGCCTTACACCGTGAGAGCACCACTGCGCCGGTGCTCCAGAAGATGAGAAACAGCCCGAAGGTGCAAACCACGCTCAGAAGAATCTGTACAGCCATTCGCGGAACATCCTGGTTACGGAGCCATAGGGAAACCATTTGGTAACAAAGAGAGCCGCGCCGGTGCAGAACACCATCGCAGCGTGAAAAACGCACAGGCGCAACAGGGCTTTTCGGAAAGAAGGGTTCATTTTTCTTATCGTGCCCCTTGATCAAACGTGGATATTATTTTACCATTGATTACGACCCTTTGTCCCGTGAATTTGCATGAAACACACCGTTCTCATCTGGTTATGCCTCCTCATTGTACCACGCATTGCATCGGCCGATGCCGTCTTCGACGTCATATCCCTTGACGGAAGCGCAAAGGCGCAGCGCGTCCAGAAAAAAGACTGGGAAAAGCTCGTCGTCGGCTCGCAGATCAACGACAACGACATCATCGAAACCTATTTCCAGGCAAAAATCGTGCTGCAGTTCGGCAGGGGCAATGTCGCCATCCTCGGCTCCAATTCCAAGGCCCTTGTCAATATCCGCGAGCAGAAGGCGGACACGGGCGCCGCCGTTCTCGAAGTCAACCTGACGCTTTTCTCGGGCGGCTGTTTTGTCAAGGCGATTTCCAAGTGCCACATCAGCGTGTATACATCCAATGCGGTTGGCGAAACGGACAACGGATCATTTTCCACGGTCGTCGAATCAAAGACCGGTGAAACCGGGTTTCAGACCCTGGGAGGAAACGTCAAGTCGAGGAACATCGCCCAAAAGGAGGGGATCAGGCTGACCTCGGGGCAAACCACCATGATATTCCCTGGAAAAGAACCGACGGCGCCCTTGTATATCACCGTACGCCACGTGTCGGTCCTCAAGCACTTCTTCGGCGACGATTACATCGAGTCCGAGCTCGGGACAGCCGGCATCAAGCCGACCGAGGAACGAGGGGCCGGAACCGCCTCCCTGTCCCAGGCCATGATGGCACAACAGTATGGCAAATCCGCGGACCAGGGCATGTACAAGATTCCGTTCAGTCTTAACAAAATATACGGTGCGATACTGACCGACCGGAAAAAGGACAGGCCGCATTTTGATGAATTAGCCAAGCCGGACCTTTTCCTGGAGAACACGGTGGAAGTCCAGGAATGCAATTCCTTTGCCCTGGCCAGAGGCGGCGCGTTTCCCGAGTTTGCGATCATTCCCTCGTACACGGCAAAGATCTTCTCAATCGGATTGCGCGTCCCGTTTGCGGCCAATTACACTTCAAAATTGTCACTGTATGATTTTTCATCGACCGGGGGCATCTTTGACCTGGTCGATCACGCAAGGCTCGGCCCGTTCGGCGATTCTACCTTTGTCAAGATCGGAACGCTGGAGAATTACACTATTGGAGACGGCCTGGTGGTCGACGGTTTCAATGCGGCAAACCCCTACTCGCTCTATCATCCCCTCGGTTTGAACGGACAGATCCGGTTTGATGATCTCAGCGTTCGGGCTTTTGTCGCGGACCTATCGTCGTTCTCGATCGGCGGCGCCTATGCCCTGTATGAACCGAGCATGTATCACTTCGGGGCGGGATTTTTCTGGGACGCCAGTCAGTATCAAAAGACGACCGATTCCTCGGGCTTTCGGTTTGTCAATATTCCAAATGCGGACTCCGGCACGTTCGTCCTCGATTCCGCGATGAACGCGTTTATCTATCAGCTCGATGTCGGCGTTGATCTGGTATCGCAATACGATCTTTTCGCAATGCTCGATGCCGCATTTGCGCAAAAAATCGCGGGTTTGGCAACAGACGGATTCGTGCTCAGGGCGCCGTCACTGACGTTCAACTGGGCGACGATGTATCTCAAGACAAGCCTCGTCTTGGAAGCAGGACGTCTCATCGAGGGCCAGTTTCATTCGTTTTACATGTCCAACAGGGCGCGGTTGCTGAACGCGGGGCAGGCAATCGACACGCTTATTTCCCAGAACACCGTGCTTTCGAAACACAAGGCTGACGCCAAATTCGAAGTCAAGTTCGGGATCAATCCGGTCAAGGGCTCTGTCCTTGAGCTCATGGTCGCCCCGATGATTTACAACCGTCATGCGATTGCCCCTGCCCTTGACTCTTCGGCCAACATCGGCGGGGTCGATTTCGGGCTGTCGTTTACCGTCAACGACAGCCTGTTCGCCCCGGTGAAATGGGGCACGGTCTTTTTCCGCCAGACCAGGACCGACCTGTACCCCACGCGATCGCCCATGCCCTCCTGGGGCTTACAGGCCGGGGTGGAAATCATGACAAACCCGATCCTGTACGGCATCGGTCTCTCGGCGGGATTTTCCTTTTTCTTCCTTGATATGCTCAAGTACAACAACACGATAGAACCCGCATCTGACAATGTCCTGGAGTTTTATGTCGGTTTGCGGCGTGGGTTCTTATGATCACCAAAGACGGTCCCGTATTCATGAGTCTGATCTCCCACGCGCTCTCCGAGGACCTGGGAGAACGCGGCGACATTACCACCGAGGCGCTCTTCGCCAAAGGCGACGTTCGCGGAGCAGTTATCAAAAGCAAAGTCTCCGGAATCCTGTCCGGCGTGCAGCTCATCGAACCGCTGTTCCATCATATTGATGAGGGACTCTCGGCCGGGGTTTACTTGCGAAACGGCGAAACGCTTTCTTCGGGCAGCCGGATCTGCACCCTGCACGGCCGGGTGCGCAGCATTCTCGCCGGCGAACGTGTCGCGCTGAATTTTCTGCAGCACTTAAGCGGCATCGCGACCGCCACAAACCTGCTCGCCCGCATGATCTCTCACACGCGCGCCAAGCTTCTTGACACAAGAAAAACAACACCGCTGCTCCGCCTGCTGGAAAAGGAGGCCGTGGTCCACGGCGGCGGGTATAACCACCGCTTCGGACTGTTCGACATGATCCTCATCAAGGACACGCATGTCAAGGCCGCAGGCGGCGTACTGCCCGCTGTAGCAAAGGCAAAGGATTATGTGAGCAAATCCGGAATCGGGGTCAAAATCGAAGTTGAGGTCCAATCTATGGATGAATTCAAACAGGCGCTTGCAAGCGGCGCCGACCGGATCATGCTGGACAATATGCCCGTGCCGGCCATGGCCGCCTGCGTCGCGCTTTCACACCAAAGCAACAGCCCCGCGGAGCTGGAGGCCAGCGGTAACGTTTCGGCTGAATCCATTGTTTCCATTGCGGAAACAGGCGTTGATTTTATTTCCGTGGGCGCCATCACGCACAGCGCGCCCGCGCTCGACATTCATCTGGTGATTGAATGAATTCTCCTATGAGTTCGTCCCTGAATAGGATCAAGAGCCTTGCCTTTGTCGAGCAACTCATCCAATTGGAAACGACTGACTCGACGAACACCTACGCAAAAGGACTTGCGGCGCTGCCGGCCTCGGGGTGCACCGTGATCTGTGCCGACACGCAAACGGCAGGAAGGGGACGCGGTGACAACACCTTTTTCTCTGAGGTAAAGGGCGGGCTTTTCGCCAGCCTCGTCTGCTTTGTGCCGGATATCAGCGACCATTTTTCCTATAACCGTGCCGTCAGCCTCGCGATTTGTGATGCGGTCGAAAACAGATTCGAGTCGTCGCCCCTTTTCATCAAATGGCCGAACGATATCTACTGGCAGGACAAAAAGCTGTGCGGCATCCTGCTCGAAACGATACCCGGACAAAAAAACCACATCGTCATCGGGTTCGGGGTCAATGTCAACCTCACCACCGATGATTTTCCGCACACGCTGAGGGATATCGCGACATCAATCCTGGTCGAAACGGGCATGGCAGTTGACATACACGATCTTTTCTACGACATCCTCACCCTGTTCTGGAATTACTGCGTCCTCCCGAGGCCGGAAGTGCATTCCCTGTATTCCGAACGACTGTACCGTCCCGGAGCCGCCATCGAAATAAACGGGCACAAGGGTTCGTTTGCCGGGGTGCTCGAAGACGGAAAGCTCTGTCTGAGAAAGAGTGGAGAAACGTTGCATATGGTGTCCGGAACATTACGGTATTTGTAAGAGGCCGCTTCCATGTATTTTCCTTACCATGGCAAACCAATTCGTCCTCAGCGTTGACATCGGCAACACCAACACGCATACGGGCCTGATCGATTGTTCCGCGTACGCCTGCGTCGCGTCGGACGTATTTCCTACCGCCGACATCCAGGATCGTCTTATCCCGTCCTTGATTTCCCTGGCGCAAACGCGGTCGGTCCCGGATCCCAAGAATCTCACAGTTGTACTCTGCAGCGTTGTCGACGATGTCCAGACGGCCATCGCCTCCCTGATGCCGGGATGGATGTTCGGGCCGGCGCAATGGCTGACGTGGGGCAGGCATCTTCCGCTTTCCGTCGCATATCAGAACACGTCTACCCTTGGGCCCGACCGTCTTGCGAATTGCCTGTACGGCAACGCCGCCTATCCGGGGAAAAGCCAGATCATCATCGATGCGGGGACCGCAATAACGGTCGATTTTTTGAAAAACGGATCCGCCTTTATCGGCGGTGCGATCCTTCCGGGCGTGACGACCCAGCTCAAAAGCCTCCACAATCACACCAGCGTTCTTCCTCTTGTCAATGCAGAAGCCGCAGATCTTGAATTTCCCGGCACGTCCACGGAATCGTGCATGATTTCCGGGGTACGCTTGGGTACTGCCGGAGCGCTCTCGTTTCTGGTCAACCGCTACCGGGAACTTTTCGGCGCAGACTGCATCGTGCTGGCGACAGGCGGGGCGTGGAAACAGGTTGAAAAACTTGTGCCGTTCGATTTTACCTACGTTCCGGAGCTGACCTTGATCGGAACCGGGCTGTATAGTAAAGCAAAAAACTGATTCAGCGCTGGAACCATCTTCTTACGCCGCAACCAATTTCTTCAAAACCGTATGAATATTCTCAATGATGTCCCGGGCGATCATCGAGTATTCTCCGAGCGTGTCACGTGCCGCATCGCCGGCCGTACCGTGGACATGCGCACCGAGGATTGCGGCGTCGGGCGCCGAAGCTCCCTGGGCAACGAGCGAGGCGATGATGCCGCTGAGAACGTCCCCGCTGCCGGCCGTGGCCATGCCGGAATTACCGTACGGCGATAGAAACGCCGCCCCGGACGGCGCTGCAATAATGGTGGGATTCCCTTTGTAGAGAATCGTCATGTCGTATTCTTTGGCGGCATCCTGGATCTCCTTGACAATAGCAACAGGCTGTGGAGGCAGGATTCCGAACACCCGGGCCCATTCGCCCCCGTGGGGAGTGATGACAAGCGGCGCCTTATGGTTCTTGAGCAGCGCGGCATTCCCTTTGAAAGCGTTGATGCCGTCGGCATCAAGGACCACTGGCAGCGTGCTGTGCGCGACAAGATGGCGTACCAGCCTGCTCGTTTCCTCGTCGTGCGACATGCCCGGACCTATGCACAGTACCTGACAGCCCTTGCTTTTCTCCGTCAGAAATTCAGCTGCGGCAAGTGAAGGCGTGCCTGACTTCGTTTCCCTGATCCCGTGAAGCACCACCTCGGTCAGTTTGATTGCCAGAATGGGAATGACGCTCTCCGGCGACGCACAATGCACCATGCCGCACCCAGTTCGCAGCGCTGCAAGCGAAGTGAGCGAGGCTGAGCCTGTCATGCCCCGCGATCCGCAGACCATGAGACACTGCCCATGGTCGAATTTCGTTCCCGCCGGCTTTCGCGGCGGGAGCATTCTCCTTAATTCATCACGTTCCGGCAGAAAAAGGGAAGATGAGATTTTTTCCACGATGTCGGCCGGATACCCGAGCGCTTTAACGCGGATCTGGCCCACCCGGGATCGGCCGGGATAAAAAAAGGAACCTATTTTCGGATAGCCCATGGCCATAGTCATTGCGGCTTCGACGCAGGGGTTTCCGGCAATGCCCGTATCGTTGTCGAGACCTGAGGGCGTGTCCGCTGACAAGATCCGCACCCCGGCACTGTTGATCGCCACGATGACATCGGCGCTCACGCCATGCGGGTCGCCCTTGATTCCGGTGCCCAAAATTGCGTCGATGATAAGACTGCATTTTGGCAACGCTTCAAGGTCCGCGACATCGTCAAGCACCAGGAAATTGCCTTCGATGTCGTCGTACTTCTCAAAAGCTATTTTCGCCTCCCCTTTGAGCTCCTCAGGTTGACAAAGAGTATAACACATGACGGTATAGCCGGCCCCGATCAGCAATTTTCCGACGGTAAATCCATCCCCGCCATTATTGCCCTTGCCGCAGATGATCGCGACATCGCCGCTTTTCGGATCAGGAACAAGCTCCTTGGCTGCGTCAAAGAGCCCTTCGCCGGCCCGTATCATGTAGGTGAATCCAACATCCGGATTGTTGCCGATAACTTGCTGGTCGATCGCACGCATCTGCGAAACCGTGAGGATAGGGATCATTGCGTTTCCTTTTTCTTTAATTGATATCCATAGTAGTATATATTTATCACAGACTACACGGCAATCATGTCACTTTGACAGAGGAATTTCACATGCACCGTCTCTTCATTGCCACCGATTTTCCGGATGAGGTGAACGAAGCCCTGGCAAATATCTGCTTTGGTATTCCAGCTGCAAAATGGGTGCCAAAAGATCAGATGCACTTGACGCTCCGGTTTATCGGCGATGCCAACGACACCATGCTTTCGGACATTACCGAAATCCTCGAACATGTGAACAGTTCGCATTTCTCGCTAACCCTGAAGGGTGTCGGGTATTTTCCACCGCGTCGCAAACCAAATGTACTATGGGCTGGAACCGAACCGTCCGCAGAGCTCATGGAACTTCGGGACTCAATCGAAAATTTGATGGAAGAACTCAGGCTTCCGGGCGAGCAGCGGAAATATCACGCGCACGTGACCTTGGCACGGCTCCGGCAGGAAGCGCCGCTTGACAGAGTAACAGGATATCTTTCCGCTCACGGACTTTTCAGGATCGATGCTGCGCCGATCACGGAATTCCACCTGTATTCCAGCGTGCTCACGGGTGATGGTGCGGTTCACACCAAGGAAGCGTCATTTCCCCTGATTTGATTTTTCTGACACGAACCGCTGTTTTATGCTGCGGCGCTCTTCCAGGAACACGAACGCGGATTTCGCGTCCTTGTTCACAATGAGGTTTTCGGGAAAACCGACCTGGGCGAGCAGCGGGCGAACGGATTCGTCGCACCCGACCTCCTTGAGCGCATGCGCGTCCGAATTGACCGCGATCCTGCACCCGATGTTTTTACATGAGTCAAGCAATTCGACCATCAGCTCCGGGGACACTCTTTTGTTAAGGATTTTGGAGTTATTGCACTCCAACGCAACGCCGTGACTTTTTGCGTATCGCGCGAGCACGTCGAAATCGACCGGATACTGAACGTCTTCGGGATGCGTGACGATGTCGACAAACGGGTTTTTTTCAAGCGCCCGGATCAAGAGGCCTGTGTTATGTTCTTTGGGCTTTCCTGCAGGTAAATGAGGGTGAAGGCCAAGAAGAATGATATCGGTAAATTTCAAGAATTTCCCTGGAAAATCGATCGCCCCGTCTTCGGAGGCGATGTTGCATTCCATACCCTTGAGAAGCCGGATTCCGTCAACAGGATCGACAAGCCTGTCGAAGAAGGTGCTTGGCGTTCCGCTCTGGAGCATTGGCCCGTGGTCGGTGATGGCAAGGGCTGCAAGTCCACGGATTCTTGCCTCAGCCAACATTTCGATAATGCTGTGCAACCCGCATTTGCTGAAATGGGTATGTGAGTGAAAGTCGACTTCAAGCATGATAAAAGAACCTTTGTTGTATGAATTTGGATATTAGCAGAGGCAAAATATACTTGAAGCCAATTTTCGAGCAATCATGCCCCATCCATTGTTTTCAATCACTTGGCTCCCATTCGTCGCTCCCAGGCTGCCAAAACCAAAATATACAACAAAATTAATATTAGCGACTATTTAGTGAACGCTTTGGACTCTTTGTTGTTTGTAATCATCATATTTTCAATATGTTAATGTACTATGTGTATGGATGTGAATAATTATCGTTCACCATTCGGTGAACAATTTTTTACTTTTTTTTTGCTTTTCCCCAAAATTGGTGGTATAATATAGGGGATAACTTTTCAGATGATTTAAATATGAACAAAACTGTTTTCGATTACATCGATTATACCGAATTCCTTAATGATGCAGTAAAAAGCTCCAAGGAACGCAAACCGATTTTCTCCCAACGCTTTATCGCACAAAGCCTGGGTTTACGATCGTCCGGATATTTCCTCTATATATTGCAAGGAAAACGGAAACTATCTGAAGAACTTGCGCTGAAGACCGCATGCCTCTTCAAATTGAATAAGAGAGAAACAGAATATTTTCTCATGCTCGTGAGTTATGCACGCGCAAAAAGCCACCTTGAAAAACAGTTTCTTTTCGAGAGGATTGCTTTGGCACGGCGGAAGGCCCCAAAACTCGTGGAAACCGCCCACTATAGTTATTACGAAAAATGGTACTATCTTGCCATACGCGAGTACATCGCGATTCATTCGTTTACGGACGACTACGACGGACTCGCCCGCAGCCTAACCCCGGCGATTACGTCTTCTCAGGCAAGAGAGGCTCTGGACACGCTTGAAAAGATAGGACTGGTCAAGAAAAATGCTCAAGGCCTTTACGAGCGCGCAGACGCGGTAACGACCACCGGCGATACCTGGCAGTCGGAAACCATCCATAACCTTCAACAGCAATTTCTTGACATCAGCAAAGAAGCGCTCGATCGAATCCCCAAGGAACAGCGCGATTTTTCAAATTGCACCGTCAGTATGTCTCTGGAGACGTTCGAGATTGTCAGGGCAAAAATCGCCGCCCTTCGGGCCCAGATCCTCGACCTGGCCCGGACGGATGCGAAACCGCAGGCAATCTATCAGATCAACTTCCAGGCATTTCCCCTGCATGTGAAAGACAAGGGGGAACGTCAATGAGCATTCTTATCCGTACTATCGTAGCGTACATTATAATCGGCCTGCCGTTATCGTGCTCGAACAACGCATATCAGGCCACAGACACGGGCGGTGGCTCCGAAATCACTAATGGCGCCTCGGCGTATGTCCGACAGAGCGATGGCACGCCCGTGAACAATGCCCAGGTATTTGTCCGCCCGCAACGGTTCCTACGGGATACATCGAGTCTTGACTTTTCCCGCATACCCGATGCATATACCGACGAAACCGGGTATTTCAAGATCGACTCGTTGAAACCGGACAACTATTTCATCGAAGTAAATGATAATCATAGCTATGCCGTCCGCCTGGCCTGCACCGTGAGCACCACAACAAAGCAGGTTATCGACCTTGGAATAGACACGCTGCGCCCCACCGGGACCGTACGGGGCGCCATAACGCAGTCGCCAACGAGTCCGTCCATTGGCATGTACGTTCAAATCTACGGGCTCGATCGCATCGCAAGAGTAAACGCAGTGACGGGAACTTTTTCATTCGACATGTTGCCTGCCGGGAATTTCTCGCTTCACGTCCTTTCGTCCTCACCTCTTATTCCCGGCGTTGACGTCGACAACATCGCCGTACTGGCGGGAGACACGGCAACGGTCCCTGTTGCCGTATGGAAATCATTCAGGCAGCTGATCTTCAATACGACCTCGACCGGCGCCCAGATCACGGGGACGGTTGTGAACTTCCCGGTCCTTGTTCGATTAACAAATAGTAACTTCGCTTTCGGCGATGCGAAAAAAAACGGCGAAGACGTCAGGTTCGCGAGATCCAACGGCACGCCCCTTCCCTATGAAATCGAGCGATGGGACTCTGCTAACGGCCAGGCGGAACTGTGGGTCAACGTAGACACCATTGTCGGCAATAACCAGAGCCGGTACATGACCATGTTCTGGGGCAATCCGAATGCCGTGAGCGGTTCGAATAGCGCAGCGGTCTTCGATACGTCAAACGGCTACCAGGGTGTCTGGCATCTCGGCGAAAGCGGGCCACTCGCAAAAGACGCAACCGTCAACCATTATGACGGCACGCTCAACAGCATGCCCGCGGCGCCGAAGGTCGCCGCAGGCGCCATCGGCAACGCCTTCGCCTTCGACGGCATTTCGAGCTTCATTGAAATGACGGGGACCGCAAGCGGCAAGCTGGACTTTTCTGAAAACGGAACCTACATGGTGTCGGCATGGGTGTACGCCGATACGCTTGACGGAATTCATGATGAAATAGTAAGCAAAGGCTGGTATCAATATTTTCTGGAAGTCGGGTCGAACAACACCTGGGAATTTAATGTGCTCAAGGGCGGCGTTGGCTGGGAGAATTCACATTCACCCGCAACCAGCAAGGTATGGTCTTACGTTGTGGGAATTCGGTCGGACACGTCCCAATATCTCTATGTAAATGGAACATGCGTTGACAGCATCATGAAGTTCGGCAACCGGACGCCCTCTTTGCGGAGTTCGGCTGATAATTTCAAAATAGGCACGCATTCCGGAGCGTCGGACCCGTATCCCTGGTTCTTCAAAGGAAAAATTGACGAAGTGCGCATATTGAACAGTGCTCCAGGCGCGGATTGGGTCAAACTGTGCTATATGAATCAGAAATCGACAGATGCGTTGATTGTATTTAAGTAGCGTGGGTCAAGAGAATAAAACGGTACAAAAATCTGAAAAATCATTAACCTAAACTCTATGCGGAGGGCGCAATGCGAAAAGTGAAGTTCTTGATACTTGCCGGGGCTTGTTTGGCCTTGGGAATGGCCGGTTCGGTTTTCTCGTGGGACCTTACCAAAGACAAGGTCGCCTATATAGTTTCCGATTCGCATATGGATGACCAATGGAGCTGGACCCGTGATTTTACGTACAAAACGTTGATCGGAAACGTCCTGCACGGGAACTTTTCTCTATTGAACTCGTATCCGCGCTACGTTTTCAATTTCGGAGGCGCCTTTCGTTTTATGATTGCGGAGCATGCCGATAGTGTGATAAATGCCGGCGGAACCTATGGAAATTTCGTTAAGGGAGACTGGGCCACGCTCAAGAGTTATGTCAGTCAAGGATATGGCGGCACCAAGGGAACGTGGCATATATGCGGCAGATGGATCAACGAACCCGACGTGAATATTCCAAGCGTGGAGAGCATAATCCGCCATGCGCTCTATGGCGGTGGCTATTTCGAAGACAAATTCGGGATAACGCCCAGTATCGACATTCATCTTCCGGATTGCTTCGGGTTCGGGTATGCGCTTCCGACCATTGCTTGTCATACGGGAATACGCGGCTTTGACTCTCACAAGTTCCGTTTGTGGGGCGGCGCGTGGGGCACCACGGTTTGCACCAACGATCGATCGATCATGAAGTGGTACGGACCGGACAGCAGCTTTATCTATGCCGCCGAAATCTATACAGACCACTTAAGCGACCCGGGCGTGAATACTGCGGATGGGAATGCGGTATTCAGCAAGTGCGGGGTTTGGATGACCTACATGGTTTCGGGCACGGGCGACCAGGGCGGAGCCAATTCCACGAACAGAGTAAACTCTCTCTGTACTTCCGCTGATGTGCAGATCAGTGGAGCGCACGCTTTCTGGGCAAGCTCCGATTCGCTCTGGAGAACATTGGTGCAATTTGAGACCACGAATCCGGATATTATCAGCAAGATGTCGGCATACGATGGCGAGTGCATAATGACAACCCACGGCACCGGTTGCTATACCGCCCACGGCGATATCAAGATACGGCACCGGCAGTGCGAGATCAACGGGTACACCGCCGAACCCGCAGCTGTAATCGCGAATACTGTCGCTGGAGCCGCTTATCCGCGAGGGCCGCTTTGGCATGCTTGGGTACACACGCTGGAGCATGAATTCCATGATGACGTAACGGGCACGAGCATCAATGACGCCTATTACAACTCTACGGACGCGACAGCCCCGGACCTGGACACCCAGGCAACGACATTTAATCAAGTTCGTAATACTGCGAACGCGGCGGTTGCCCAGAAACTCAACACGCAGGTATCAACAACGGGGTCCGTACCGGTCGTTGTGTATAACCCCATCGGCCAGGACCGTCGCGACCCCGTGGAACTGGACGTCACGTTTGGATCTGCGCCGGCAGCTGTCCAGGTACTCAATCCGGCAGGCCAGGAAGTGCCTTCACAGATAATAAGCAAGACGGGAAATACCGTGCATGTGCTGTTTATCGCGGACGTTCCTTCAGTGGGGTATGCGGTATACGAGGTGAAGCCTGCAGCGCAGGCGACCACGTTTACTACCGGGGTAAGCGCGCCGAATGCGACAACCCTGCAGAATAACTACTACACGGTCACTATCGACAATACCGGCGATATCAGTCAGATACAGGACAAAGTATTGAACAAGCCTCTTCTTTCGCAGGCATGCCGATGGGAAATGCGTAATGACAATTCCACTGCCTACCCGGCGTGGGAAATGCAGTATGCCGACGTCAGCAGCGCAGCCCGCGAAGTCGTCGACCAGGCTGTGGCCTCTCAAGTGGTTGAAAATGGGCCGGTCCGTGCGACAATCAAGGTCACGCGGACCAGGAATGGGTCAAGCTTTACCCATATGTATCAGCTCTATTCAGACAGCGCAGGACGACGGGTCGTTGTTGACAATACGGTAAACTGGAACACCAACAACACAATCCTCAAAGCCGGTTTTTATCTCAGTGCCTCCAATCCGAACGCAACGTTCGGGCTCGGCATAGGTACCATTGACAGGCCGAACATGACCAGCCAGCGCTATGAAGTCCCGGCACAGCAATGGGCTGCAATTTCCAACAGCGACGGGACCTTTGGCACGGCCATTATGAATACCTACAAATATGGATGGAGCAAAATGCAGAATAATTCTCTGCATCTTTCGCTCATCCATACACCGAGCAGTCTGGGAACGTATGACGGCGACAAGAGGACGCACACCTTTACCTATGCAATCTACGGCTTTTCCGGAAACTGGCGCAATGGCGTGGAAAACCAGACCCAGCGGTTCAACATGCCGCTTGTCGGTTTCACGACCACTGCTCATGCCGCTGCCCCGCAATTTGGAAATTTGTACTCGTTTGTCCGTCCGGACGATCCGACCAAATTCCAGATCATGTCGTGTAAATTGGCGGAGAAGAGCAACAACGTCATAGTTCGCGTTCGCGAGCTTAATGGTCAGAGCTCAGATGTCAATCTGTTCTTTGCCAACAACATAACCGGCAAGGAAGTGAACGGCGTCGAAAAAGACGTTGCTTCGCCGACCCCGATCACCATTTCTGGAAACAAACTCGGTTTCACGATCAAACGTTACTCATTACGATCGTTTTCAGTCACGCTGGGCGCTACCGATGTCGGACGTGGGCATGGAGCAAACTATCTTCCCGGTTCTGACGTCGCGAACTTCAAAGTGGGTCTGACCAGTTTCGGGAAGCAGACCGTGGTGAAATTCAATATTGCAAACGGGGAATCGGTCCGCAAGGTATACGTGGCCGACATGATGGGGCGTCTGGTAAGCGTACTGTACAACGGTTCGTCGTCTTTACCGGCGTCATCGCGGATCAATTGGAGCGGAAAGAACGATAACGGCAAGACTGCATCGACCGGCGTTTACATTGTCAACGTCGTGACAAACCGGACGGTCCGGTCGGCACGGCTGTCGGTCGTTCAGTAGCTTTGATAAAGGCCCGACGCGAAGCGCCGGGCCTTATCGTTTCCGATGTGCAGCATGGTATTCCATTACAACCAGAAGGAGATTCGTATGCGGTTTCTTCCAGTCAGAATGTGCATAGGCCTTGTTTCATTATGTGTTATAAGCGCGCAAGCGTTTACGGACGTGCAGACCATCATAAACAACATAAAAGCTAATACGGAAAAGATCACGAGCTATTACGCGGAGTTTACGCTGAATGAAGATTCAAGCGGGACCTGCTTACCCCGGCATGAATCGTGGGCATATGGCAAGCCGGATACGGTCATATTCTCAGTT
>Ga0182027_10005233_pt1 | contig 19774 bp, 12 predicted proteins | sample 712E1DmetaG_FD_121300 | JGI IMG/M metagenome (GOLD analysis project Ga0182027, IMG submission 121300) | Permafrost microbial communities from Stordalen Mire, Sweden - 712E1D metaG (Illumina Assembly) | ecosystem: Environmental > Terrestrial > Soil > Wetlands > Permafrost | place: Sweden...
GACTGGATCTACGGGTTCAACAGGAACAACCGGTGGAACAGGTGTTACTGGACCGACTGGATCTACGGGTTCAACAGGTACAACCGGTGGAACAGGTGTTACTGGACCGACTGGATCAACGGGTACAACCGGAACAACCGGTGGAACAGGTGTTACGGGACCGACTGGATCAACAGGAACAACAGGTGGAACAGGTGTTACTGGACCGACTGGATCAACGGGTTCAACAGGTTCGACAGGATCTACAGGTTCAACGGGTGGAACTGGAATGACTGGTCCGACAGGTTCAACTGGATCAACAGGTTCAACCGGTGGAACCGGAATTACAGGTCCAACAGGTTCGACGGGATCAACGGGTGGAACTGGAGTGACTGGTCCGACAGGTTCAACTGGATCAACAGGTTCAACAGGGGGAACAGGAGTTATTGGACCAACAGGCGCTACCGGAACGACTGGTTCAACTGGAACCCAAGGACCAACAGGAACAACGGGAACAACTGGAACACTTGGTCCTACTGGTCCAACAGGAGCAACAGGTACTGGTGGAGGTGGAGGTTTTGGTGGTCCCACGGGATTCACTGGTGCAACCGGATCAACCGGTATTGCCGGCCCTACAGGATCGACAGGAACAACTGGAGGAACTGGTATAACCGGACCAACAGGATCAACAGGAACAACTGGTGGAACTGGGATCACTGGACCTACTGGTCCAACGGGTGTAACTGGATCAACAGGAGGAACTGGCGTAACTGGACCAACTGGGGCAACTGGAACTACTGGTGGAACCGGCGTAAATGGACCAACTGGGGCAACTGGTTCAACCGGCTCTACAGGTGGAACAGGAGTTACAGGTCCAACAGGTTCAACTGGTTCGACTGGCTCTACAGGTGGAACAGGAGTTACAGGTCCAACAGGTTCGACGGGTTCAACCGGCTCAACAGGTGGAACTGGAATTACTGGACCTACTGGTTCAACTGGTAATACTGGTTCAACCGGATCGACAGGTACAACCGGCGGAACAGGTGTAACCGGTCCAACAGGCGCAACGGGAACGACAGGCGCAACCGGTGGAGTCGGTATTACCGGACCTACTGGTACAACTGGATCAACTGGATCAACGGGAACAACAGGTGGAACTGGAGTGACTGGTCCAACTGGATCAACTGGATCAACAGGATCAACGGGTGGAACTGGAATTACAGGTCCAACAGGCACAACAGGTAGCACTGGTTCAACTGGTTCGACTGGCTCTACAGGTGGAACAGGAGTTACTGGTCCGACTGGTTCAACTGGTTCGACTGGCTCTACAGGTGGAACAGGAGTTACTGGTCCAACAGGTTCGACGGGTTCAACCGGCTCAACAGGTGGAACTGGAATTACTGGACCTACTGGATCAACTGGTAATACTGGTTCAACTGGTTCAACAGGATCAACTGGTGGGACTGGAGTCACTGGACCTACTGGATCAACTGGTTCAACCGGATCAACAGGTGGAACTGGAATTACCGGGCCAACTGGATCAACAGGATCAACCGGAGGGACTGGTGTTACCGGCCCCACAGGTTCAACCGGATCAACAGGTGGAACTGGAATAACCGGACCAACCGGATCAACAGGTAATACTGGAGCAACCGGTATAACTGGTCCAACCGGCGCAACAGGAATGACGGGCTCAACCGGTAGTACGGGAATAACTGGGCCAACGGGTGCAACAGGAGCTACAGGAATGACGGGAGCAACAGGAATGAAAGGACCAACTGGTCCAACCGGTGATACGGGCGCAACGGGAATTCAAGGCCCAACGGGATCAACTGGAACAACGGGTGCAACCGGTTCGTACGGACCAACTGGTTCAACAGGATCAACGGGAACAACAGGTGGAACTGGTGTTGGTGGACCAACAGGATCAACAGGATCAACAGGTGGAACAGGTACAGTTGGTTATACTGGTAGTGTTGGCCCGACAGGATCTACAGGAACAACCGGTTCAACGGGTTCAACGGGTGGAACTGGAGTCACCGGACCGACGGGATCAACAGGAACAACAGGAACAACAGGTGGAACGGGTATTACAGGACCAACTGGGTCAACAGGTGCAACCGGTGCAACAGGATCGACTGGAACAACTGGTTCAACGGGCGGAACAGGTGTTACCGGACCGACGGGATTTACGGGTTCAACAGGAGGAACGGGTATCACCGGACCAACAGGTTCGACTGGTTCGACAGGTTCGACTGGTGGAACCGGTATCACCGGACCAACAGGTTCGACTGGTTCGACAGGTTCAACTGGTGGAACAGGTTCAACAGGAGGCACAGGTGTTACCGGTCCGACAGGTGCAACAGGCGCGACAGGCATGACAGGTTCAACTGGTGGAACAGGTGTTACCGGACCAACAGGAGCAACAGGCGCAACAGGCATGACTGGAGCAACGGGAAATGTAGGTTCAAGTGGACCAACCGGTTCATCAGGATCAACTGGAGCAACCGGTGTCCAGGGTCCAACTGGAACAACAGGATCAACAGGATCGACAGGTTCAACCGGCTCTTTCGGACCAACTGGGTCAACAGGTAGTCAAGGCGCGGGAGGAACAAACTTATTCACTCAAGACAATACCGGCATGCAAATATTTACCTATCCAACCGTTGACCGATCATTATTATTAGGAAGTACGGTGGGAGGAGGCCAATCAACGACTGCTACATCAACAGCACTTATTAATTTGAATGGTTATAACGGCAATGCTAGTATTTCCGGAAAATTAGACCTTCGTGGCGGTAATTCTATTATCGAGACACAAACCATGAGCCAGTTAACCATCGGTTCCGCAACAACAGGTCCAATTCAACTTTCTCCAAAAGGAACAACGGGATTATATATTGACGGAAGTGGCAACGTTGGCATCGGGACGACAAGTCCTAGTCAAAAGTTGGACGTTCAAGGAAATATCGGGATTACTGCGGCAAGTTATATTGGTTCTGGTAAAAACTATGGCAGTCCTACAGCTGCTTGGGATAGTACCATTCAATTTTATAACTGGACCGATGGCGGAATAACCTTGAATGCTGGTGATGCTAGCGCTCCAATTTATTTTAATCAAAATGGTTCCACAAAGATGATTATTCAAGGAACAACTGGTAATGTCGGGATTGGAACAACGAGCCCAGCTTCTATACTTAACGCCGTACTCAAAGACACCGTTACCAACCAAAGTGAAGCGGTGTTGACTCTTGATAGGTCACTATCATCCGGTTCACCGGCAAGTGGAATTGGTGGAGGCATACAATTCAGAGCGCAAGATTCAAGCGGCGTCCTAACTATCGCGAGTGAATCAGCTATTTTATTAAATCCCACAAATGGTAGCGACACATCAGAAATATTCTGGACAACACTCTCCGGAAGCACAACGCCTACGGAACGTATGCGTTTAACCTCAGAGGGCAATCTTAAAGTAACGAGCAATGTTATCGCTTCAGGATTTTATGACCTTACAAATCAACAATACTACCTAAAGCCAGCCGCATCATTATCTTTGAACATTGCCGGCGATGCATCAACATCTGGAAATCTTGTTTTAGGTAAAGCATCCGGTAATATTCAAAAGATAGAGGTATTAAACGGTAACGCTTTCGAAATCGCCCTGTCTCCTGGAGGAGTTGCTGGTTTATATACAACAACTCCTGCGTTCTATATGGACAACTCCGGTGATGTAACAATTTATGGCGCCACGGGAGCCGCCATGCTCACCGTCGGAGCCGGCGATGGAAAAATTGATGTCGGTACCGTTGACCCCCCGTATACAATTAATGGAGGGAAATACTCAACGTATACCTCCGGTATGATTGGACAAAAAGAAGAGGTCACGGGATCTGTGGCGACAACAACCAGCGTTCCGGGTGTCGGGTATAAAACAGTTCTCGATTTCGGAAATGCAGCAAATGGCACAGATCTATGGCTTTTCTCAAAGGTGACGAACCTTCGCCAATCAATAAACAATCTCGTCGTACTACTCTCCCCTGCCGCCAACACAAAGAGCTGGTATACCATTGATCCGAATGCGTTTACACTTACCATTTATACATCTGTACCAACTACAGTTTCATATCGGCTTACGGCACCTCGCTTTGATGCATCAACCTGGAAGAATACCCGTTCAAATAGCACGCCTGGATTTGTGATTAATGACGGACAACAACTTGCTCTTAATAGCTCTGGAAATGTTATTGGTCAGAATCCGGATGATATATCTACATATACAATTCAGGACACAACAGTGAAAACGGGAGCCGGAGAGGTTGTTACTGAAGTTGCATCATTTGCTCAAGCTGTCATAGGAAATCTTAAAGCCGGATCCATAACAACGACGAACCTCATCACTGATCAATTAACCATCGGCGGGAAAAATCTTCGTGATTATATTCTCTCCGTGGTTTCAAATAGTGGACTGTTATCGCAAACAATAACTTCTCCCCTCTCTCAAACGAACGAAGTGGACACAAATCTAATCTCTCCGCTTGGAGCAACATCGAGCGGCGTAACAGTTAAACTCACACGCCCACAAACATTCTCCATAACAAATGAAGAAGGCTCGCCTTCCGCAACCTTTGATTCGGCCGGAAATGCTACATTCAGTGGAACCGTTCACAGTTCACAGTTATCAGTGGATAGTAATGCGACTATTTCAGGCAATCTCAATGTTTTGGGAAATAGCACTATTAGCGGAACATTATATGCTGACCGTGTGATCACGCAATTTGGAGAGTTAACCGGCAGCCCGTCAGCAATTATAAACAATTATGTATCATCTCCTTCTGCTATCTTGGAAAACTTAGGAGCAACAGTTGATGAATCTGCAAATCATGTCGAAATTTCACGAGACGTGACGCTTACAAATTCTCTGGCTGTATTCGGAGATACGCTTCTTGGTAAAACAACAATCGCAGGATCACTACTCGTTGATGGTGGTATAACGCTCACGAATAACGCGATTGACGTGCTTGGAGATACCCTCTATCTTCAAAGAAATCGCTTAGGATCTCTGGATATTATGGATGGAACTGTCGTGGTTACGACAGATGGAACAGTCATGATTAATGGGAACCTGAATCTTACAGGCAATCTGAATGTGGGGGGAGTGTTGGGAGTGAGTACCGTTCGTTCAAACGGAAGCGATATATCCATAGATCTTACCCAAGGACCCTCCTCTACCCCGTCCGGATTCGCCCAATTGCTCATTAAGGGCGCCAATAATCAAACTGTTGCGACTGTTGATGCATCAGGATCGGCTACATTTACCGGAACACTTACCAGTGATTCACTCAATGCTCGTCAAGCAAGCGTAAGTGGTGAACTAAATATTGATAAGCTGAATGTTGCAAACCAAACCAACGGGACAACGATCACTAATGGCGACTCCACACAATCGACGATTGGTCAGGGAGTAATACCTGCAGGCCATCAAACAATAACCATAGCCAATGCGAGAATTACCGCTCAAAGCATGATTTATGTGACTCCAGTAACCTCAACTGCTAATCAGGTTCTCTACATATTGGACAAAATTCCGGGGACAAGCTTTACCATAGCACTTGATCACGCAGTGTCAGCAGATGTGGAATTTAACTGGTGGATAATAAATTAATCTGCACACAGCACGTAATCTGTGGCAGGCGTATATCCGACCGCATTACAGATGACACATCGTGTTTGCGAATCAGCTATATCAGTATCAGATTTATTATTAAGTGCTGTCCAAAGGCAAAAATCATCACCACTTGATTCTTGCTCATAATGCCAATTGATCGGAGAGTAATTTGGTAATTGTTTCATATAGACAGTCGTCCCATTAACAAATTCATTCGTGCAGGTTGCCGGGACAGTAGCTGTACCACACCCATCAAACGAGTTAGTAGAAGGAGAAGCTGGACCCGGATAACTTTGAAAATCGTTGTAATACAACCGTAGAGCATTTTTCACCTGCTGCAATTCTGATTTTTTCTTTATATCAAAAGCTCGGTTTCTAGCCCCAACAAAGTTAGCAACAGCAAACGCCACCAAAACAGCAATAATAGCAATAACTACAAGAAGCTCAATAAGAGTAAAACCCTGTTTTTTATTCATATCCGATTATTTGTGCGTCTGTTGGAGATTTATTCGTACTTGATACACCATAATCACAGTGTACTGTAGTTGAAGTATTGCCGCAATTTGTACCAAGAAATACCTGTGACTGTCCGCTTCCATTGTGGGTAATATCGTTATCTTTCGAATTTTCTAATCGAGCGTAGAGTTGAAAGTATGATCCATCAGGAGAGACATAATAATATTGTTGGGTTGCAACATCATCCTGAGGTAATTGAGTCATATAAATAGTTGAACCATCTGAGAATGGACCACCCCAAGTACATGTTGCAGGATCAGAACATTGAATTACTCCTAAACTTCCTATGGGGTATGTCTTTTTATCTGCATAATACGCCTCAAGAGCAATTCCAATTTGCCTCAAATCGTTTTTCCGTTTTGAATCACGACCCTTTTGCAAGGAAGAAGTAAAAGCGACAATACCTAAAATAGTAAGAATTCCTAATATGGCAATAACAAGCAAAAGCTCAATGAGTGTAAATCCATGCATCAAACGCTTATTCTGTAGTTTCATATGATTATTATGGTTGAGCACACCAGTTATCATGACTAGTATCACATTGATTGTCACAATACGTATCCATATAGGTAATCAAACAACCTTTACTGATCGCATTATCATGTCCGTAATTTTTACATGTTGATGAATCCCCAGCAAGATGCCAATTACCAGGAGCGCAAGCCCAATCGCCAGCGACTGACGTTGGCGTCGGAGTCCCTAAGGGCCCATTTCCATCCCCAGCAATTCCTTTTGGATTAATTGCAAGGTTACCAGAAGATAAACAATAATTATATCCCAATCTCCATCCACAACCCTTCACAGGGTCGCATCCAATGCGAATGATATCCGGATCGGATAAATTTGCCAATTTAGCGCAAATGACATACCCGTCACTGGCTGTAGTTTGTCCTAAAACATATAAATACGGGGTTTTAGATACCGGATCACATAATATTTTGGGAAGATACGGCGCAAGATCAGTAGCGCCGCAGGTAGACAAATAACTTGAATCTCCCGGATATGTCTCATTATCATTGTAGTATTCTTCAAGAGATTTTTGTATTTTGTTAAGATCTGTTTTTCTCTGAGCGTCTTGTGCTTTCATAATCTGATTACGGATATTAGATAGTAAGATAAGAAATACGAGCATAATAAGAGCAATAACGATGAGAATTTCCATCAACGTGAATCCTTTTTTCATACCTATATTATTGCCAGTATGACAAGCGCGAATTAAAAACGCAATATGGTAAGAAAGTTCATAGTTATATATAGTTTGAGCAAGAAATTACAATACTTATGACGTTAATATAAATATTAATAACAATAAATATCGATATATATCATTAGATATATTAATATTATTAAGTGTACAAAAATTATTTCCAAGAACCCCTCTGTACCAAAAAAATATTCATGATATTATACAATCAGTTATGACTGCTCATTCCCACACAAATCAACATATTGCTGAAGTATCGTGCATATTACTTGCGTTCTCTCCACTTTTATTTATTCCTATTACCCAAAATTTCTACGACACTAATAAATGGATGCTTCTTATTCTAGTTGCCATTGGCATGCTGATACTTTGGATCATTTCATCTGCTAAAACAGGATCATTTACCATCTCAACTTCGCCTGTGACAATAGGATTTGGCGCACTGGCAGTTGCCTCATTAATTAGTCTTGCATTTGGATCGACGAATCGGATAGATGCACTCCTTAACCCGCTTGGACCAATTACATGGGTGTCGCTTACGTTTGTCACCATATTTACACCCATGCTTATCAGGAAAGAGACGGAAACCAATGTGAGATGGGTTTTATACGGTGCTTCCGCAACTGTCGCGCTTATCGCCCTCTACGCAGCTTTTGGTGTTGGAAAAATCATGTTTCCAGCCGGAAATTTTCTTGCCGACCCACTATTTACACCGACAGGCACAACCACAGCTTCAATTGGCTTATTTGCCATCATGCTCCCTTTAGCTATTGCTGATGCGGCTTCGGCGGCCAAAGAAAAAAGAGAAACGGCACTTGCCTTCCTTATTATAATAGCGCTCATAGAAACAGTCGGATTTGGTGTTAGTCTCTGGCAAATTATTCCTAAAATTTCGACCAACTTTTTGCCAATTGGCGCGGCATGGTCAATTATGCTTGAAACGATGAAAAACACTAAACAAGCAATTGTTGGAGTTGGAGCAGAAAATTTTATAACCGCCTTTACAGCAGGACGACCATTGGCTCTTAATCTAACCCCAATTTGGAATGGACGGTTTGTATTAAGCAGCAACATGCTCTTTCACCTTATTACCACATATGGACTACTAGGATGCATCGCAGTGATTCTTCTTCTCAAAGGATTACTAGCTAAAACGAAATCGCTTTTCACAGGGAGCCTCATCGTCGGAATGATCACATTTCTTCTTATACCACCAAGCATCACCATTCTCATTATTATTGCCCTTATTGCTGCCCTTGTGCCTGGACAAAAAACGGTCACCATGAAATCACCTTTTAACACTCGATTGTGGCTCGGGATACCGGTAACCGTTCTATTAACGCTTGCAACGTTATTCACCCTTTATTGGGTAGGCAAAGCATATTGGGCAGACATGCTTATAACCCAATCATATGCCTATGCCCAAAAAAATAACGGAACACAAACGTATAACTTGCAAGTAAAAGCAATCGAAACTCTTCCACAAGCGACCAACTATCACATATTACTTAGCCAAACTACCATGTCTATGGCATTATCACTGGCAAGTTCAATCAATTCTACTGAAACGAACCAAAATAAACAAAGCGATCAACAATTAATTAGTCAACTTATTCAACAATCTATACGTGAAGCAAAACTTGCGGTGAGCCTTAACCCTCAAAATGTAACGACGTGGGAAAATATTGCACAACTGTATGACCAATTAACAGGGATTGCCCAAGGAGCAGATACCTTTTCTATATCCGCCTACAATCAAACTATTCAGATGGATCCATCGAATCCAACCCTCCACCTAGAACTTGGTGCACTTTTAGTACGACTTGCCAACTACACACAAGCTATCACACAATTTCAACAAGCAATTGCTTTAAAACCTAATTATACAAACGCCTATTATAATCTATCTAATGCCTATAAATTGAATAAAGATATTACTCAAGCTATAACTACAATGGAACAAACAGTTTCTCTCGTAGATAAAACATCTAGTGACTATCGCGTTGCTACGCAGGCACTGGCAGATCTAAAAAAAAGCGCGCCGGGAATTCCAACTACCACTAAAATAGAGCAAAACCCTTCAACTAAAATACCAATACTCAGAACTCCAACCCCATCCATTCAAACAACTCCCACAATAACATTCTAGTATTTTCTCCTATAAATCCAAGCGAAAATCGCGTTATCTCGGGATATCGTGTGAACAAGTTGATATGTATCAGCAATGGTTGTTTCAAATTCTTTTTGACTGAAGTGTGATGACTTATTAATAACGACAATTGTATCGGCGTCAGTTGCACTATACACATATATATCGCCGGTGGTTAGATAATACCAGGATAAATGCCCTCCGATAGGCACCCAAATACGTACCCGTCCATATGCCGCGTGGACATACGCGACGGCTTCATGCACTGATAATGCCTCGATATCCCTATCAAATAGCACATTCGGGTTAACAGCAAACATATTAAAATATCCGGACGAATAAGGAAAATAGGTGCTATCAATGAATGCAAGATGCCCAAGAATCCCTATTGCAAGAACAATACAAAATAAATGAATTCCTCGCGAAGAAATTCGTGAAATTCCAAAAGCAGCCAAAAGAAATAATGGAGGCAATACTTCCATAAAATGTCGCAGGCCGTCATAAAATGCAGCAGTAGGAAGAATACTCCGAACTAAAGGTACGACTATCCATATTACAAGAAGTGATATTTTGCATGCTGATTTATTCTTTTTGAATATAAAAAGTATCCATTTAGCAATACCTATTAGTATTGCTAAAAGTAAAAGAAATGGTGTTTCAAACAACAAATTCTCCCAAGGATACCACCAAAGTGACTTCCCTACTCCAACTTGATACAAAACTCCATCCCAAAATACACGGTATCCTTGACCAACAGTAGTAAAATACTTTACTACCTCCAACACATGAGCAATAGGTTGATTCCACAAATACGGCCAGACTATAAACATGGTAACCAAACCTATCGACAAAATTAGTACTAACGAAGTGATAAAAGAAACATATGCTTTTTTATTCTTATCCAACTGACAAGACATTATTCTCCATAAAAACCAAATAATAGGTACATAAATCGCGTTAAATTTTGTAGCCAACGCGAGACCCCAGACAATTGCGCCCAACACAATATCGTGAGGTATTTTCTCCAGTGTGCCTTTCACTAATAAATACAGACTGACTGTAAACAAACTAACCTGAGCGGCATCTTTAAGATCTGATAACCCATGGCCAAACATCGTCGGGTAGAGCGCGCATATGAACGCAGCAAACACACTTTCCCATACGCCTAACCCTAAAAGCTCACCGAATTTAAATACTGTAGCAACCAAAAGCGCAAAAAAGAACACGCTCACAATATGGAACTCAATAATAATATGTATTGCTGTATGCTCAAATCCCAATCGCTCCCCTATAAGAGCCGCGACCGACCCAATAACGTTTGGAACCGGCGGATAACGTGCTATTGTTGGGTCTTGTGTAAATATTACGTCACCAAAATATGAAGTTGTTGAGTCACGGCTACTCAAAATTTTTTGATTAAATCCACTTTTGACAAAATTCCAGTACTGCCCACCGGAAAAAATATTATCCGGCTCATCCCACGCCGGACCAATCTGGGGAACTAATGAAACGCCAACAACGACGACGAGAATAAACAGGAGAAATGTAATACCGTTGCGGCGTACAAAAGACTTCATACAGATTATGATACCACGCGAGAAGGCGATCGTATGGAGTAGTAGAGCGCTCCCGCAAGAATGATGCAGTAAAGAATAAGCCCAACACCTAACGATTTAATCATAAAACCGAACCCCCGCTCGGTTAACACGAAACGTAGGAATTTCCGAAGTAGGAAGATATGAATAAGCAGCAGGAACGAAAATGCGCCAAGTGAAACTAGCTTAACTAATCCAGAAGGGATAAAGAAAAACACGACAAATCCAAGCAGTAACATGCTTACCGCCCCTACCCCGCTGACACCCGCCATACTTTCCCAAACTGTTGTTGCAACGGGATCAAATTTTTTCCGTTCGCGATACAACTTTGTCCAATAATAACTTCGCCAGAAATATTTTTGAGCAATACGCGAAAATCCTTCAAATTCATGGTGCACTCGTACATCAGGAGCAAATATGATAGCGTATCGCTTTGCAATGCGATAGGTAAACTCCACATCTTCCATCTGCCGAAATGCCTCGTTAAATCCGCCTAACCGTAAAAATACTTCGCGGCGTATAGCTGCGATCCTGGTGCTGAATAAATAATAATACCCGTCGCGATCACGCTCATTTGTCCAATAGCTCCAATCGCGGATGGCTTTAAATTGCGGAAAAAACGCTTTTGTTTTTTGATGCTTATCCCAAACGCCGGTTACTGCCGTCAAATCGTGATCTTCTTTGAATTTCGCGGCTATTTTTGCAAGCGTATCGGGATACACCGTTACATCAGAATCCAAAAATACGAGAACCTCACCTTTAGCCCGCTTTGCTGCTGTATTTCGCGCCGCCGCCGGCCCTCGATTACGCGTTAATCGAACTATTTTCAATCCCTGCAATTTTTTTTGTTTCTTGCCTGTCAGCTGTAAACTATGAACCGTCAACTGTTCATTCGATGCATCGTCCCCGACGATAACCTCGAAATTTTTAAACGTCGATTTGGAAAGTGACTCCAGAAGCTTCTCCAGCGTGGCGCTGGCATTGTAGGCAGGGATGACGATGGAAAGGTATGGCTTCATCCCAAGCATTTGTATACTGTTTTGCGAGGTGAGTCAAGAAGGTAAGGATACACTTTACTTTTTCCCAAATACAATCATATCATCCCAAGGATTAATAGGGTTCTTGAGGTTAAAGTGATCAAAGAACTTGCCGAGAGGTTTTAAAATCCATGCGGCCCAAGGGAAATAGTCCGCTCCCCTGGTGAATGCAAATGATAACGGAAACGGACGCGGAGAATCGTTTTTAACTTCGATATCTTTAAAACCGGCTTTTTCTAAAAGTAATTTCATGGTCTTAAAATCAAATAACACTACGTGTTCCGGATGAGCAAATCCAAACCACCGTTTTCCCATGATTTTTTGCCATAATCCACTATAGTTCGGCGTAGCCATCACGATCAATCCGTCTTTCTTGAGTAATTTATATATCCGTTTAACGGTATTTAGAGGATCCCTCTCGTGTTCTATTACCTGAAATGCAGTGATAATATTAAACGAATTAGGGTGTATTTTGTTTCCCAGTGACTGAATTGTTCCTTCATACATGGCGAAACCTTTTTTCTTACAAACTGTCACGGCGTCGTGGGATATGTCCACTCCAGCAACGTTCATGCCTACTTTTTTTGCCTCATCAAGAAGAATCCCGGTCAAACATCCGATGTCTAATAAACATTTTTTGTCATTCCCGACCTGATCAGGAATCTTGCGAATAATCTCCTCTATTTTTTTCTTGAAATACGCATGATGTACCACTTCCTGATCAAAATACGGCTCGAAATGCTCAAAGTCCTCATCATATAATTTTGCGATTTCGCGTACTGTGGGCATTGGAACAACCTGAACTAATCCGCAACCCACACACTTCCCCATCACCCAATTATTATGATGATTAAAAAGTTTTATAAATTGTTTCTCTCCACACAACACGCAACGTTTCATATAAAATTAACTCTCATTATACTTCCCGAGTATATCATTCCACTGTATCCGAAATAAGTCGATGAGTGACACTACAGAGTCCCAGAGACGCACTTTACTACCTGATTTATTCACCCAAGAAACTGGTAATTCAAACACACGCATTCCTTTTTTCCTTGCTAAGAATACAATCTCCGTATCAAACACCCAACGATGAATTTTCTGAAATCTAAATAATGATTTGGCAGCATCGCGGGTAAACCCCTTAAAACCGCATGTTACGTCTGAAACTCCGACATTACAAATGGCATTAGATAAAAAGGTAAATAAACGTCCACCGGACTCACGAAAAAATGATTGATGAACAACTATTTTTGAACCGTATTTACGTCGCGAACCAATAACAACGGGATATCGTTTAAGCGCTGTAAGAAGCGGTTTCACCATCTCAATAGAAACGGACAAATCAACATCAGTAAATATGATCAATTTCCCATGCGCTTTTTCAACTCCGTGGGCAATCGCCCTCCCCTTCCCCATATTTTTGGACAAACGGTAAACCGAGACGGGAAGCTTTTTTATGGGAAACCGTAAAATCTTCTGATCCACCGCCCTGTCAATCATTCGTGCAACTGAAACTGAAGATCCGTCATCAACGACAATAAGTTCCCAGGTAAAACGCTGACGCGTAAGATATAAAAGGACTTTTTCAAGTCCGCTCGTAAGCCTAACTGTTTCATTATAGACAGGGATTATGACCGATACATCAATTCTGGTAGACATAATTGGACTCTGTTTCCCATCCGCAGCGCCAACCGGAGGCAGATTTATATTTGTAAACATAAAAAAGATCAGCTCCTGCTCGACGAATTGTATAGACAAGCTGGTGATTATCCCGATCAAAAACCATCGCACCGTCAAACCACGACATTGCATTGGGCACAAACGTATAGTTTCCATTAATCGTGGTTGCTGTTAATTTCATTGTTGGCGTCGTATAACTCATCGCAACATGTCCCAATAAACATGGGTAGACCAATGTTTGTGCACCACCTGAGTCTTTTGCAATTGCTTCCATCGCCTCCTTCACACCGCTTGATGGACCAATGTCAAACAAATATGTATCTGCCACATGGTGCGCCCCTCCCACAATGGCATTAAAATAACTGGATTCATAAGGAAAATAGGTGATGGAAATATACATTTCGTGTATAATCACCACCCCAAGCGTAAGAACCATAACAAGATACGGCACGAATGTAAAATGTTTCAAATGTTCTTTTGCCCAAACAACTATTGCCTGTGCCCCGAATCCTGCAAGGATAAAATAGGCCGGCATTCCATCAATAAAATGTCGCACATGTTCGTATATAAGAACACCCGGTATCAAAAAACGTCCCAATGAAATAAAAAACCAAACGACAAACAACATTGGATACACCAAACTTTTTCGTATGAATTTATATACCGCCCACAACATACCAACGACAGCAAGAATACTTAGCTCTATCGGCGACTGAATAAGAAGCATGATAAACGAATATTCACGTGGCAAATTTTTTCCGGCACGATACACGTTGCCAAAATACAAAACAGGCATGTTATACCCAACGGTTCTGAAAAACGCCCATACCCAACCAAGCTTCACAATAGGATTATCCCAAAGTGCCGGCCAGACAAGGAAAAATATACCAATGGCCAAAACGATACAGGATACACCCAGTACAATCAGTGGGCCTAAGGGCTGTATACTTTTTGCAAATTTTTTATTCACCAGCATCGCGACGATAAGCCACACAAGGACAATCGGCACGAATATCGCGGCTGTTGGCTTCGACGCCTCGGCTAACCCAAAAAACAGCGCAAAACACAATCCCCAACCCCACACTAAACGCGGCTTTCGACTCGTGCGCCACGCTTTAATCGTTCGAATAAAAAAATACGAAGCCACAATAAGCAGTGACATGAGCGGCACATCTTTTGCATCATTTCGTGTCAAATCAACGATAGTTGGATATAACGCATATACCAATGTAACCGCAGATGCGGTAAGAGCTGTAAGTCCGACTTCTGTGGCTAATCCATAGATTGCCCAAACTCCCAACGCAGCAATTACAAGTTCTCCTAAATGATGCGCCACGATCACGTTAACAAGATGTAAATTTTCTGCAAATATGTATGATGTAGCCGATGCAACTAAAAACGGAAATGGCGGATACGTATCTTCTCCATAAATATACGGAAACGGACTATCAGTGAACAATTTCTTATTTTTTATGTCTGTTAAATATGCCCGATTACCGGTAAGCCAAAATTTAAGATTTGACCGTCCTACGAAAAAACTCGACGGCTCATCCCATGATAATCCAACACGAGGCAACAATATGGCTTGAATTGTAAAAACAAGAACTGCAAGATAAACACCCATGTGCTTCATGGCATTAACAATACGACGGATTGAACTTGAAAATCAAGTAGTTGTCCGACCATGATAAGATACGATAATACTATTTGACTATGAAGTTACAGGTACTTTGGGGACGCTCGAGGTTTTTTTTCGTCTACGCCGGTCTGACGATTCTCGTCATTACGAATGTTCTTTTTTATCATTCAGTACTTCATTCTCAAGCACCTGCTGGAACTGTTTATAGCTATACCTATGGACATACCGGTGATTTTTATCAGTATGTTTCGATAATAAAAAGCGGCCGCGAGGGTCATCTGTTGTATCATAATCAGTTTTCCGAAGAAAATTATCCAATAGTACCACTGCATCCGTTCCTTCATCTGATCGGATTTCTAAGTCGCCCGTTTCCGTTAAACCCGTTTATTATCTTATTCAGTACGCGAATCATTTCCCTAACTCTCTTTTTCTTTAGCGTATATTTCATTATCCGAAATGTCTTTACTTCATTTACCCACAGAGTGCTTGCTGCAATCCTGTTTTTCTTCTCAACGAATTTCTGGACCGCTGATTGGACAAACGGAAAACTGCAAATAGTGAACCCTGTCCTCTATAGCGATTATTTTAGTATCGTCGCGAAAATGTTCCGCATCCCTCCGCACCATTTTCTTGCATTCTTTTGCTTTATCACAGTCTTACTGCTTCTCAGCCGTCACCGCATCACACCGTTACACATGTTCTGTATCTTTATTTTGACCGTCTCAATAGGGCTACTACAGCCGTACGTCCTGTTCCTTTTATGTATTTTTATCGGATGTGCACTTCTTGTAAACGTTATTAAATACCGAAAAATTTCGCAAAAGGAAGTGATTATGGCTGTACTTATCTCAATCGGAGGAATCGTTCTTCTCTATTACATATATATCATAAAATCAGTATTACGAGGATCAACTGAAGGAATTTTATCATGGTTGCCACTCGGTTTTCCTCTCTCTTTGTATTTGCAGGGTCTAGGACCTCTTATTATCCTTGCACCATTTTCGTTACTTTTTCGAACATATTGGGAAAAACCATTTGTCCGATTTCTTTTCATTTGGGCTTTCTTACCGATCGGATTATTTCTTCTTCCTGTTATTCACATTCCATCCCAAACAACCCGATTATTTCAAATTTACCAACAACTTCCGCTTGCGATCCTTGCTACCATAACAATCGGACAAGTCAGCAAAACACTGAAACACCCAATGATCCTTATCACACTTGTCGGCATCGCTGCCTTTTTTTATGGTGCATTCCCATTGGCTGTTCAGGAATACGACGATCTTACTTCTATCTCTACCAATAATATGGTCGTCTATACTCCTGACTATATACTCCAATCGTTTTCGTTCTTACAAAACAATACGGCGAAAAAGAGTGTCGTTTTAACTGGGGAAACAATAAGCATGATGATCCCGGCGTTTACCGATAATAGGGTGATGATCGGCCACGAAGGTGATACCCATAATTACCCGGAAAAACTTGCTCTCGAGAATGCATTTTTCAACAACACCTTGTCAGAAAAGGCCGTGAGAACATTTCTTCGCGATCACCATATTTCATATATTATTTTTGGCATTGATGCGCCTCCATATGAATCTTCTTCCTACAAAAATTTTCCGGAATTTCGAAAAGTATATTCCGACGGAATCATTACGATCGTGCGGGTTGATGAGGATTCCGAAAAAAATTCTCCACTGTCCGAATAATATACTGGCGCATCGCCGACGTAATTCCCGGATACACTCCGATCCAAAACCCGTCGTTCATGAGCTTATCAGAATGTACGAGCTTACCGACAATACGTATATCTTTTCTATGTAAATACGCTGGATGCCGGGTTAAATTTCCCCCAAATATACTTCGCGTCGCAATCTTATGATCCTCAAGGTATGTAACCAATTCAAGACGCGTAAACGGTGCTCCATCGGCAACAACAACCGGAAATCCAAACCAACTGGGATTCGCGCGTGGTAAAGATTCAGGCAGGATAAAATATTTTTTATATTGAGTAAAAAATTTATGAAGTACTTGGAAATTCTTCCGACGTTTTTTGATAAATCCCGGTAATTTTTTAAACTGTGCAAGACCTATTGCTGCCTGCATATCCGTAAGTTTTAAATTATAACCGATCTGCGAATAGATATATTTGTGATCATAACCAAAAGGCAATTCACCCATTTTCCAACCGAAACGTCTGCGACAAGTATCATCATGTCCCGTATCGCACCAACAATCGCGGCCCCAATCTCGGAATTGACGAATTGCGCGGTGAATTAAGGGATTTGAGGTTACAACGGCTCCCCCCTCCCCCATGGTTATTTGATGGGCCGGATAAAAACTAAATGTTGCGATGTGACCAAATGTGCCGGCTAATTTTCCGTGGTACTCACTTCCTAAAGCATCACAACAATCTTCGATAAACCAACAATTATATTTTTTTACCAAAGCAAGAATCTCATCAATCGGCATAAGATTACCGAGTGTATGTGCCATCATGATCGCCTTGGTTTTCTTTGTTATAGCTTTCTTCAAATCGTGAGGATTCACGTTCTTTGTTACAAGATCGTTATCCAGAAGTACGGCTCTACATCCATTCTGAAAAATAGGATTAATAGTTGTTGGAAAACCAGTTGCAACAGTGATCACTTCATCACCGGGCTTCAGCGATTTATCGCCAAAAATAGACGATGTTAGAGCGCTCAACGCTACTAAATTCGCCGAAGAACCGGAATTTACAAGGCTAACATATTTAACGCCTAAATAATTACTAAATTCCCGTTCGAAATCTGTTGCAAAACGTCCTTCTGTCCACCATCCATCTAATACTGCTTCGATACCGTTGACTAATTCTTTTTCATCGAATACTTTTCCTGAAACAGGAACAGGAGTTGCTCCAGGTACAAAATTCTTTTTTATAAAGTTTTTTTTGTAATATTTCTGAATGTGGTTATTAAGAAGCTTTGGAATCATAGTACTATCTGCGCTTATTCACTTTGATGGTCCTCTTTAGCGGATTGGGATCTATTCCCCTGGCATAGATGTGATCTTTGAGAGTGTCATAATGAGCATACGGGCTATCAATCATGTCAATAAAAAGAGGCGCATCCTTCTTTACGTTATGAATAAGTTTTTCTCCAGACATAAATTCACGACAAGAAATTTGACCTTTTAAAAGAGGTATCGCCAAATACACATCTGTGTCTACAAGAACGTGTCCGGCCGGCAGATTAGTTTTTGCATAGATTCCACGCACAAGCTCGTCAAGATATACAATTTCTCTTACGGATGTCACCCTCTTATGCAAACCCGAGTTGCCACACATCTCCCGGGCTCTTTGATAGCTTTTAAACCATCTGTCTATCTCGTGAGGGAGTGAACAGTACGGAGAAACAGCTTTTCCGTCCGATTCAATATCAATATGCCGTTCAAACGTTCTAGCGCCTTTCGCATAGGCCACAAACATTGATGTTTCCCAATCATGATACTCATGAGTAGAAAATCCAATAATATGACCTGGATACCGATTTTTTAAAAAATCTATCTGGTTTAATTCCAATTCATTATCTTCAGTGGGATATAAGGAAACGCAGTGGTTAATCGCAAGTGGAACGCGTCTTGCTTCAAAAACAGCAACCAAATCATCTGTATTTTTCACTGAAGAGCCTCCGGTGGATGCAATGACAGGTTTTTTGGTTTTAAGAATTTTTTCAATAAGAAACCAATCATTAATATCCGAACTTGCAAGTTTTATTATATCTATCCCCAACTCCACACAAAACTCAACAGAACGTTCATCAAAGGGCGTCGCCATGGGAATCAGGCTATTTTTTCGTATTGCCGAAACAAGGATAGCTAACTGCTCATTCGACAGAATGGTTGATAATGTTTTTTTAATATAACGTACATCGTTGCGATTTCGATAGTCTTTATGAATAAAAGACTCTATATCGCGAATCTGCAATTTAATAGCAGCACGGACATTATTAAAACGAACGATTTTTCCAAAATCGTTAATAATTTTCAACCCCCGTTCAACACTTCCCCAGTGGTTATTTGCAAGCTCTAAAACAAAAAGGTCTTCGAAAATACAATTGGAATCATTGAACATACTCAACCTCTATATCACACTATGGGTATTTTTGAAAGAGGTTCGTTGTACACACAATATCAATAGAGATCATAATGTTCTATGACGCTATAGCTCATTAGAAAGTGTTACCGAAACGGTGGAATCTTTTTCTCGGTATCGTGTCGCTTTTGCACATCATAAAGTGTCCGTATGATCTGGTCAATCTCCTGTTTTA
>Ga0182027_10005234_pt1 | contig 19771 bp, 16 predicted proteins | sample 712E1DmetaG_FD_121300 | JGI IMG/M metagenome (GOLD analysis project Ga0182027, IMG submission 121300) | Permafrost microbial communities from Stordalen Mire, Sweden - 712E1D metaG (Illumina Assembly) | ecosystem: Environmental > Terrestrial > Soil > Wetlands > Permafrost | place: Sweden...
CCGCACCACCAACCCCGGCCTCAAGGCGCTGCTCGCCAAAGCCGAAATCGAACCCGGCGCGTCCATCTCCGCCTCCGACATCGGCTTCCGCATCGCCCCGCGCATCAACGCCGCCGGCCGCATGGACAATGCCAGCGACGTCGTCGAAATGTTCATGACTCAGGATGAGGATCGCGCCCGCTCCATCGCCACCCGCCTCGAAGGCCTCAACCTCGAGCGCCAGAAAGCCGGCGACGACGTCGTTCGCGACATCCGCGAAGCGCTCGACGGCCACGACCCTTCCCCGGGCCAGGCCGGCCTGGTCTTTTACAATCCCGCCTGGCACCGCGGCGTCGTCGGTATCGTCGCCAGCCGCGTCGTCGAGACGTTTCACCGCCCCGCCATCGTGCTCGGCCGGGATGAGCGCACCGGCTACGTGCAAGGCTCCGGCCGCTCCATTCCCTCCTTTCATCTGCTCGACGCTCTCGAGTCCATCGCCGACGTCTTCGTGCGCTTCGGCGGCCACCGCCAGGCCGTCGGCGTCACCCTCGAAGAGTCCCGCGTCGAGGAGCTCCGCCAGCGCTTCAACGCCGCCGCGCTGGAGCGCCTCTCCAGCGAGGATCTGCAACCCGAGATCTCCATCGACGCCGAGCTGCGCCTCCCCGAACTCGACGATAAGTCCGCCACCGAGGTGCTCCAGCTCGCTCCCTTCGGCCTCGGTAATCCCGCCCCGCTGTTCGTCGTCCGCAACGCCGAATTGCGCCAGCCGCCGGAGCCGTTCGGCCGCGATGCCGAACATCTCCGCCTGCGCCTGTACTCGGACACCAGTTGCCAGTTCGCCAAAGCCTGGCGCTTCGCCTCCCGCATGGCCGAACTCCAACCCGGCCGCCACGTCGATGTCGTCCTCTCGCTCGACGCCGACGCCTACGGCCTCAAACGCGGCTACGCCGGCTGGGGCGTCACCGTCCGTGACGTCCGCCCCGCCGAATAACCGGCGGCCTCTTTCGCTTGACACCCGGGCGTATGCTCAAAGCAGCCAGCCGCCTGGACCGCGCGCCGGCTCCGCTCTTTGACAACCACGCATACTCAGCGGAAATGGTCGAAAGATAGCCATCTTAAACAGATCATTCTAAAAGACAAAGTCGACAATTGGGTTTGCTCCTCCACTTTTGTTTTTTGCGCGCCCCGCGAGCTCGGTCGTGCCCCCGCCGGCGGACCCGCCTGCCGGCCCTTCCGTCGGCGAGAGTAGAGTAGGATGGAACCGCGTCCGGCGCACACGGATCAAAGCCATGAACGCCTTCGAAGTCTGTCTCTACGAACTGGCCTCGCTGCTCGAACGCGTCGGCGGCATCCCCAGCCTGGCCCTGCTCGTCCTTCTCGCCGCGCTGACCGTGATCCTGCCCCTGCGCTTCGGCGCCGGCCTGCTCAACCCGCTGCTGCTGCTCGTCTTCACCGCTATCGCCCCGCTGCTCGCCGGCAACTTCACCGCCCGCGCTTTCGCCGCCGAGAAGGCCCGCGCGCATATCCTCAACGACGGCGACGCCGCCCTCGCCGTCGCCACGGGCAAAGTCCTGGCCGCCGCCCTGTGGGGTCTGTTCGCCTGGGCGGTTCTGTTTTCGGTCCCGCTCATTGCCCTCAACACGATCAGCCGCCGCCTTATCCTGCCCTCCGCCCTCATGCTGATCGCACTCGCTCTCTTCGCTTTCGCCTCGGCCTGGTTCGCCTCCGCCCTGGGCTCGATCTTCGCCGCCGACGCCGCCACTCCCTCGCAGGCCCAGACCTTCGTCCGCGGCGTCATCCTCCTGCCGCTTCTGCTCCTGGCCATCTCCTACAGCCTCGTCCCCTTCGATCTGCGTCTGGCCCTCGCCCGCTTGCTCGACTCCGCCCGCCTGCCCCTCGCCCTCCTCGCCGCCTCAGTCGGTCTCATCGTCCTCGGCCTCCCGGCCCTGCGCCAGACCGCGTCGAAGATCGGCGAACTCCGCCACCCGCTCTCGATCCTGGAGTGAGCCCACACGACATGTCGCTCCTCTGCGCAGCACAAGGTCTCGGCGTTACCTACTCCACGGAGAACGGCCCGCTGCGCGCGCTCGAGGCTGTGCACCTGGAGCTCTACTCCGGCGAGATCGTCGGCGTGGTCGGAGCGTCGGGCTCGGGCAAGAGCACGCTCGGCCTCGCGCTCTCCGGCCTGTTGCCCGCAAGCGCCGTAGTCGCGGGGCGCATCGAACTGGCCGGGCGCCGCATTGACAGTCCGCGCGATTGGGACGACCTGCGCGGCCGCGTGGTCACCTATGTGCCCCAGGAACCGGGCCTGGCGCTCAACCCCGTGCTGCGCGCCGTCACCCAGGTGAAGGCTGCGGCTCAGTGCGCGTTGGGACTGGGCGGCCGGGCCGCGGAGCGGGCCGCGCGGCAGGCCCTCGAGCGCGCCGGGCTCGACACCGCCGCGCTGCAGCAGGCGTATCCCCACGAGCTGAGCGGCGGCCAACGCCAGCGGGTGCTGCTGGCGCGCGCGTTTCTGCTGGCTTCTCAATTGGTTGTGGCCGACGAACCGACCTCGGCTCTGGACGCGGTCACGCAGCGCGACATCCTGGGCCTGTTCGAGGAGCTGCGCGCGGCCGGCTCGGCGGTGCTCTTCATCACCCACAACCCGCTGCTTTTGAGAGGATTCGCGAAGCACACGCTGCTCCTGAACAACGGCCGGATCGAAGCCCGTGGCACGGTCGAGGAACTGCAACGCGCCGGCAGCCTGCGCATCGGAGGAGTCGAGTGAGTGCGCTGTTCATGGCCCGGAACCTGAAGAAGGCGCACGCTCAGCGGGGGCTCTTCGGCCGCGGCCGGAGCGAGGTTCTGCCCGGCGTGGACTTCGAGATCTGGCCTGGCCAGTGGGTCGTGCTGGCCGGCCGGTCGGGCTGCGGCAAGACCACGCTGGCGCGCATCCTGGCTGGCCTGGACGCAGCCGATAGCGGCACGGTCCTGGTGGACTATAACGTCGCCACTGCGCTGCGGCTGCGGGAGGAGGTGTGCTGGATCCCGCAGGACCCCGGGCGCAGCCTGAACCCGCGCTTCACGGCCCTCGAAGCCATCCTGGAACCAATTGAAATCAAGCGGCTGCCGTGCGAACTGGCGCAGCAGTGCGCGTCCCGGGCCGGCCTGGAGGCGAGCCTCCTGCCGCGCCGGATCCGGGAGTTGAGCGGCGGCCAGAAGGCGCGCGTCGCGATTGCCCGGGCGTTGAGCGCGGAGCCCTCGCTGCTGATCCTTGACGAGTCGCTGGCCGCGCTCGACCTGGCGCTCCAGCAACAGATCCTGGACGCATTATCGGCTCAATCCAGACAAGCTAATATGTCGTGCCTCTTCATTGCCCATGAAACCGCCCTGCTGGAGAATACGGGAGCCCGTATTGATTTGATGGAAAAAGGACAATTTGTAGATAAAGAGTCTCTAATCTGGCAGGAGTGGAGAGCCGCTCAGCCGAAATGGATCGCCAACGTATGACTGAGTGGATTAGTTTCAGATTATCCAGTCTGTGTTCGCGGTTTGAAAGCGGCGGCGTTACCGTAAGAATGCGGCATATTCGCGGCAGTTGTACCGTGCATTCGACGATGATAATGCGGCGCTTGCTCAAGACCGGGTGAGGGCATGAGATTCCTCGTGTTCGTGTTGCGGCGGATGGCGGCGACGGCGCTGACCCTGGCGGCGGTGTCGGTGCTGAGCTTCCTGTTGATGGACCTCGCCCCGGGCGATTTCTTCGATGACATGCGGTTGAGCCCGCAGATGACGCCCGAGACGGCGGCGGCACTGCGAGCGCGCTACGGGCTGGACAAGGGCTTTGCCGAGCGCTACTCGGCGTGGTGCCGGTCGGCGCTGAAGGGCGAGTTCGGCGTCTCCATGGCCTATGACATGCCGGCGTCGAAGCTGCTGGCGCCGCGCTTGAAGAACACGCTGTTGCTGGGCGGGTTGTCGATGCTGGCGGCCTGGCTGGCCGCGTTTCCGATCGGCTTGCTGGCGGCGGCGCGGCGGCACAGTTGGGTGGACCGGGCGGTGCAGGCGGCGACGGCGGCCGCGCTGGCGCTGCCCGAGATCCTGTTCGGCATGCTGCTGCTGCTGGCGGCGGCGAAGTACGGATGGCTCGATTCGGAAGTGATCTTTCTGGACAACGCGACGGCCGCGCAGTTGATCCGGAAGATGCTGTTGCCGGGCCTGGTGCTGGCCTTCGCCGCGTTTCCGGTGATTGTGCGCAATCTGCGGACGGCGCTGATCGAAGCCGCCGAAGCGCCGTTCGTGCGGGAGGCCCGCTCGGCGGGCATCCGCGGCGCGCGGCTGTGGCTGGGGCAGATTCTGCCGGCGGCGGCGAACCCGGTCATCACGCTGCTGGGCCTGTCGGCGGCGGGGCTGATCGGCGGCTCCGTGATTGCCGAAACGCTGTTCAGTTGGCCGGGCGCGGGCCCGCTGTTCATCGAGTCGATCATGGGCCGCGATGCGCATATCGTGCTGGACCTGGCGCTGGCCAGCGCGGCGCTGCTGGCGGCGGCGAACTTCGCCAGCGAGATCCTGCTGTACGCGGCCGATCCACGTCTGAGAGCCGAAGGCGGCGGGAGGACGCCGCGGTGAAGGGGCGCGCGCTGCGAAGGTTTGCCGTGGGCTACCTGGCCCTGCTGGTGCTGGCGCTGACGCTGGCGCCGTGGCTGGCGACGCATGCTCCGGAGCGGCAGAACCGCGACTGTCCGTGCGCCGGGCCCGGCCGCCACTACCTTCTGGGCACGGACGAGTTGGGACGCGATGTCTGGTCGAGACTGCTGCACGGGGGGCGGATTTCGCTGGGAGCGGGGCTGATCGCGGCCGGGCTGTCGGTGGGCCTGGGGCTGCTGGCCGGCGCGGCGGCGGGCTTGTCCAGAGGCCTGCTCCGGCGCATGGTGCTGGCGCTGGCGGAGCTGTTCCTGTCGGTCCCGTGGCTGTATCTGTTGCTGGCGATTCGCGCGTTTCTGCCGCTGACGCTGGGGCCGGGCCAGGTGCTGCTGCTGGTGAGCGCGGTGATCGGCGTGGCGGGCTGGGCGCGGCCGGGACGGCTATTCTCGCAAGTGGCGGCGGAGGTGCGGGAGCGCGAGTATGTCGAAGCGGCGGAGAGCTTCGGCGCGGGACGCTGGCACCTCATGAAACGGCACCTGCTGCCGGAACTGCTGCCGCTGGCGGCGACGCAATTCCTGCTGCTGCTGCCGGGCTACGTGCTGGCCGAGGTGACGCTGACGTTGTTCGGCCTGGGCGTGGGAGAACCGGCGGCGAGCTGGGGCAATCTGCTGGCCCCGCTGCGGCACCCGGCCACGGCGGCGAACTGCCTGCAACTGGCGGCGCCGCTGCCGGTGCTGGCGCTGCTGGTGCTGAGCTGCGAATTGCTGGGCCAGGAGCGGGCGGACGAATAGCCGGGTATTCCCACTAATCCTCTGGCGCCGCACTTGGTTGTTCGCGGAGGGAGTACAGGATGTGTCGTGACCGGCGGCAGCCGGTCAGTTTCCGGTAACGCCGTATCCCAGGCGTTATCGGAATTTCGCAAACTTAACGGGCGTCTAATCGCGGGCAATCCGGGGAGAGTATCCGGCTCGGCGAGTGAGGATAGCGCTGCGGCGGCCAGGGGCACTACCGGAACACAGGCGGATTTGGCGCGGCAGGTCACGGGACGGCTATCCTGTCAAGTAGTGGCTGAAAGCTGGTCTCAGAAAAGCGAAGGATCATGAGCAGCTCGTGCTTCTGTAATGAGCGGGCCGGCCCTGGCCTTGTTCTCCATGCCGGTTGCTTCGGTCAGGTCTGGCTCTTCGAGGGTGTGCCACCGGAAGTGTGGGATGATGTCTCGAAGCATTTTGTACGAAAGAGCCTATCCGCAGGAGAGGATCTCTTCCGGCAAGGCGACCACGCAGACAGTATGTACCTGATCAAGATGGGATCGGTGAAGCTCTGGAAGATCACCGAGGAAGGGCGCATGCTCACCCTCGATATCCGAAAGGCGGGAGATCTGTTAGGCGAAAGCGTGCTCCTGGAGAAGGGCGAATACCCGATGGGGGCCACTTGCCTGGAGCCAACGTTCACCTGCGGCGTCGATAGAATGGCATTCGAGAGCCTGGTGGTGGAATATCCGAAGGTCGGGCTGGTGGTGATCCGAAACCTCTCCCGTCGTATCCAGCACCTCTCAGAGAAAGTAGGCGCCCTTTCAGAACCGAACCTGGATGACCGGCTCTACGAGGTGCTGGTTAACGTCGCGCGGGAAATGGGCGCGCGTGTCCCCGGAGGTTGGACGATTGCCTTTCCGCTGACCCATGAGGAAATAGGCTTCCTGGTGGGTGCTCACCGCGTGAGCGTAACCCGCGCGTTGGGGAAACTTCGCGAATTAGGGAGAATTCGCACGACCGGCAAGTTCCTTTTTATCGGTGACCTGGCCGCCAAAGGTTAAATTGACACCAGATTCACCTTGGGCGTCGCGCCACGACATTTCCGATCGCCGGACGTCCTTTTCCACAGATTCTTGACCCGGCAAAAAATGCAAACATTGTAGCGCTTGCTACCACACCTGCCGGTTAAGCCTGCCAGAATCGAACTGATTTTACCGCGTGGGCGGCGTTTGAGCCTCAAGTGTTCAACACCATCGAGAAGATAACCATGGCCGCCGAAGAGCTGGGCATCGGCGGGTGGCAACCAACTTTCTCGATCCGGGCTGAGGCACGAATGTCCGGCCATTCACATCTGGAGGCACGATCATGGCAAGCATTCCGAAGCACGTACAGGATTTTCTGCCCGGCAAACTGGCATGGGTGGCAACCGCATCCCAGGATGGGGTGCCCAATGTTACCCCCAAAGGCTCTCTCAAGTTATTGGATGAGCAGCACGTCCTTTTCGCCGACTTGTTCTCTCTGAAGACCAGAAGGAATCTACTGGAAAACAGCAAGGTTGCCGTCACGGTAGTGGATGCGGCTACGGGCAAAGGCTACCAGATCAAGGGAACGGCAGAGATACTAAGCTCTGGCCCGCTGTTCGAGCAAATCAGCCAGCAAATGAAAGCCAGGCCCGAGGCGCTGCCGCCAGTGCAGCATGTAGTAAAGATCACGGTCGAATCGGTGTTCGATCAGTCGGTTGGGCCCGACGCCGGTAAGCAGATCGCGTGAAACAATACCCAAGCTGATTCAATAAAGTCTCGCGCAGCACAGCCTCGATGGCCCGTTCCAGGCGGCCGCGAACAACAGAACTCGCCACATGACGAATTCATTCTGTCACTTTGAGAATCGAGCCCAGTCAATACCCGGTCACATGTCTCTAACCGGGAAACGGCTGGTGGAGCATTTCAACCGATTTCCGCCGCGTGGTCGGACACCTGGAGAAGACTAGTGCCCGAGCGTCACCGGAAACCTGGCTAATCGCCCGTCCGCAGCATCGAACCGTAGCCGTGCCCGACTGACGAATTGACTTCCTGCGGGAAAGCGGCCTAATTGTCATACATTTACACCCACAATTGATTAGAATTAGGCAGCGTGCCATTCGATTGGGGATGGAAATGGCGGCGAACTTGCCTCCCGCGACTCCAGCCACACGGCCCGCGCGAGCCAGCCGGACTCCGGTCACGGCGGACGGCGATCTTGTTGGCGCTGGCGCTGTGCGCGGCGGGACTGGCAACCGCGGAGACGGGCGTGCGCGGCGGGCGCCTGGTGTTCCTGCAGAGCGGCGAGCCGCGAACCTTCAATCCGATCTTCGCGTTGGGCGAGGCCACGCACGAGGTGGTCTTCCGGATGCACGCCGACCTGGTGCACATCAATCGCGAGACGCAGAAGACGGAACCGGAGTTGGCGGAATCGTGGACCGAACTGCCGGGTGGGCGCGGATTCCGGCTGAAGCTGCGGCGCGGGGTGCGCTTCTCCGACGGCCAGCCGTTTGACGCCGATGACGTCGTATTCACCTTCCAGGCGCACCTGGACGAGCAGGTGAAATCGCCGCAGCGCGGTCTGCTGACGGTGAACGGAAAGCCGATCGGCGTCCGGAAAATCGACAGCGCGACGGTGGAATTCGACCTGGGCGGGCCGTATGGGCCCATGGAGCGGATCTTCGACAGCATCGCCATTCTGCCACGGCACCTGCTGGAGCAGGCCTACAAACGCGGCCAACTGGCCCAGCAATGGGGACTCGCCACCGCGCCGCGGGCCATGGCCGGGCTGGGCCCGTTCCGGCTGCAGAGCTACCGGCCGGGCGAAGGCCTGGTGCTCGAGCGGAACCCATACTACTGGAAGCGCGACAGCCGCGGCACGCAACTGCCGTACCTGGATGAAATCGTGTTCCGGCCGGTGGCCAGCGAAGAAGGGCAGTTGGTGCGGTTTCTGGGCGGCGAAGGGGACATCCTGAACCACGTCAGCGCGAAGAGTTACGCGCTGCTGGAAAAGGAGGCGGCCGCGCGCGGCTACAATCTGTGGGACCTGGGCGCGGGGCTGGAGTACGACTTCCTGTTCTTCAACCTGAACCCGCCGGGAGTGGCGCCGGCGGCGCTGGCGGCGCAGCAGGTCTGGTTCCGGGACGCGCGGTTCCGCCAGGCCGTGTCGCTCGCGATCGACCGCGCGGCGATGGTGCGGCTGGTGTTCGGCGGCCGGGCCACGGTGCTGGCAACGCACGTCACGCCGGGCGTCAAACTATGGAGAAACACGGGCATCGTGCCACCCGCGCGTTCGCCGGCCGAGGCGCGGAAGCGGCTGCAAGCGGCCGGCTTCCGGGCGGGCCCGGACGGCGTGCTGAGCGACCGCGGCGGGCGGGCGGTGGAGTTCACGCTGCTGGTGAGTTCGGCCAAGCCGGAGCGGATGCAGATGGCGGCCATGATCCAGCAGGATCTGAAAGAACTGGGGATCGAGGTGCGCGTGGCGGGGATGGAGTCGCGCACGCTGCAGGACCGCGTGTTAACGTCAAAGAACTACGAAGCGTGCCTCCTGGCGTTGGCGTTCGGTGACACCGACCCAGGATCGGAAATGAATCTGTGGCCGTCCAACGGGCCGACCCATGTGTGGGCGCCCGAGCAGGCGCGGCCGGGGTTCGAGTGGGAAGCCGAGATCGACCGTCTGATGCGGCAACAGATGGCGACACAAGGATATGCCGCGCGTAAGAAAATCTATGACCGGGTGCAGGAGATCGAGGCGCGGGAACAGCCGATCCTCAGTCTGCTGAGCCCGAATGTTCTGATCGCGGCGAGACGGCGGGTCGGCAATTTCCGGCCCGCGGTGCTGGACCACTATACGTTGTGGAACGCCGAGGAGTTATTCCTGCGGCCGGCGCCAGGGGAGAAGAAGTGAGCTCCGGAGATCCGCCGCGAGGTCTCAGCCATTTAACGGACGAGCAAATGGTCGAGGAGTGCCGGCTAGGCAACGGCCAGGCCTGGGGCGCGCTCGTCGACCGTTACAAGTCGCTGGTCTATTCCATCCCCATGAAATTCCGGATGCCGGAAGAGGACGCGGCCGACGTGTTCCAGAACGTGTGGCTGGACCTGCACTCCGAATTGGAACGGTTGCGGGAACCGGCCGCGCTGCGAGGGTGGCTGCTTTCGGTGACGACGCACAAGTGCCTGCGCTGGAAAGAGCGGGAGAGCCGGCGCGCGGGGGTGGCTCTGGGCTGGGAACCGTCCGAGGAGCCGACCGATTCGCGGCCGTTGCCGGGCGAGGTCGAAATGCTGGCCGAGCAGGAACAACTGGTCCGGGATGCGGTGGAGAGCATCCCGGAACGCTGCCGCAAGATGATTCGGATGCTGTTTTACGAACAGCCGCCGCGGCCGTATCTGGACGTGGCGAAGGAACTCGGCCTGGCCGAAGGATCGATCGGTTTCATCCGCGGGCGATGCCTGGACAAGCTAAGGAAGGCGCTGGACAAATGCGGCTTCTCGCGATGAAGGAGCGAGCGCGATGAGCTCCCCCGGTCCAGTCGTTTTTTCGGCCGAGGCCTGGCTGGAAGAGGCGGCCGTGCTGGGCGCGGGGGCCGTCGGCGAGCAACGCATCGCGCCCGAGCGGCGCGCCGAGCTGCTGGAAAGGCTGGTGAAAGAGATCGGCCGCGAGGTATACGCCGACAGTGCGCGCGCGGAGAAACTGGTGGAGGCGTGCGACGCTCTGGCGGCCCTGCTGCCGGGCAAGACGGCGCAAGGGAAGGCGGTGCGGGCGCGGGGCCATCTGCAGTTCGCGCGCAGCCAGCATGCGGAGGCCGCGGAGCTGTACGAGCAGGCGATCGAGCTGTTCCGGCTGGAGGGCGACCGGCTGGAACTGGCCCTGACGATGTCGGGCGCATTGCAGGCGTTGATCTACCTGGGACAGTACGCGCGGGCGGAGGAGTGGTGCCGCTCGGCGGAGCTGGTGTTCCGGGAGGAGGGCGACGCGCTGCGGCTGGCGCGACTCTACAGCAACCGCGGCAACGTGCTGTTCCGGCAGGACAGGTATCAGGAGGCGCTGGAATCCTACCAGGCCGCGCGCCTGGAGCTGGGCCGGATCGGGAACGCGCGCGACGTCGCCTCGGTGATCACCAACATGGCCACCGTGCAGATCAGCATGGGCCGGTTCGGAGAGGCGCTCGGCTCTTACAACGAGGCGCGCAAGCGTTGCCAGGACGCGGGCTTGCCGCGCATGGCCGCGGCCGCCGACTACAACATCGCCTATCTGTATTACCTGCGCGGCGATTACCTGCGCGCCATCGACATCTACCGCCATACGCGCATCCTGTGCCACGAACTGAATGACCCGTACCATGAAGCGCTGTGCGACCTGGACGAAGCGGAGATGTACCTGGAGCTCAACCTGAGCCGGGAAGGGGCCCGGCTGGCGCGGCGGGCCGCTATGCGGTTCATGGGGCTGGGGATGCACTACGAACGCGCCAAAGCCATGGTCAGCGAGGCCGTCAGCCTGCACCATATGGGCGCGGCGCCGTACGGGCGGGCGCTGATGCGGCAGGCCCGCGACATCCTGTCGCGGGAGAGCAACCATCTGTGGCCCGCGCTGATCGACCTCTATCTGGCCATCTCCTACCTGGGCGAGGAGCAGACGGTGGCCGCCAGCCGGCTGGCCAACCGCGCCAGCCTGCGGCTGTCGACGGGCGGGCTGCCCGGCAAATCGGCGCTGTGCGACCTGGTGCGCGCCCGGGTCCGGCTGCGTTCGGGCAGCGCCAACGAGGCGCGCACATTGTGCCAGCGGGTTTTGCAGTTGCCGCCCGAGGAGCGGCTGTCTTCGATCGAGTACCTGGCGTGGTTCACCCTGGGCGAGGTGGAGGAGCACGGCCGCCACTGGCTGGCCGCCTGGGAGGCCTGGCAGCGGGCGCGTGCGGCGGTGGACCGGTTGCGCAACAGTCTGGGCGGCGAGGATCTGCGCATTTCATTCCTGAAAGACAAAGTGGAGGTCTACGAGAACCTGGTCTGGCTATGGATGAACCGGCTTTCGGGCGGGGAGCAAGGACCCGCGCCGCCGGTGGCACTGACGCTGCTGCAGGAGGCGAAATCGAGGAGTCTGGCGGACTTGCTGGAAACGCCCGCGCCGGCCGCTGCGAGGGCCGGTGTCAGGGATGACCTGGCGCCGCTGCGCACGGAACTTGCGTCGCTGTACCGGCGCATCGAATCGGCCATGCTCGCGAGCGGCGCCACCGAGGCGCAGGTGCGCCTCCTGGCCCGGCAGGCGCACGAGATGGAAGAGACACTAGCCGAGCGGCTGCGGGGGCAACGGCGGGCGGGGAGCTTTTCCGGAGCGGATGGACGCCGGGAGAAGCCCGGGAGCGCGGGCCACGACGTCCAGAGCGCGTTGCCGAAGGACTCGCAACTGGTGGAGTACTTTGCGGTCCGCGGACACTATATCGCGGCACTGGTGACGCGCCGCAAAATCGAGTTCGTCGAGCTGGGGCCGGTCGAACCGGTGATTGCGCAGGTGCGGCTGGCGCGCTTCCAGTTGTCGAAGTTCCGGCTGGGCAAGGAGTATGCCGAGAAGTTCGCGCCGCGGCTTCAGGATGCGATCCGCAAGCACCTCAGAGGGCTGTATGACGAACTGATCCGGCCGCTGCGCGGGCGGCTGCGGGAAGAACACCTGGCCATCGCACCGTACGGCATCCTGCACCAGTTGCCGTTCCACGCCCTGCAGGATGGCGAGCGCTGCCTGGCCGACGAATTCACGGTCTCCTACACGCCCAGCGGCGGTGTGCTGGCGGCGTGCCTGCGGCGGCCGGTCAGCACGGCCGAAGGCAACGTGGTCTTCGGCATCCCGGACGCCCGCAGCCCGGCCATCGAGCGGGAGGCGCGGCACGTGGCCAGTCTGCTGGCTGGGACGCGGCTCTACCTGGGCGCCGAGGCGAGCGAGAAACGGCTGCGGGCAGTGGCCGCCGACGTGCGCGTGCTGCACATCGCCACCCACGGCTTTTTCCGCCGGGATAATCCGCTGTTTTCGGCGATCCGGCTGGGCGACGGGTTCCTGAGTCTATTCGATCTGTACCGGCTCGACCTGAAAGCGGACCTGGTGACGCTCAGCGGATGCAGCACCGGCTTGAGCGCCGTCGTGGGCGGCGACGAACTGTTGGGGCTCACTCGCGGCCTGCTCCACGCCGGCGCCAGAGCGGTCCTGCTGAGCCTGTGGGACGTGCAGGATGATAGTACCGCCGAATACATGACGACATTCTATGGAAACCTGGCGGCCGATAAGACCGCGGCCGAAGCCTCGCGCGAGGCTGTCCGAAAGTTGAGAAATAAGTATGAACACCCCTATTTCTGGGCCCCATTCCACTTGGTCGGAGACTGGAGCGTCAAAGTAGGGGCCCCGCGCCCGGTTTGTCAAGAAAATACTTTCTGAAATCTATATCACGCGTCCCGCTCGCGGCCCATTACAGTTGTCGGCTCAGTGTCTGCCGAAGGGAGTGCGGTGTGCCGTGCTCCCGATTGCCGTTGGGATCGGAGGAATGCTGGCGTCTGCCACACGGAGGCTGGACGACTGTGGTGATCCCTGGAGTTTGGACGGGCTGATTAGAGCGCGGTAAACGCCGCCAGCCCGTCCGGCAGCGGAATAATGTGCTGACGTGCATGAGATATCTCTCCGCTCGGCGGTTCAAAATTGTGCCTCGGTAGAGGTTTGTGGGCCCGATCTCGGCGATTAAGGGGTGTAATAGGAAACGTGTGCACTAGATTAGCCCTGGGTCGTGACGACTCACGGAGACAAGGAAGCAGGAAGACGAAGTATGCATCACCTGGACTCTACAGATTGGATTGATTACGTGCGAGGTATTCTGCCAGAGGCGAAGGCGCGTCTGGCAGAAGCTCACCTGCACGAGGGTTGTCCCAGTTGCGAAGAAACGGCGCGGCTGTTTCGGCGAGTGAAGGAAACGACATCTCGCGAAGTTAAGGTTCCGGAGTTCGCCGTCGCCATGGCCAAGGCGATCCTCCGGCCCGCCGCCAGCGCCAACGTGGATCTTGCACGGGTCGTACTACGCCGGATCAAGGCGACTCTGGTGTACGACAGCCTGTTCGATTTACAGCCTGCCGGGGCGCGTTCCCTGCCGCTAGGTTGTGGAAGCCGCATGCTGCTGTTCCGCGCGGGCGAGTATTCCGTGGACCTGCGGCTCGAGTCGGAACCGGAGCGATTGAGTTGGACGTTGGTTGGGCAATTGTCGAATGACGATAAACCCTCCGACGCGATGTCCAACCTGCCAATCCTGGTGATGGCGGGGAAAAAGGTGGTTGGAAAGACGTTTAGTAACGAATTCGGGGAGTTCGTATTGCCCGATCTGCCCAGACAGAGGCTGCGTCTGTGCGTGCCGTTGGCCTCCCAAGGTCAGCAGATCGATCTGGCCCTGAGTCGTTTCAACGAGAGTTCCGATCCGGAAAGAAACTAGGAGAAATGAAATGCTGCGGCGAAATGGATTGAATATGACCTCACAAAGCTGGGCGGTTCGCGTGCTGGTAGTCTTGGCGCTTCTGACATTTCTTAGCGGGTCGGTTTTCGCCGGCCCAGGTTACATTCTGAAGGTCCAGGGAAACAGCCTCCAGACAGTCGCAAACACATACGGATTGACCCTGCAGCGTCAGATTTTCTCGAACGGCAACTTCTCCGTCGGCGTGGTTTCAATGCCCGCTAATGCAGATCCGAGCCTGGCGTCCACGGTCGCCGCGGACCCGAATGTGCTCCGGTTCTCGGCGGACCGCGTACTGCCGCCCAAGTCGCCCGCGCTGCCGGCGCTGAGCCAGTCCGTCACCAGCCTCCAGGCCTGGCTGCTGTCCATGCAGAACTACCAGCAGAAGACGAATTCCTATTTCAATCAGCCGGCTTTCAGGCTGATCGGGGCGCCGTCGGCCGGGCAAGGCAAGGGCGTCACGGTGGCGGTGATCGACACGGCCGTCGATCCGTCGCACCCGCTGCTGGCGGGCAATCTCGTGGCCGGCGCCGATTGCGTGGGCAGCTCCGGCAGTCCCTGTGCAGCGGGGACTGCTTCGATCTGGAACGATGCGGTGCTGGACCAGAGCACGGTGATCATCCTGGAGCAGAGCACAGTCATCATTCTGGAGCAGAGCACGGTCATCATTCTGGAACAGAGCACCGTAATCATCCTGGAGAGCAATACCGCCACGGCCCTGGCGGGCACGCAGTTGCCGGCCGACACGGGTCACGGGACGATGGTCGCGAGCCTGATCGCCGGAGCGGCCCCCGGAGCCTCGATTATGCCGATTCGGGCTTTCCAGGCCGATGGCTCGGCTAATCTTTCGGATATTGTCGCCGCAATCTACTATGCGGTGAACAACGGCGCCAATGTTATCAACATGAGCTTCTCCACGCAGTCGGATCCCACCCTGTCGGACGCTATCACAGCGGCCACCGCGGCTGGCGTCCTGTGCGTGGCATCGACCGACAACACGAATTCCAACGCCGCCGTCTACCCGGCCGCTTATAACGGTCCGGGCCAGCAGGTGATCGGCGTCGGATCGGTGGATTCGATGACCGGCCTGTTCAAGAGCAGCTTCAGCGGATACGGCCAGCCGAGCGTGGACCTGTACGCGCCGGGCGAGAACCTGGTCGCGGCTTTCCCGGGCAACCACTTCGCGCTGGCTAGTGGAACCTCGTTCAGCTCGGCCCTGGTATCGGGAGCCGCCGCCACGCTGATCTCCAAGCGGCCGGGTGACACGTTGCAGAACTACTCGAGCGCGCTCACGGGCAGCGGCCCGCAGGTTTGGAACCCGGCCGACGGCACGCATCGCCTGAGCGTGAGCGCCGCGTTGAAGAATCTGAAGTAGGAAGCGTCCGCCGGCAGGACCTGCACGCCTGGCGGAGGGCCGGCACGTCCTCCGCCCCCGCCTGCTGGATTGGACCTGCATTTTTCGCCACGGCCTGCGCGAGGCGCCGCACGCGGGCGCTGCTTCAGTCTTCCGACCGGCCAATCGGGAGCAGCCTGCAGCGCAGCAGCGTAGGCCTTCGCGCCAGCCGCAGCCGGTTCGTGGCGGGAAACGCAGGTTGCAGTTCAGGGTTCCCGCGAACTTCTGGCGTTCGCTCCCTCCCTTCGGCCCCCCCAACGGTGACGTTTTGTCCAACTGGATTCAGCACCCAAAATAGCGCCAATCGGAACTTGCGCAGCCGGGCGGCCGGGCGTAAACTGCCCTGGAGCCTGGGGCGCTAACCTATAGACACAGGTCAAGTTAGGAGGGGAGAAAATTGCGAAAGAAAGGACAGGATACTGTCTCCTCTGCGGCGTGGGGACTTCAGCCGTCTGACACCCGTGTTTTCGCCCCGATCTAAGAGGTCCGCTTCCTCCTTTATCAGAAATGTGGGATCGGGGAGCGCCTCGCGACGACGCCCTTGCACAGCGCGATGACTTTCCCTCCATCAGGTTGTCAGCGGGACTTTCACGCTCATGCCGTTGAACACGCCCGGCACACAAAGCAAAACCCCGCGGCGAGCGCCGCGGGGCTGGTGATTACTTGCGGGAGCGGAACGGTGCGAAAACTCAGACCTTGATCAGGATCTCTTCCCCGGATCCGGCTTGGAAGAAGTATCTTCGTCGCCCTTAAAAACGTCCTTAAAGCTCTTGATCCCTTCGCCCAGGCCCTTACCCAGATCGGGAATCTTCTTAGAGCCGAACACGATCAACAGGATGATGACGATGACGACCCACTTCATCCGGCGAGTCCTATAGCGTATTCGACGAGAGCCATGAAAATCAATCCTGGTCCATTCTCAGTGTAGGGTGCCCCACGCCGCGCGTCAAGGAGTCCTTTTGACCGCCGGGCCCTTATGAGCTGTCATCGGAGAAACCCGGGGCCAGCCCGCTACTGCTCCTATTGGGCCATGCGCGACCCGCTGATTCTGCCTTTCTTCGCTTTCGCCGCCGGCATCGTCGCCGCGCGCTGGGGCGGAGTCTCCCCGCGTGAGGCGGCCTGGGCCTGCGCGGCCTTCGCGCTGCTCGCAGTCATCGGCCGTTACTACGGCCCGCGGCGCTTCCTGCTGGTTCCGATTCTGTCCGTCCTGGCCGCGCTGGGAGCCCTCGATATGGGGCTGCAAACGCACACTCCGCCCGTGCCCGCGCCGCTCGGGTCCGGCGGCGCGCAGGCCGTTCAGGGCTGCCTCATGGAGAATGGCGATTATCGCGACGGCCTGCTGCGGCTGAAACTGAAGCTCCAGCCCGGCGCCGGCGTCTACGCCACCATCGCGCCCGAGCGCGCCACGCCGTTGCCCCCGATTCCAGTGGCCGGAACGCTCGTCGCGCTCGCAGGCAAGGTCCACGAACCCCGCGCCTACCGTAATCCCGGCTCGTTCGACTTCGGCTCCTTCCTGGCGCGTCAGGACATCTTCTGGACCCTCTCGGCCAAAGCCTCGGACTACCGCGTGTTGCCGGGCGGTTGCGGCCCGGCCTGGCGCGCCGTGCTGGGGCGCGTGCGGCAAAACGGACTGGACTCGCTCGACCGCCTGTACCCGGGCGACGACTATGCCCGCGGCATGATGCGCGGCCTGTTGCTCGGGGACGGCTCGGGCATCCGCGACGTCTGGACCCGCGACTGGCGCCGCACCGGCACCTACCACGTCCTGGTGATCTCGGGCTCCCAGATCACCTTCGTCACCATGCTGGCCCTGCTCTGGCTGCGTTTCGCCCGCGCCGGGGAACGCCCGCTCCTGATCTGCGCCGTCGCGCTGGGCTGGGCCTACGCCCTGCTGTGCGGCGGCCACGTGCCCGTGCTGCGCGCCGCCGCCGGCTTCACGCTCTACGCCTGTTCGCGCCTGCTCTACCGCCGCACGCGGCTGGTCAATCTGCTCGCCGTCGCGGCGCTCGCGTTTCTGGCCTGCGCGCCCGAGGAGCTTTTCGACGCCAGCTTTCAGCTCACGTTTTTGTCGGTGGCGGCCGTCGGCGCCATGGCCATGCCGTTGACGCTGCGTTGGCTCGCGCCTTGGCACGCTGCCTTTCGCAGCCTCTCCCGCAAGAACGTCGAGCCGCTTCTGGATCCGCGCGCGGCTTCCATTCGCACCGAACTGCTGCTCGTGGCCGAGACCATCGCGGCCGTGTTCCGCTGTCCCGTTGCGTGGGCCACGCTGGCCCTGCGGGCGCTGGGCAGCCCGTTTTACTACTGCCTTCGAATGATCCTGCTTTCGGCCTGCGTGCAGGTGATGCTCGCCATCCCGATGATCCTCTATTTCCACCGCCTGTCGATCTCCGGATTGACGGCCAATCTGATCGTCATTCCGCTGGTCTTTACGGCCATCCCGTTCGGCTTCGCCGCCATCGCCACGCATTGGCATTTCCCGGCCGCGATCGCGCTGTGGATGCTGCGCTGCGCGCAATGGACGGCGTCGGCGCACGCGCGCTGGGAGCCCAAGCTGCGCGTGCCGGATCCGCCGCTGGCGGCGCTGCTCGTGTTCTTCCTGCTCCTGGCCTGCTTCTGCGCCGCCTTGAAGCGCCAGTCGCGCTGGTCTGTGCCCGCGGCCCTGGCCGCGCTCACGGTGCTGGCGCTGATCGTCGTGCATCCCTTCCCTTCCGACCTCCGGCCGGGCGTGCTCGAGGTGGCCATGATCGACGTCGGCCAGGGCGACAGCATTCTGCTCGGACTGCCTTCGGGCGGCGCGGCGCTGGTCGACACCGGGGGCATCCTGAGCTTCGGGAAACCCCGGCCGCGCGACTCCGGCTTCGACGTCGGCGAGGATGTCGTTTCGCCCTACCTGTGGCGCCGCGGCCTGCGCCGCCTGGACGTGCTGATGATCTCTCACGCCCACGCCGATCACGCCGGCGGCGCTCCGGCCATTCTCGAAAACTTCCACCCACGCGAAGTCTGGGGCGCCTTCGACCTCGACGTACCGGAATGGCGCCGGCTGGCGCAACAGGCGCGCGCCGCCGGTTGCCGCCTCCGCAGCCTGCATCGCGGCGACGTCTTCGACTCCGGCGGCCTGCGCTGGGAGGTTTTCGCCCCTCTGCCCAACATGCGCCGGCGCGACGTCAACGAGGCCTCGCTCGTCGTCCGCGCGGCTTACGGACGGCACTCCATACTACTGACCGGCGACATGGACCGCCGCACCGAAGCGCTGTTGCTCGAGGCCGGCTACAACCAGCGCGCGGACATTCTCAAAGTGGCCCACCACGGCAGCAAGAACGCCTCGCTGCCCCGCTTCCTGGACGTGTTGAAGCCGGCGCTGGCTATGGTTTCGGCGGGTTTTGAGAACAACTACGGCCACCCCAATCCGGTGACCATCGACGCGCTCGAACAGCGGCATGTCCAGTTGCTGCGGACCGACTTGATGGGCCTCGTCGTGGCCCGCTCGAACGCCCGTTATCTCGAAGTCGAGGGCCACCCCGAAGGCTACGGCCTGCCACCCGCCTGGGACGATTATTAATCTGGGATTCCCGGAACAGGACCCGCGGCAGCACCGCTTCGCGTCAAATCCCGATTCAAACGGTCTTCAAACGTCAAACAGGCAAACGGGTCAGCCTGACCCGTTCGCCGTTCGCCCCTTTGGTCACGGTTCGGTCCGGAGTGGCGCACGTGAGCGAGCAGTCCCCGCTGGCACCGGATCTTGCGGCCACAGCGCTAGGAAATCGCGCAATCGCCGGCGGCTTCGCCCGCTTGCTCCGCTTCTTCGGCTCCCGCCGAACCCGCGGCGCGGGCGGCGGCGATGACCCGGGTGGCCTGCGCCGCCAGGTCCGACGGGACCTGCAGGCGGTAGGGCAGATTGGGCAACATCTCCGCGCCAGAAATGACCGCTTCGATGCCATTGGCGTTGAGCAGGTTCTGCAGCTCCAGCGCCTCCATTTCGGTCAGTTCGACCGGCTTCCCGTCTTCTTCTAGCACCGGAACCAGGTCCAGCGGATCAGATGGGCTCACAAGCACCTCCGTCAGAATACGCCCGGCAGGCCTTTCCCTACGTCCTCGGGAGGCCGGTCGCCTGCCGCCTCGCCCGCCCGTTCGGCCTCCTCGGCGCAAACTGCGCCCGGCGCCTCCGCTATGATTCTAGCTGCTTCTTCCGCCTGGGATGCCGGCACCAGCAGCCGCCCGGGCATGAAGGTGTACGCCGTGAACGGGGAGAGGACGGCCGTAATCCCGCACGACTCCAGCAGGCTCTGGAGCGCCCGCGCTTCCATTTCGGGTACTTCCAGGACCAGACCCTCGCCGTCCCGGACCGGGACCAGATCGTTCAGTGAACTCATGTGTGCCTCGGCTAGAATGAACATGGAGGGATCATTCCCAATATGTCCTACGAAGACCATACCAGCAAGGCGATGTGGTTTGTCGCCGGCGCGGCCGTTGGGGCCACCCTGGCGCTGCTGTTCGCTCCCGCCTCCGGGCGCGTCACCCGCCGCCAGATCCGCCGCAGCG
>Ga0182027_10005235_pt1 | contig 19770 bp, 20 predicted proteins | sample 712E1DmetaG_FD_121300 | JGI IMG/M metagenome (GOLD analysis project Ga0182027, IMG submission 121300) | Permafrost microbial communities from Stordalen Mire, Sweden - 712E1D metaG (Illumina Assembly) | ecosystem: Environmental > Terrestrial > Soil > Wetlands > Permafrost | place: Sweden...
TTTAACACGTTCTATTTGCCTGTTTCTCCAGACACTACTTACTGGTTCGGAGTGTTTGGTAGTGGAGATTTCAACATAGTCTGCGCCAATTCCAACAGCTGGAACACTCAGCTTGATTATCCCAGTAACACACTGTCTTATGACACTCCGTTGAGTCAACAATCTGTAACGAGTTGGTGGTACTCAACTTTAGCGATGGCTATTTACGTCAGTTATACATCCACATCGACACCAACCCCGACAGACACTCCCACGCCAACTGCTTCACCAACTCCTACTCCAACGCCTACAGCTTCGGCTACGCCTACGCCGTCTCCATCACCTGATAGCGTGCTTCCAGGTTACCCATTCACTCTGACGAGCCCGAGCCCAGCTCTTCCGACACAAAGCAATCAGAGTTCTCCTTCGCCCACTCAATCCCATTTGAATAGCGGTATCCTGCTGTTAATTATCGCCCTCATTGCCGTCGCGGTTGCCATAACACTGGCTTTGTCTCGACCTCGGAAACATCGGAAACATTGATTTTTCTATTTTTTCTATTGGTGGCACATCATTGAAAGTTGTGGTAAAGCAGACAATTGTGTTGGCCCTGCTGGTTTTTCTTGTTGCAGGATTCGCAGTACAAATACAGCAGGTTTCTGCTGATTCCTTCGTAATGGGTACCTCCGTAAAATTGCCATGCACTTGATTGTACCTGTATGTATATTATTCTAGTGAAGGAGAAATTTGGATGGCTTCAAAACGGGGAAAAACCAATTTCGCAATACCGATCAACGGAACCTTGGCAGAAAGCATTGAAAAACTAAATGGTGAATTGCGAAGAATCCTAGTAGAGGACATTAGGACAGCACTAGAAGGTCGAGTGGTTGTTCTACTGAAAGCCAAACCTGATTAACCGTCGCCCAAGGGCGACGAGCCCCCCCTTTCTTACAGGCTATATTTGCTGAAGGCGAAATCTTGGAAGTCGTCGGCCTAAGAGGATCAGTGCGGCTTGCGTATCAATTGAAGTCGAGGCTGTAGCATGCTGTTCTCTTTGAGGATTAGGGCAAGGTAGGCTTTTATTTTCAGTTCGTAGTTTTGGGCTTTGGTCTACAAACGAGGATTAAATAAGAAAATATAACTATGTTACGGTGAGGCATCAATTTGTCAAATGGTGAACATGCAGATGAAAAAGATAGGCAACAAGCAGAAGTTTTTGATGCATTAGGGCACCCTACACGCATAGTTATCTTGAAGGCTTTAAGCGAAGGACCTGCTGGTTTTGCTGAATTAAAAAAGAAAACTGGCATCGAAAGTAGCGGACACCTTTTACATCACTTAAACAAACTCAATGGTTTAGTAAAAACTGATGAGTATGGCAAATACTGTCTTTCTGACCAAGGAAAAGATGCTTTGCTGAGCGTGCAAACTGTGGAAAAAGTTGCAGACCTAAAGGCAAACAGGAAGGCTGCAAATTATATTGAGCATGCGGAAACAATCTTGAAGGCTATTACTGCTTTGTTTGCGGTTCTGTTGGTGATAAGTTCTTCAACAGCTTTTTACCAACTGAAAGATACTGGGCTGTTTGAACAGACTATTTTTCTCGGTGTTGGCTTCTTTGTGTGCTTCGGTGGCTATCTTCGAATACAGGCAGAGTTTGTCTCAAAAGTAAGAGCTAGCGACAAATAATGAGGTAAAAAAATGAATGCTAAGTATTTGGGTTGGCAGAAAGTAGCACCTGCCCTTACTCTTCTTGTCTTATCGGCAGTCATCGTGGAGATTCTCTTCGGTTCAACTCACCTAACCATCATTACTGCTCTGATTCCTGAAATTGGCTTCTACGGTGGTGCCGCGCTGTTTATACGATATACGGTTCGGCGCTTGCATCGCTGATGGTTCTCTATTTTGCTGTTAGGCATAGCTTTTGCCGTGTTTGAAGAGTTTCTGATCGTGCAGACGTCGGTATCTTCGACCCTCTTTGTTGGGATGCCAGATATTTACGGTCGCATATTTGGAGTAAACTGGGTCTATTTTCTCTGGGCGGCTGGATACGAAAGTGTTTGGGGCATTGTTCTGCCAATATATCTCACGGAAATCATTTTTCCAAATAGACGAGCAGATCAATGGCTCAGCAAACGTGGCCTTTCGATTGCTGTAGTGCTATTCGCTTTAGGGTCACTTGTCTCTTGGGCTATCTGGACTCAAGAAGTTGCGCCTGAAACTCTGGGATATATTTACAATCCTCCACTGGCATTGATAATTTTCGCATTAATTATGATTAAAGGATTGGTGATTGTTGCTTTGGGTCCTCGACCCTCATTGCATCTTGCGCATAGAACAACTAGAGTGGCTTTGCAGCCTTGGTCGCTGGGAGCACTTGTTTTTGTATTGAGCCTGTTATGGTTTGTCTTAGTTGCTTTCGCTTATAATATATTTCCAATGATACCAGTCGCGATCGCTCTCGCAGCCGGTCTTGTCATAGCTGGGGCGGTTCTTTTCTTGGTCACGACGCTTTCCACTGCTTGGGGAGATGAAAAACGGTTGGCGATAATCTTTGGCGGACTTGCTGCAAGTATGCTTGCAGGATTCTGGGCGAGTGGAATCATTTTGGCAATTGATTTTGTTGGCAAAATAATTTTCAATGTAATTTCGTTAATCCTGCTGGCCTATCTTGCATGGAAGCTCCATAATCGTAGTCACGAATAAGCGCAGACGCAGAAAATATGAAGCCATTTTTAATTAAATAGCAATTTCTTAGGCTAAATTTTGGTTTCAAAATTAATTTGATTTTAAGATAGTTGTCGCATGCAAGATGTGACCGCCCTTTTCGGGAATATAACTGGCAAAGTCTGGAAAGAAACGTGCAAACATCTGCGGTGGTCCCTCATCTTCGATCGCAACAAAGCCCATATCTGTCAATTTGGCATGGAGTTTGTCCGTCTCAAAGTAAGTAAGGAAAGCTTCGCCAAGTTTTTCTACTTGTGCAGCACGTCTCTCGTGAGCGATACGCATTTTCGGCGAGAACGAAGACGGCGGATTGCTGTAGTCGAACACTACATGCGCACCACCGGGCAAGCCAGCGATGAAACCAAGGGTCGACCACACAGCCGGCTCGGTCAGGTACGGGACAACTCCAAGCCAACTAAAGAACGTCTGCTGTTCGGCATTGAAGCCCGCAGACGCCAGACCATCAGCTAGAGTCTCGCGTTCAAAATCAATAGGCACATAGGTCAGCGAATCAGGCAACTTGATTGCCGCATCGGCGAGAAGTTGGCGTTTCCAGACCTGCGTGGCTGGATGATCCACTTCAAAGACGTGCAGGCGGTCGCTAAACGGGTTGCGGTAGGCATAGGTATCTAGGCCCGCGCCGAGTATCACAAGTTGACGGACACCGTGTTCCACGGCGGCAGCCAAAACGTCCTCAGCGAACCTTGTCCTCATTGCTATGAAGATGCGCATTCTGTATATAGATGGTTCCTCCGCAGCCTCTCGGACCGCAAGTTTGGCGTCTTCACCTAGAATGCGCAGGGCCAGTGGATCGGCGAAGATGCATCCGTTCTCCAAGACTTGATGGGCGGCACGGTGGGCGGCCGCCGCTAGAGCCGTCCGGCTTGGCTGCCCAGACTGCATTAATTTATGTTTAACCAAAAGCAACGACACGGTCTCCAAACGTCAGTCCAGTTAAACAACCACTACGTAGCTGCACATTTAAGAGTTAATGTAACCCAGCGCGCCCCAAGGGGTGATATCATCCACAAACTTTCGGAAAATCCGCGATAAATCTACGCGTAGAAAGAGCTTTCGCCGCGCCAAGTGTAACCAGAAACGCCTTGAGCTTCTTCTTGTTTTGAGTGAACGCGAACAAAAACCTTTTCCGCATCTTGTTGATAGGGATACAGGAGATCAAGACCTAAAACCTAAGTTTTCTTGGAGACCAATCTCGCCTTTCATTTCTCAAATACTTAGCCAATAAGAGAGCCTCTTCACTAATTAACGTCTCAAAAGTTTCCTCTTGCCCGTCTTCATTCTTAGAATTTCAACCCTTCAAATAACACTTCCACATGTGCTAAACCATAAAAACGTAAAACTTCAGTTAAAAAAGAGCAAGTATGGAATGGAAAAGTGTCGTTACTTCTTTTTCAATGCCAAAGCCGCACCTATTACCCCGAGAATCAGGCCTACTAACCCTATTACTCCGAAAGTCAAGATGCTCAGTAAAGAGAACAATAGCACAATTAATCCGCCTGCAACTTCTTGTCCAAGTTGGTATAGCATGACCGCGCCGACTATGATTATAATTCCGAATACAATAGCGATTACTCCGACTACTTGGAATGCAATGCCCGCGAGAATTCGACGCCTGATTTCATCCTCAACTCCAGAGATGTCCAGTGCCCTGCCTTGCAGAGAACGCACTATGCCCTGTATCAAAATCAATATTCCTGCAACAAGAGACAAGGCAAATGCGGCTGTGGTTAGTTTGTTTCTCTTTATCGTGGTCGCCAATTGTTTTTTCCCCTCCTTTTCTGCTTCCTTAATTATCGTCTAATTACAGAAGTTTAAAAGGATTGTGCGCCAAAGATGAATCGCGTTTTGTATTAGTCATAGAAAAAGGCAATTATACAGACTTATGATATGAATTAAAAAACCATAAACGATTTAATTCTTTTTTACAATTTGGAAAATATAAAATAGAAAATTTTAGGTGAGGGCAGGTGAGACTAGATAGATAAACAATCTGCGCATTTACTGGTGGAGTCCAGTGACGCCAACATAGTCGAATCAACTGATAATGTGAAGGATAATGTGATCCAATTCCAAGATGTCGACTGCAGGATTTCAGGCAAGGACATTCTTAGAGGAATTACGCTAAACGTCCGTCGCGGAGAAATTATGGGTTTCCTTGGAAAAAACGGCGCCGGAAAGACGACGCTTCTCTCCCTCATATCCGGGTTGCGAAGCCATACGTCAGGTAAAATCACTGTGCTAGGGGAAAAAATGCCTACACATTCAGCTGAGTTTCGAAGGAGAATGGGTTTTGTTCTTCAAGACAACGCGCTTTACGAAGAGTTAACCGTCTTTGAAAACCTGAAATTCTCAACTAGCCTCTACGACGTGCAAAATTCGCGGAAGAGGATCCTTGACGTCCTTGAAATTCTCGGCCTCTCAGACCGGCGCGACCAAGTCGTAAGCACTCTTTCAGGAGGCCTCAAGAGGCGCACTGCGATTGCACGAGCTTTCCTTCACGACCCAGAGCTGTTCATAATTGACGAGCCCACACTTGGAGTCGATGTGGACACGCGTCATGCGCTTTGGGCCTACCTTCGCCTTCTCAGATCAAAGGACAAAACGGTTATTGTTGCCACTAATTATCTCGACGAGGCCCTAGCTTTATGCGATCGCGTTGCAGTTTTGGGAGAGGGCGCATTATTGGAGGTTGCGGAGCCCCGCGAACTCGTGAGGCGTACAGGCAGCTGCATCGACATCGAATGCGACCAGCAAACAGCCAAAAAAATCGCCTCAGAAGTTCTTAATCTCCAGCAGGTAACCCGCACAGACTTAACTTTAAGCGGCATTTCATTATTCCTAGACAAAGGGGCGAACCCTGATAAGGTCTTAAGCGAATTTGCAAAGTACGGCAGCATCGACGGATTCTGTTTTCGCGCACCCGATCTTTCGGAAGTATTCAAATCGCTCGGAAACCGCCACCAATGAGAAAGAACCTGCGAGCATTGCTAGGCGGAATGAACGCCGAATTAAACAGGATGCGAAGGTCCCGCCTGCTTATTGCAATTGTTGTAGTTCAATCAGTGACGTTTCTTATTCTCGTGACACTTTTCGGCATGACCGGCGCTTACGCTCCAACAGCGCTGGTAAATTACGACAACGGTCCGCTTGCACAGCAATTCATCCACAGCCTCGAAAACGACCACCACTCATTCGCCTTAATATTCATGAATAATGAGACGGCTGCGAAGCAATTGGTTGAGCAGGGTGTCATCGTGGCAATGATCGTCATTCCACAAGGGTTTTCACAGAGCATCAGTGAAGGAAAAACAGTGCCAGTTACTGTTTTTATCGACAACATTAACACTGACATGACAGATGACATCCAGCGCGCGATGCCTGCAGCCGTTATGAGTTTTGGCGATGCGCTCAAGTTTGAAGGCGTGAACGTGAGTGTGGCCGAGACAGACTTATACTCCCATGATACGAGCTTCATCGACTACATGATTGCAAGCGCTTTAGTCTTGGATGCCCTCATAATCGCGGGTACTTTAAGCGCGCTCTCGGTTGCAGAGGAGTTTGAGTCGAAAACTGCCCGGCTTCTTGCGATTTCGCCAATTCATCCACTCATTCCCATGATGGGCAGGGTCGTAGTAACTGCCTTGGTTTCTGCGGGGGCTTTGGCAATAACCGTCATTGTGGCCCTTGTTAGCTACGGCATTTCACCCGTCCAACCTCTGGAAATGGTGTTAACCCTGCTGTTTTGCGTTGCCATTTTCAGTTGTTTAGGTGCCGCACTTGGTGCAGTCATGAAAAGGACGCTTCCGGTGGCTCTGTTTGTTCTCGGGAGTGCCCTTCCTTTGTTTCTTTTTAGCGGTTCGTACGAGCCGCAACGGTTCGATGGGAACCTCATTTGGGTGGCGGCGCACTTTTCTCCGGAATATTATGCAGTGGGTTTGATGGAAAACGCCGTTTTCAATTTGAAGGTCACGCCTGAGCCGCTCGGCCTGCTTGCCCTTGCGTTGGTTGGGTGGGGAATCGGGGCGTTGGCTTTAGCGTGGTTTTTCTCCAGAAGAGGATTTTCATGAAAAAAAACTCGATCTGGACAATCGCGTTGCATGACCTTAAGAGGTGGAGGAAAATGCCTCTCACTGCAGCTTGCGCGCTTATCCCACCGATTGCCATGACGCTAGTCCTTGTATCGTTGAGTCTAGCAGTTACTCAGCAGCCTGTTGCCTTGGTTGTCCAAGGGAATGGGCCGGCGTCGGTGCAAATGGCTCAAATTATCAAATCAGACACTGAGGCATATGATCTGACGATAACGAATGCGGCTACTGCAAACAGCATGCTCCAGGACGAAAAGGTCGCCGCCGTCATTACCATCCCGTCCACGTTCGATGCGCAGGTGGCAAATGGTACCGGAAAGGTTCTTCTCACGATTAACAACGTTGACTTTGATTTTTCAGACGACATTCGTAGAAGCGTGGATCGGTCGGTTGTGGAATTCGATGCTCAAGGTCTCGTGTCGGACGAATTGATAAATTCGTCGTTGCCCAACGTGTATCATGTAGCCCTAGACGAGCAATATGTTAGGGAGACTAACGTGGACTGGTTCCACTATCAGTTAGTTCCCACTTTCCTACTTTTAGTACTTAATGTTGGTCTAGTCGGGACTGCCCTTTTGTGCGCGCTGGATAATGAAAGCAAGACAGCTCGTATGCTAGCCCTATCGCCGCAACGCTCCTGGGTGCTAATTTCTGGACGCATTCTAGGAGGCGTTCTTGCGTGTTTTGCAATCGTTCTTCCTGCAGTATTGATTGGAGTTCTAGTCGGTTTTATCAGCCCGCCAATTGCACAGTTACCGGCGTTGTTTGGGATATTTTTAGGAACTGCATTGTGCGCATCCGGCATCGGCGCAATAATAGGAACTTGCGTGAAAGGCTCAAGATATGTTGCGTTTCTCTCTTCGATGACTGCCATTTACCTGTTCCTCCTTGGCGGGGGCTTCACCGCGATCGAGTTTGTTCCTCATTGGCTTCAGGGTGTAAGCGCGTTCATCCCAACTCGGTGCTCGATCGACGCTTTGCGGCAAGCCTTGTTCTACCCTAACCCCACTGGGCTTCCATATTCGCTACTGGTTCTTGCGCTTTACGCTATCGCCTGCGTTGGAGTCGGTGCACTCCTTATGAGGCGCTCTTGGAATACGTAAATGATCTTTCGCCACATAAAAATGGCAAAAAGAGGAATGAAAACAGCATTAAAAGAATTGTGTATCCGAAGGAATTATCAGGTGAAGACGAGAAAATGAACGTATTCTATAATCGGTTTGCGCCATTTTAGACTCCAGCGAACGGGTACTGGGAAGGGCAATAACAGGTGTCAACATGACAAATGGACGAAAAGAAATAATATCAAAACTAGATTTGAAGCCCAGTACCAAAAAAATTCTTGAAGTTTCACCTGGCCCTGGGGTTTTCCAAAAACTTTTGCGGACTACAGTTGGCGGGGAAGGTCGAATTGTGTCTTTGGACCTCTCCATGGCTATGCTACGGCAATGTCAAGCTAAAAATGGGAACTTAAACATTTATCTGGTACAGGGAAATGCACAGTATTTGCCTTTCGCTAATGAATCATTTGAGGGCCTAACAATTACCCTCATTTTTTCGAGGTTCGCGTGGCACAGTTTAGTTTTCAGTTCCTCTTAACGTGTTTGAAAATCAAGCTGTTGAAACATCGTTGACACATTAACATTAGGGCGGAGGTCAAGGCTTTCGAAATAAGCGGTTTCAGAAAAGTTGACGCACACGCACAATTGCAAGATAATTTAACAACCTGAAAATAGCTGGAGCTATCGCTTGCCCACGTATCTGGCGCAGCAGATATAGGTTTAATTTAAAAACTGTCTGTTACGTTTGCGGTGGCCGCTCTAAAACTTTCAACTTCTTCAGACTTTACACTTGATTATTTTTTAGGTATTTTGAAGTTAGACGCCGCATAGTTTCCAAATGAGTGCGAATAGATGTTTTTCCTTTCTCAGTTATTTGTATGAACGTACGGGGACCTCCAGTTACCTTGAAGCCTTTGCGAACAGTCACATAGCCTGCTTGCTCAAGAATTTTCACGCTTTTATTCAACGAACTCTTTGAAACCTTCACCGCAAGCATAAGATCTGTAAACGTGATTCGTTCAACTCCTAAAAGAGCAAGCATTATACCAACCCTTGCCGAACTCGACAAGGCGCCGGCAGCGGTAAGTTCCGAAATGCTGATGTCATCTTTGCTTTTTGATGAAGGCTTAGCTACGTTGCTTTCACCATCAGTGTTACTCAAAACTTTGCACAAGCTCCTCTGGCGCTTCGTACAGCGATTTGACTCCCGCTGCTAACAAAATCACAGATAATGCCGCTAGGCTAATCAGAGAACCCAAAATGTGAAAGCCTGAAAGAAGCAATATTGTCGGAGCCAGAAATAGCACAAGCCAATCCTCGATGCGTCTATGAAGAATGCTGTCTGGCGATTTTTTTGAAAAAACAAATATATTATAAAAGATTATAGCGGCAAACCATGCGATCAGCACTATAAATGCTATAATTCCAAGACCAATCAAGTCTAAAATGACAATAGCAACTAAAGGCAAGATAGGGGAGATGAAGCCTCGCTTCAAGATTTCAGTTAGCTTATTTCTTTGTTTTTGTCTTTTCTCTTTGCCTTCAAAAAGAGAAATCGCGTCATTCATTTCATAAAATCTATGCATTCCAGCTATGCGGGCAAATAACCATATCACAATAAAAATTACGGGTATGGAAATTTGCGAAACATAAGCAGGTGCTGAAAGATACGCAAGAAGAGCCGCAACCAGGGGTGCAATCGAAAGCAAGGCATAAAAAACTCCGATCCCCCTTCGTGCTCTAAACCTGAAGACAGCCAAAGCGATATCTTTTGGATTCTGCTGTTCCTGTTCTGAATCAAATTTTCCGTTATGGTTTTCACTTCCGAGAATATTTGTCATTCAGGATACCGCTACAATAGAATTTTACATGCAAAACATGCTTTTAACATATGCTGCTAGTTCACAAAGTGAACAAGTGCCCATATTTATAGTAAACATTTTACACCTCAGAATGTTGTGAACGAAAAATGTCAGTACCTATAATTGAAGCAAAAGATCTTAAGAAAACCTATTTGCTTGGTAAAGTCCCTGTTGAAGCGCTAAGAGGCATCAACTTAAATGTTAAACGAGGGGAATTTCTATCCATCCTTGGACCATCAGGCAGCGGAAAATCAACGCTTCTCAACCTTATCGGAGCGCTTGACAAGCCAAGCTCTGGAAAACTGCTAATCGACGGTGTAGACGAATCAACACTGGACGATAACCAACTGACGGAACTCCGAGGCCGCATAGGCTTCGTATTCCAATTTTTCAACTTAATTCCACGTTACACTGCAATACAAAATGTTGAACTTGCAATGAGCATAGCTAACGTCGGCAAAAGCGAAAGAAGCAAACGTGCCAAAGAACTTCTCGAAACTGTAGGGTTAAAGGATAGGATGAACCATAAGCCGGCTGAACTCAGCGGTGGACAACAGCAACGTGTAGCTATAGCACGTGCTTTAGCAAATGAGCCTCGTTTCATGCTTCTGGATGAACCTACAGGGAACATTGACTCACGGACGGCGCAGGAAATCATCGGTTTGATAAAGAAGGTGAACGGTGAAGGCGTTACAGTCATTATGGTTACGCATGATCAGAATTTGGCAAGAGAAGCTAGCCACACAATCGAGGTTTTTGACGGGATGATAAAGTCCGATGAGGTGAACCACGCATGAAGGCAAAAGATATTTTCGGATACTCATTTAGCGCAATTAAACTACGCAAACTCCGCGCAGGCTTAACCACGCTTGGAATCGTCATCGGGATAGCAGCCATCGTTGCCTTACTTTCACTTACTCAAGGTCTATCAGCTAGCTTAACAAACAGTTTTCAACAGGGGCTATCCGCAAACACATTGGTTGTTACAGGGCAAAACATTCCTCTCTACGCTAACTACACCGACCAAATTATGGCGATCCCGTCAATATCGCAAGATATCGTGGCCACAATACCAGTAATACAGCAAACAGGCTACTTGACAAACAGCTCAGGTTCAACGATGAAGGTTACTATCGTAGGAGTAAACTTCGCTGAGACTGCAGAAGCTTACCCGACAACTTTTACGGCGGCGACTGGAACCATCTCCCGTAACCCATCCGATTACTCTATTGTTATCGGCGCAAAAATAAGCAACCTGAATTTAAACGGGACGATATTCGTTAATGCCGGTGACCAATTAACTGTTACCACACAAGTGCCCATAGCCAACGAAACATATGTGGGTAACGTGACAGCGGTTCTTGCGCCAATTGGAGGGCTTAGCATAGGGGCAGCCCCATCGGACACAGGCGTCTACATCCCCATAAACCAAGCAGAAACATATTTTGGAACTAATCAGCTTTCTGAAATAATTGTTCAGCTCAAAAGCAGCAATAACGGCACAATCACCACAGTTTCCAACGCAATAACGAAATATTTCAACGGGGAAGTCACCGTAGAATCTCCAACTGTAATCATCAACACCATAAACTCTGCCATCTCAACCATCGGGGGTTTCATAGTAGGAATCGCAGCCATTTCACTTCTCGTAGCAGGCGTTGGCATAATGAACATAATGTTTGTCTCGATTATTGAGCGTACCCGCGAAATTGGCATACTCAAAGCGTTAGGAATGAAAAGCCGAACAGTGCTGAGCACTTTCCTCTGTGAATCAGCTTTAATCGGCGTGGTCGGCTCGGCAGTGGGTATAGCGTTAGGCTGGGGCATAGCAAACCTTGATGCGCTAGTAAACAAAAGAAGCAGTTTAGTTAAGGTAAATGGCACCGGAGTCAAGATTACGCCAGTCCTTACACCTGAAGTGTTCATATTAGCGTTGGCTTTTGGCATAGGCGTAAGCATTCTATTCGCTATTTACCCAGCATGGCGGGCATCTAAACTAAACGTTGTAGATGCATTAAGATACGAGTAAAAAAGAGCAGGATAAATTCTCCTCCAGAGAGGCGAATCCCGTCGGACTGCCTTTAAGAAGCTGATGGTTCCTGATTAGAACTCGAGCGTTCGGCTCTCACTGAAAACTTATAACAGCAATCTCTGCATCGGTATCGCTGAACTTCTCCCATCTTTGTGTGTACCTGATTCCGTTCTTGAATGATCGCTTACTTTCACATTTTCTAATGGCTTTCTCACTCAATTTGGTTGTTCTCCTTTGTTCATTTTTTTGACCAACTATGTTGCAAAAGGAAAAAATGGGGGCTTGCGGGTGAATATCTATTCGGGTTAGAGGGTTCAAAACCATTGCTAAAGAAAAGTATTAATCCGCGTCTCAAAGCGCTTGATAGTATTTTCGCTGTATCATTGTAGCGCCTCTTAGAGTTTAGGGTTTGCGGATAATTTCCGGGCGGCTTAAGGGTGGATTATCGTTATCGCTGAGATTAATCCAAGAGACAGCCCAACCATACAGGATATGATGAGGGGCCAATTCTTCTTTTCAAGGAAGAACGCGTACGGCAACCAGACACAGCAGTTGAGTACAGTGAACGCTGGTATCAGCAACGAACCGGGGTGGCCTGAAAGATTGAGGCGTATCTGGTCCACATATGAGAAATATGTCAGAATAGCGGTGGTTGTTGCGATCCATCCAATCATGCCGACTGTTTTCTGGTTCATTCCATTAACCTCTTTGTGCCTGGAAGGGGGGTGTTACTTAGCCCGATACAGCGGGCGCCATGTCGGTAAAGGTCCGGATACCCGCGATCTTATCTCCCTCGAATGTAAAGATATCCACTGCCTCAAACTCTAATTTGCTCCCGTCTTTCATGACTCCCTTCATTCGCAGGAAGGACGCTACCTTGTTGTCCTCAGCAATAAAATATACTATCCCATGAGCTCCGCTTCCTGGCACTCTTGTCTCCTTGTAGTACTGGATTAGTTTGGAGGCTCCCACAATGGGCGCCCGACCCTTGAGCGTTTGGTACACAACTTTTTCTGAAAGAAGTGGGAATAGCTCGTCGTAACGTCCCGAATCGACGAGCTCTAGATACGTTTTCATTATCTCTTTCATTTTCTCAAGGGACGGCAATCTGGCTACCATAGATTTCGCCATGGGTTAAGACTTCCAGCCGAGTACGTCATCGAGCCAATCAAACTCTATTTGGTTTTTCAACAGCAAGTTGTTAACCATGCTGTGTCCCTCGCCGCCCTCAGCGGTGGTTCCAATCCTTATTTGGCTCTTGGGATTGTTCATTGCCTTCTTCCACTGGATCTTCGCCTTTTCCATTTCTGCGGGATTGAACTCGCTTTCTCCGGCAAGAATAAGCAATGGGCAAGTTATGTTTTGTTCATGTCCTGTCAACGTAAACTCTTGCATGAAGTCTAGCCATTCCGCTATAGTGGCGTTGGCACACCCAGATCTCGTGCGAAAATCGCTAGTGACGGCCAACCTTACGAAAGATTGAGACATGTCGAGGCGTGATTCCAGATCGCGCGGATACGGCTTTGTCGGATCCAAACCTAACAGTTCAATGAACATCACCCCGATATCCCAGAAGAGTGGGAGTGCTATTACGGCTGCCAAACGCTTTTCGAAAGCAGCGGCCCGGGGGCCGAAATATCCACCAAAACTAGCGCCAATCAAGGCGATTCTCTTTGGATCGACCTCAGGACGGCTCAGGGCATAATCCACGACATGGCCAATCGGGACTTCAGCATCAGGTCGGAAGAACAGGTCGGGATAGTCATGGAACATCGCCCTTTGTCCTGGAATTTCGAACATAAGTACATTGTAGCCCCGCCTCAGCGCACCTGCCGGAACCACACCGTAGAGTTCCTCAAGAGCGCTATCGCCGCCTCCGAGCACAAGAACCGTCGGTCTCTTCTCGCCTGCAGGTCCTCCGCGGATGAAGTAGCCGGGGAGCGTCCTGCCGTTTTCGTAGGGCATGTTTACAACTTCGAATTGAGGATCAAAAAGTTTAGCAGCCTCTCGGAAACATGTCCGCTCTCTCTCGTATGATGAGCGATGACCCGGATCAGTGGCGCTGGCGTACATCGACGTGGCGCCCCAGTAGGTTGTGGCGCGTAGGAACGCATCACGGGCGCTCACCCGATGCCCCTTTTTGAGGCAATCCCACCCGATCGCCTCGACCCGTTTCGCAGTTACCATCCACGCATTGGTAAAGCTTTGAAAATCTCCATCGACAATCCGGCTTGCCGTTTCGTAGCATTCTCCCACTGCCGATCCGCCGTAATTGCCTCGCCCCATTACTCGTGTGAAGTAAGAATCGAAGTTGGTCCCAAATCTATTCGCTTGACCCGCCGTGAAGCGAAAGATTAGGTCCTGTTTTTCTTTCTTTATTTCGTTTTTGTTGCTCATTGTTCTTTCCTCTTTCTAATGTATGATAACAGCAACTCGGATAAGTATTGTCACGAGCATATTCGCTAGCACAATTTATTTATTGAATGAAAATAATGTAAATCACATGCGCAGGCTAGTTGTAGAGTGGTCAATCAACGAAGCAATTAAAAGAATTAAGGATAGAGAAATCGAGAAACTCAAAAAGTCGGGTGAGCAGGACGATTCAGAACTAGTCAAAAAAGCTGAATTGACTGAATTAAACAGGCTTGAGATAATTAAGAAAATCAAATCATTTGAGGTGCTTCACATTTTAAGATTTGATTCTTCTGAATCAGCTACAATATTCAGATTAGAGCCCAAGGATAACTCTTTGGAAGTTGAAGAAATCTTAAAATCACTCCTTCAAAACCTCAACATCGAATATCAGCTTTTAGAAAAGGATAGAGGCGCTTGCATCTACTTTATCAAGGGAAAAACGATTCAGTCAAGTTCGGGGTTACCTAACGGAAGAGGAATGTATCCCATGTTGCCTTTTGAGGTCAGGGATGGAAGAGTTAGAGTTACCCTTGTCGGGGATAACGAGCAGGTTAAGGAGTTCCTTGAAAACCGAGTGGTTAACTATAAGGTACTGTCGCTAACTGACGCTAAATTCTCACCTAATTCGCCGATTAGCCGCTTAACCGAAAAACAACAAGAAGCCATTTCCATAGCGTTTAGGCTCGGCTACTTTGATACGCCTCGAAAAATAAGCGCAGACGAACTCGCAGCTAAGCTTGGTCTTGCGAGTTCTACCTTAGCGGTTCATTTGAGAAGAGCTGAACACCGTTTACTCGCTGACATGTTAAACGAACAATAGTTGGGCTAATCGATGGAAATAGTTTGTGCGCTATCAAATTGTGCTTTTGATTTGTCAAGCAGGCTAATTAGAAGAGAAAAAAAATGCTTCCATTATAACATTAGAGCGGAAACATGCGCTCGAAAACTATAAGGTTTCTACTGTATAGGTTAGGTTCATGCTGCATCTATGAGACTCTAAAAGCCGCGTAACTTCCTTAACCAGTAGACCACGTGTAGAGATAGTAGGCTGATTTTCCTTCTCATATGCAACTATTTTGGTTAATGGACTTTATGAGGGGTTCAGTACTTCGGAAAGCAAGCGTCGTTCGGCTCTTCTTAAATGAACTGCCAAAGTCGAATGAACTATGCCCATTTTTTTTGCAAGTTCCTCAGAGCTTATCTTGCGAGGAGTATCGAAATAACCAAGTGTAAACGCCAAAATTAAGGCCTCACGTTGCTTGTCAGTTAAGGAGCTAACAGGCGAGCTTGGAGAGAACTTGGCATCCATCAACGAAATTATCCTGTAACGGATTCCTATTCCACCTATAAATTCAAGGAACTGTTTGACCTGTTCGTTGTCCCCCAGCAAAGTAATTTTAACTTTACCATCCTTTATCCCCAATGGCATAACTGGGTACATGGTGATTTTTCGGTGGTCTATGGCATGACTGGATTCAATGGGTTGGCCCTTAACGAAAAAAATGTATGTATTTTCTTTTTCATGTTCCAAAAGCTGAAATTTGCTATTAACAGTATCTTTTAAAATGTACGTTAAGAATTCTTCGACGTTTTGAGATGGATCTTTGAGTTCTATTCTAAGAATAAGTGCAAATCCATCTTCGCCAATCTTGAGAATGTGTAACATCTCAAGCGATTTAATCTTTCTCTGCAATTCAATCATCTGCAAGCCACGGGAGCGCAGCTCTGCTATCGTCTCTGGACTCAAATTTTCCGCTTTAGTCTCCTCGATCTGCTGCAACACTGGATCCATGTCTTTTAGCGACCATTCTAAAACGAGTCTACGCATAAGAATCGAAATCAAGATGCATTGACTGCCATAAATACTTTTTCAAAAGACGACTGTAGTCGCTATAATCTTAATCCGCATGTTTGATATGTTGTAGAAAAAAGAAGCGAAAAAATATGACAGCTCTTAGCCCAAAAGATAATTCATTAACAAGTAATGTAAAAGTCGACAAGTATCCCATTCGGGCACTTGTAGTCTTAACTGCGTCTCTCCTTCTCATCAGTTATGTGGAAACCATGGTTCTTCCAGGTATCCCCACCATCGTAAAGGACCTCTCAACAACAACAACCATCGGCTCTTGGATAACATCCATAGTTCTCCTAGTTGCCGCTGTGGTTTCATCAACTTTCGGTAAACTTGGTGACCTCTTTGGAAAGAAAAAAATGATGATTGTAGCCTTGCTTTTCTACACTGTAGGAGTCAGCATCGCGGGTTTCTCAACAAGTATTTACTTCCTGATATTTGCCCGGGCCATCCAAGGGGTAGGCTTAGCCATGCTTCCGCTGGCCCTAGCGTTTTTAACCGATATATTTCCTAAAGAACGGTTAGCTATGGCGCAAGGCGTCATTGCAGGTTCCGCAGCCATCAGCACTTCATTGGGTCTAGTGCTCGGATCATATGTAGTTCAAGACTTAGGTTGGCGAGCTGCCTTCCACACTGCCGCAATATTGAGCGTTATCATTTTTGTTGCTGTACTAATAGTTCTGAAAAAGGACGTCTCCCTCATAAAGTGCAAAGTGGACTACGTCGGTGCCACACTGCTCTCAGTGGGAATAGCACTTGTATTGATTTACACGACGGAAGGGTCGGCGTTGGGTTGGTTTTCGCTTGAAGAACTAGCGTTCCTGATTCCAGGGATTGCACTAATAATTTCATTCTTTTACGCTGAAACCGTTGTACCTGAACCCTTAATTCAGCTAAAACTGTTAAAAATAAGAAATGTCCTCGTCGCAAATTTGGTCACTCTTATTGCAGGCATTAACAATTTTCTGCTCTTCTTCGCTGTCGTGGAGTACCTTGAAGTGCCTAAGCCCTACGGGCTAGGCTTTGATATAATCCAAACCGGCCTGACGCTTGTTCCAGGTACGATAATTATGCTAGTACTGGGCCCGCTTGTTGGAAGGCTGCTACCCAGAGTGGGACCCAAGCCAACTCTCATTACAGGCGCATGCACGTTAATTGTAAGCTATTTGCTGTTCACAGTTAACCGAGGAACCGCTTTAGACGTTACGATAAACATAATTTTCGGTTTCGCAGGGCTTATCATTCTGCTGGTACCTATCGTCAACATGATATCTATTTCTCTGCCGAAAGAAGATGTCTCAGTTGGACAGGGATTCAATACAACTTTGAAATTCGTGGGAAGTGCAGTTGGACCAGTACTTACAACGTCAATCTTAGCTTCATTCACCGTTGCGTTAACTAAAGTCATAGGCGGGAAAACAGTTACCATCGCAACTCTGCCCTCAGCAACAGCGTTCAACGTTATCTTCGGAATAGGCATTGCATTATCCGTTTTAATCATCGCTTTGAGTCTGGCAATTAAGAACGATGTTTTCAAAAAACCGAAACAGGATGTGTCGAGAACCCTTGAAAAGAAGACTGTACCTTAGGATGGAAGCCAGTGCCCGCTCGTTAAATTACCTGCTGGGCTGGCTTATTGCGGGAACGAGAGGCGGACCAAATAGGGCAAGAATCATTGAGACATTAAAGCAATCCCCGTTAAACATAAACCAACTGGCAGTAGCTCTGAAAATTAGCTATAAAACAGCAAAGGAGCATTGTGACATATTGGAGAAAAACCACATAGTTACAACGCTTGCGCTCAAAGGTGGTATAACAACTTACGCTTTATCCCAAACTATGAGAGAGAACTATCTGACGTTTGAGAAATTAGTAGGGAAAATTGATGAACGGTCAAATGGTCGAAAGACAAGCCAAACTTTGGTCGCTAACGAACTTGAGTTGAGGGAGATTAAAATTGGTTTCTGACAAAACGATTCGATTTGCAAACAAAAATATCGATCTGTCTACGCTGTCATGCCGCATAATTGAGTATCTAAAACGAGAATGGTACGAGATACAACACGCTGAAGGCATTCGTGAAGTACGTACTCATTAAAGCTCGAAAAGAAAGCATTCTAAGAGACCTATGTATGAAAGATAGATGCCTTACTATGCTTGTTCTAGGACAACCTGATGATTTCAGCGTCCACGTTGGCATTGGACAGTGGCTTCAAATCCCACCCCTTGCACTTTGCCCCTTTTGCAAAATAGAGCTTGATCACCAATTATTCTGGTAAATGACCTCGAGCTTGGACGTTACTCAAAAATACGGGACCCCGACCAAAACATAAACTTTAGTAATTTCGGGACAAATCAGCGCGCGAGCGTTATCTGTAAGTTTTATCCATTTTTTGCGCACCATGTCATCGCATGTTGAGGAAAGCAGAACAACATCTCTTAACCCGAATAATAAAAGAAGCTTGAGAATGAACAACAGAGATGCTTTATAGTATTCTCTTAACAAGTTTAGGCTCAAGGCACACCCCTAGCTGCTTATACTAATTACAACATATTGCAACCTATGCGTATGATAATTTGAAAATATTGGGTGCACTATGCATATTAAGATCAAAAGTATTAACATAATAATAGCAAAACAGTAAATTCGTCTAATTTGCGTAAGTCGAATATACTGTTTTTCTAGCAAAATTGTTGCATAGACGATGCCCTAGACGATTCTATGCGTGTTGAAAAGGAGGCAAAAAATGAGCAAAAAAGAAGTAACTAAAACACAGACCCGCTTGTCCGACAAGTGCCCAGAGTGCAGTAGCGAAAACCTGGTCCACGATTATGATACTGGAGAAACTGTTTGTGGTGACTGCGGCTTGGTCCTCTACGAGCAAATGATGGATAAAGGGCCAGAATGGCGCGCGTTTACCCAAGAGGAGAAAGCATCAAGAAGCCGAGTTGGAGTACCCACATCATACTCCGTTCACGACAAAGGCTTATCCACAGCCATTAGCCAAGTCGACCGAGATGCGTTTGGGAGAAAACTCCCCTTGGCGACAAGGCTGCAGATGTGGCGTCTTCGCAAATGGCAAATACGAAGCCGAGTGCACTCATCCATCGACAGAAACCTTGCCCAAGCCATGGCAGAACTCGACAGGCTCTCAGACAAACTCTACATTCCACCACCAGTCAAAGAAAAAGCCGCTGTTGTTTACCGAAAAGCCTTAGACAAAGGTCTTGTCCGCGGAAGATCAATTGCCGCTATCGCTGCTGCTTCGCTTTATGCTGCTTGCCGTGGAAGCGGAACACCACGCACATTGCGAGAAATTGCCGAAGCCAGCCTCGTTGATAAGAAAGATGTTTCAAGATGCTATAGACTATTATTGTGTCAGCTTGACTTGCACATGCCTATTGCTGACCCACTAACATATGTCTCGAAGATCGCTGAGAAAACTGGCATTTCAGGCAAAACCCAAGGTGCAGCCATCCAAATTCTCAGAGACGCAAGGCGCAAGCGTGCTGCAGCTGGAAAAGACCCCATGGGTTTAGCAGCCGCTGCTCTCTACATTGCTTGCTTACAAAACAACGAGAAAAAGACTCAAAAAGATATTGCTGAAGCTGCTGGCGTAACTGAAGTTACTGTACGCAACCGCTACAAAACACTCAAAAAACAATTGAATCTTGAGTTGCCCGATTAGGCAACTATTTTTTCAATCAAGTCTAACCTCTTGGTTTAACAAAAAAA
>Ga0182027_10005236_pt1 | contig 19770 bp, 17 predicted proteins | sample 712E1DmetaG_FD_121300 | JGI IMG/M metagenome (GOLD analysis project Ga0182027, IMG submission 121300) | Permafrost microbial communities from Stordalen Mire, Sweden - 712E1D metaG (Illumina Assembly) | ecosystem: Environmental > Terrestrial > Soil > Wetlands > Permafrost | place: Sweden...
GACTTTCACCGGGCGCTTCTCCTTACATTTTGTTTTATTCTCCAATAAAACCTTGTACAGGAAAGCGCCTACTTTTTCAACCCCTCAGAATTTCACACAGAATATGTTACACTACCATCGCCCCCATCTTACTTACGAATTTTTAGGTGTGACTAGAGTCTGGCGTTGGACTAAAGAACGTATGCAAGCTGCTTATGATAAAGGATTGATACTTCAAAGTAACTCAGGACGAGTCCCTCAACTAAAAAGATACCTTGATGAGCAAGAAGGTAACGTCGTTGATGATATCTGGAATGATATTCCCCCTATTTCTGCCCAAGCTAAAGAACGCTTAGGTTATCCTACTCAAAAACCAGAAGCTCTATTAGAGCGCATTATCCAAGCCAGTAGCAACGAAGGTGACATTGTATTAGACCCGTTTTGTGGGTGTGGTACAGCTTTGGTATCTGCACAAAAATTGAATCGCAAATGGATTGGGATAGATATCACCCACCTAGCCATCAGCACAATGAAATGGCGATTTGATAAGATATTCCCTGACCTTAAATATAAGGTAGTCGGTGAGCCTAAAGATTTAGAAAGTGCCAAAGCCTTAGCTGAACAAGACAAATACCAGTTTCAATGGTGGGCAGTATCGTTAATTAAATACGCACAGCCGTATGGGGATAAGAAAAAAGGTGCTGATTCCGGCATAGATGGTTATCTGTATTTTCAAGATGAAAAAGACAAAATCAAGAAGGCAATCATTTCCGTCAAAGGTGGGCATGTAGGCGTTAGCCAAATACGAGATTTGATAGGAGTGGTAAAAAGAGAAAAGGCGGAAATGGGCATATTCATTACCCTTGAACCCTTTACTAAACCGATGGAACAAGAAGCCATATTAGAGGGATTTTATTCTTCGCCGCTTGGAAAAGATTATCAAAAAATACAGATATTGACCATTGAAGAACTCCTAAGCGGTAAAAAACCAGATACCCCATCGTGGGTTGCCTCTATTGGTGTACCAGACGTACATAAGAAGAAAGAGGGTGAAGCACCCAAGTTGCTTTAGCATATTTGTACTAGGCACAATCTATATGGGACAGCATTTTATTCCGCAATATTATCTAAAAGGATTTTGCAATCCTCTTAAACCTTCAGGTATTTGGGTATATGAGAAAGGTAAAGAGAGGTTTTTTATCACATCTATAAAATCCACTGCAAATGAAAAACTCCGATGGCCAGAAGAAGTTGAAAAATATCTTGCTAATGAAATTGAGAATCCCGCTAATTCTATACTCGATAAAATACGTAATCATCAGCAAATAACTACTGATGATAAAAATGTCTTGTCAGCTTATATGGTCGTTATGTATCAGCGCGTAGATGAAGGTCTGAAACGAAGAAAAGAACTCGCTCCCAAAGTAGTCGAAGAAACTTTCGACCATCTCAATAAAGCCATATTAGGTCTAATGAATGAATACCCTTCGAAATCAAGTAACCTTGAGAAATCTCTAAAAGAACTTCAGGAACTTAAGCCAAAATATCAAAAAGAGATGCCTAAGGAATTGTGGTTTTTCGGAATTACTCCAGACACTCCGCTTCAAGTACGCTTTATTATGCGCGATATGACTTGGATTTTCTTAACAACCAATAAGTCACATCCATTCCTTACAAATGACAACCCCATTTTCTTTTTTAAAGACAAGGGAATAGGAAACCCGCAATCAGAAATAACGTTTCCGATATCGAGCACCATTGCTTTGTGGGCTACATGGAATCAGAAAGCAGCAGAAGGTTACATGCCTGCAAAAGAAAATGTCATAAAAGAGATTAATAGAAGAACGGCTAGTATAGCTACAAGATGGGTCTATGGTTCAATAGAAGAAGAATGGGTTGTATCTTTGGTTAATAAAAAAAGCTGGAAACTGAAGAGGATTGCCTGACTAAATTTGAGCTAAATAATCTATTATCACCCTTACAGTCTATGTACACATAAAATAGCTTACATTTAACACATTAAGGACTTTTTACACTATATACACAAAATAACTAACTATACTAACCCTTTTAACCTTTAATCCCTCTGACTCTCCAACCCCCTATACAATCTCAAACTATCCTCGAACTTCACACTTCTCGTGTATCTCTCAACCATCGCTATCGACTCCCATCTACCCAACCTCATAATATGCAGACTATCAACCCCTCTCTTTGCCAACTCACTAGCGAACGTCCTCCTAAACGTATGCGCGTTACAGGGAAGTCCGGTCTTTGCTCGCAAATGCCTCAACATCACAACAATGCCCCAGCGGTCTAAGTCCCAAAGAAGCCCATACTCACTCTTGTACTGACTTGCCCATTCCCTCATCAGCGACTTTGTCTTCTTACCAAAAGGCGCGAACCCTTCCTTATTGCCTTTGCACACAACTTTAATAAGGCAATTATCCCAGTCGATGTTATCTAGCTTTATATTGGCTAGTTCCGTTAGTCTTAACCCTGAATCAGCGAACAGCGAAATGATTGCCCTATCTCTCACGCATTCCGCACTAGTAATAAGATATTCCACCTGTTCCGTCGTCAAGGCTGGCATTATTCTCTTACCCACTTTGGGCGGGTCAATCAACGGATTAGGATTACGTTGCGGGTCAAGGTTATAGCCTGATTTGGGCGAATACAGCCAATTGTAGAAAGCTCGTATGCTTCGATAGTAGGCGTGTTTACCACCTTGTGAGCATTGAAGTGAAGAGAGAAAAGCACTTATCTCTTGTGCAAAGATGTTAACCCCTATAACCGTACGTGCGAGGTTAAGGTAGGAGTGGTAGAATTCGATAGTACGTGGGGATAATCCTTGTCTGCGAGACTTAAGAAAAGCAGTCAACAGAGTTTCAACGGGTATCTGCGAATGTTGTGGCGGGAGCGTATGGGGGTCGAACCCACCTGAGACATATTCATGCCCCTCAACGGATTTGAAGTCCGCGGAGCCCACCGGGACTCAGCCGCTCCCTTAAGATGACACTGTCAGTATAAAACAGATTCAAGCGCGGTGCAAGCAGATACGAGAAGATTAAAGAATCAAGAAACAAGTAACAAAAGGTATAAAAAACAAATAATAAAAATAGAGCAATCAGTTATCAGCGGTCTGCGTTCAGCATACAGTCTACTCCCTTACTCCATTCGATCACGCTCAGGAAAGGCTGTATCCTCCCCGTCAAGGGAGAGAGTTAGTGTGAGGGGGCAGTGGTATAACCCTCACCCTGTCCCTCTCTACATCAGTTGCGCTGAGTACTGTAGCCATCAAGGCAGAGGGACCTAACATAGGAGATACTGACAGGCAGGGATGCCTGTCCCACCAGGGAATGACAATGGTAGAGAATTGAAATTTAGAAAATTTAAGTTTGTTCAGGATTTCGAGATTAGGGTTTAGTATTTAACCAACCAGTTTCATATTTGGAATTACGTCCAGAGACAGTGCGCTGGTTTTACCGGACTGAAAACGGAAATAACCGCAGGAGGCTATCATCGCGGCATTGTCGGTACAGAGGATAAACGGAGGGATGAGGACCGGCAGCGGCGATCGGGATACCAGCGTTTCCCTGAGGTGCTTGTTAGCGGCCACGCCACCGGCCAAAAGAATCTGCCGGGCATCATATTCCTGCGCGGTGGAAATGGCTTTCGTGACCAGAACATCGACGACAGCCGACTGAAAACTGGCGGCGGCATCGGCTTTATTGATGGTTTTATCTTCCGTAACCAGTCGCAAGAGGGATGACTTGATACCGCTAAAGCTGAAATCGTTGGTGCCCTTAATCCACGATTTCGGCAGAGGGATATTGGTTTTCCCCCCAACCGCAGCCTTCTGGATGGCCGGACCGCCGGGATAGCCTAAATCCAGTAAGCGGGCGGCTTTATCGAAGGCCTCACCGGCGGCATCATCACGGGTGCGCCCCAGTAATGTGTAATCGCCGTGCCCTTTCATTAAAACGAGGTCGCTGTGCCCACCCGATACAATCAGGCAGACCAGCGGAAATTCCGGTATCGGGCCGTTAAGCCAGTTAGCGTAAATATGGCCTTCAAGGTGATTGACGCCGATGAGCGGGAGGTTTTGCGCCAGACTGATGGCTTTGGCGGTATTGACGCCGGTGAGTAAAGAGCCCGCCAGGCCGGGACCGTTGGTCACGGCAATTGCGCCCAGGTCCTGCCAGCCGACGCCAGCTTTACTCATCGCTGACTTGATAATTGGGATAATGCTTAGCGTGTGCTGCCGGGAAGCGACTTCCGGAACAATGCCCCCGTAGCGGGCGTGGATTTCCACCTGAGAGGCAATTTGATTGGAAAGGATTTTAGTACCGTCTTCAACCACCGCGGCGGCGGTTTCATCACAGGACGTTTCGATGCCTAATATCTTCACTTTTTGATTATAACACAAGAGAAACAGCGGTCTAGTCTTTGACACTCCGCCTTGCGATTGTTATGATGGCATTTGCGAGGGTGATATTATATATGCTGCGTTTATGAGTCAGGTTACGCTACGGAGAAGAGCTGAAATTCATTTCTAACCTCTACAATAAAACGTTAAAGTCATCGCTACCAAGCTGTCTCATTTTTTTCTCAATCAAATGCCAAGACTTTATTTAAAATGTGAGATTCGATGAAATTTAAAATGGATTATAAATGGGTGGCTTTATCCGTGACCACGGTGGGCACATTCATGGCAAGTCTGGACTCAAGTATCGTAGTGATAGGGCTCCCTACGATCCTGCAAAAGTTACACGCGAGTCTTTATCACGGTATTTGGATTATCACCGGTTACACTCTGATGATAACGGTATTGTTGGTCGTGCTCGGCCGACTGGCAGATTTGTACGGTAGAGTCAGACTTTATAACATGGGGTTTGCATTATTCACCATCGGTTCGTTGCTTTGCGCTATATCCCGGAACGGCGAGGAGCTAATCGTTTTCCGGTTTTTACAGGGTACCGGCGCGGCATTACTGATGGCAAATAGCATCGCTATCATCACCGATGCTTTCCCGAAAGGAGAGCTCGGTATGGCCATTGGAACAAACATCATGGCTTTGAATCTAGGGAATATTGCAGGTTATACCCTCGGTGGGGTGATAATAACGTATTTCGGGTGGCAATCGATATTCCTGATAAATGTTCCCATCGGAATTTTCGGGACAATCTGGGGCTACTTACGTCTGAAAGAGATTAGCACTAAATCCGTCGGAGAGAAATTCGATTATGCCGGTTCGATTTTATACTGCATCGGACTGGCAACTATTCTGCTGGCCATGACGATTGGGGATCCCATTTCGAAACGAAACATCGCCATTCTTGCATGTGGATTGGCACTTTTCATAGCGGTGATATTTATCGAGTTCAGGCAGAAGCATCCGACACTCGATTTGACGCTTTTCAAGATAAAGTCGTTTGCGATAGGCAATTTAACGGGATTCTTGAATTCTCTTGGATTCAGTTGCGGTCCATTTCTGAGGTCATTGTATCTGCAACTGGTACTGGGCTACAGCGCTTTAAAAACAGGTATCCTGCTGATTCCGATGGAAATCGTCATCTTTGCCGTCAGTCCGATAAGCGGCAGACTGGCGGACAGATACGGTAGTCGGGTGTTAAGTTCGATAGGTTTAGCCCTGGATGCTTCTGCATTAATCTGGTTTTCTACGCTAACTGAAAAATCTTCGTATAGCATAGTATTGGTTAGTATGTTGCTATTCGGATTTGGCATGGCGCTATTTGCTTCTCCCAACACAAGCTCGGTAATGGGCTCTGTTCCTGCGGAGAAGCGCGGCATAGCAAATGGAATTTTCATAGCTTTAATGCAAACGGCCGGTGTTTTAAGTGTGCCATTTTCTTTGCTACTGATGACCTTGGTGATGCCGTACAATCAGCTTTCTCAAATAGTCAGCAGCTCTCAACTTATCAGTTCCAATGAAATCCCGGTATTCCTGAAAGCGATAAATCATGCCTGTTTTATTCTCGGTATAATCGTATTGCTGGCGATTATTCCATCTTTACTCAGAACCTCACGAAAAAACGTAGCGGAAAAAATACCGAAAACAAGGTAATCTTTGACAGTCTGCATGCCGATTGTTATGATGGCATTTGCGAGGGTGATGTTATATGCTGCGTTTACGCATCAGATTCCGCCGTGGCGAAGAGTTGAAATTCATTTCCCACTTGGACATTATCCGTCTCTGGGTGAGGGCGTTGCGGCGTGCACAGATTCCCATCGAATATTCCGAAGGGTTTTCGCCGCATCCCCGGATTTCGCTGGCGGTGCCGCTTTCCGTGGGGGTTACCGCCGAGAATGAATTGATGGATATTTTTATCACCAAGGCCGTTTCGCCACACTGGTTTATGGAGACGGTGAACGGACAATTACCGGAAGGTCTGAAAGTGTTGGAAGCTTCCCCGATCGGTATTAATGTGCCATCTTTACAGTCGCAGGTACGCTTTGCCCAATATCAGGTAGAGGTCATGACCGATAAGACCGAAGAGGAAATCAAGAAAAACATCGATAATTTACTGGCACTGGAAAGTCTGCCCTGGCATCATGAACGGGATACCGGCCGGCGGAGTTACGACCTCAGGAATTTAATCGATGATATCTGGCTGATTGAGTGTAAACCGTCATCTTGCGTATTAGGGATGAGGTTGAGGTGTGATGAAACCGGTTCCGGTAGACCGGAACAGGTGGCGCTGGCACTAGGATTTACAGAATACCCGAAATCAATACAACGCACTAAACTGCTACTCGGTTCGCATAGATAAATGACTCTAGAGTATGATAAATTGTCATTGCGAGGAAATCCTTCAGAGAAGGATGACGCGGCAATCCCAGGGTGGGGAAAAAGCCCCACCCATTCTAGATACGTGTGTCACTTAAGGCTGACTTAGTATGACGTTGCGATGTCAGATTGCTTCGCCTGCGCTCGTAATGACATTGGGAGAGTATCACTTGGATCCCGATGCCCTGACAAGTTAAGGTGTCGGGATAGAGTTGTTTATTAGAGTTAGTGTATGGCTAGAAAACAAGTAAATAAATTACCTCTAGAAGAGAAGGTGTTGAGTTTTATTAACGAGCACTGCCTGATGCCAAGCCGCAAGATGGTATTAGTAGCGGTTTCCGGCGGACAGGACTCAGTATGCCTTCTATATATCCTGAATAATCTACAAACCACACTAGGTATCAGGCTGCATGTGGCGCATCTCGACCATCAACTGCGTGGGAAAGAATCTGCCGGTGATGCCCGGTATGTCGCCGGGCTCGCAAAACGGCTTGGTATCCCATCGACCATCGAAAAACGCGATGTGCTGCAATATCAAAAAGAAAACGGTGTTTCGCTGGAGGAAGCGGCACGTGAAGTCAGATATAACTTCTTAGCCGAGGTGGCGAACAAGGTTGGCGCCGACCGGGTGGTCGTGGGGCATACATTGAACGACAACGCTGAAACGATTCTGCTGCATCTGGTCAGAGGTTCCGGCACTCGAGGATTACGGGGCTTACAACCCGTCACCGAATGGCAAACTGCGACGAGAAAACTTAAAGTCGTACGTCCTCTACTTGAAGTACGTCGTGACGAAACCGCCGCATATTGCGCTGGCCATCAGCTGCAGCCGCGCCTCGATACCACCAATCTTTCCCTGGCGCCTTTGAGAAACAGGATCAGACTGGAATTATTGCCGCTGTTAACAAGCTATAATCCGCAGGTTATCGAATCGCTATTACGCGCTGCCCGCATTGCCGGCGATGATATTGCATTTCTGGAAAAAGAAGCGAGGCGGTTGTGGCGCAGGGTCCGCAGTCAGCGAGGAGAAACTATCACGCTGGATAAAGAAGCTGTATTGAAGCTATCACCAAGTATGCAGCGGCATTTACTAAGACTAGCGATTGAAAAAATGGTGGGTAATCTTAAAGACATCGAAGCCCGGCATATCGAGGAATTAATGCAAGCTCTCAACAAACCAGCCGGTAAACAAATAAATTTACCATACGGTCTGGTTTTTACGATTGACTATAATCGATATTTATTGGGGAGAGGCGAATCGAGTCTCTCTCCTTTTCCTGTTTTAGATAGAGAATATTCGATTAAAATCCCCGGTAAAACTGTCATTTCCGGTTGGCGTATCCAAGCTACTATCATTAAAAAGCGTGAATCAACGTGCGCCGACGATAAGTTCATTGGTTATTTCGATTACGACCTGGTGGGGGATAAATTAACTTTACGTTCCCGTAAACGCGGTGATCGATTTCAGCCGTTGGGAATGACCGAGACGAAGAAACTGGGGCAGTTCATGATCGATAGCAGAATCCCGCGCGATTGGCGGGCGGGTATTCCTGTTGTGTGTAATGAGGATAAAGTGTTGTGGGTGGCCGGATATCGGATTGATGAACGGGTGAAGGTCACCGGGAACACAAAATCGGTGTTACGTTTGAAGTTGGAAGTAGAATAGTTTTCAGCAGTCGGCAGTCAGTGGTCAGCTTCAAACAGTGAGCACGTATTCGATATCACTTACACGATAATTGTAATTTGGCAGATTCCTGATTCTCCCTTTAATCCCTCCCTACGAAGTACCTTCGGCGGTAGTCTACGGCCATTCGCCGGAATGACCAAGGATGTTGTTTACGTCTGAATGCCCGCAGGAATTTATCCTGTGCGAAGGCACGGGGGAATGACAATCACGGTCTGTTCCTATTCGGGTAGATTTGTGATAGGATTTAATTAACAATCGGAGGGAGTCCATGACCGGACAAAAGATAATTAACCAAGTAAGGGCGGAAGGCAGAACAATACTGACGGAAATAGAAGCAAAAGAGCTTTTAAAAGAGGCCGGAATCGATGTCGTGGAAGCCAAGCTGGCAACTACAAAGGAAAAGGCGGTCGCGATCAGTCAGAAGCTTGGTTTTCCGGTAGTTTTGAAAATTGCTTCAGCCGATATCGTCCATAAGAGCGATGCGGGCGGTGTGAAGTTGGGGTTAAAAACTGCCGTTCAGGTTGGCAAAGCCTACGACGATATCATGAAATCGATTCAAAAATCATTCCCGGATGCCAAGATCGAAGGCGTGTCTGTACAAAAAATGGCTAAACCTGGGGTGGAAGTGATTATCGGCATGTCGAAAGACGCTCAGTTCGGCTCGGTGTTGATGTTCGGTCTGGGAGGTATTTTCGTAGAAATTTTGAAAGATGTATCCTTTCGGATTGTGCCCTTAATAAAAAGAGACGCTAAAGAAATGATTCGGGAAATCAAAGGCTTGCCTTTGCTACAGGGATACCGCGGCTCCGAACCGGTAAACCTGGAGAATCTGGAAAACATATTACTTAAAGTATCTGAATTTGCGGAGAATACCCCTGAGGTTAAAGAGCTGGATTTGAACCCCATCTTTGCTTACAAGAACGGTGCAATTGCGGTTGATGCCAGGGTGATACTGGAGAAGGCAGTCTAGGATTACAACCTATAGAATTTTATCTAATATTTAATAAAGTTTATTCAAGAGAGAGTTCAAGGAATTTGGGCTCTCTTTTTTGTTATTGACAAATAGAAATCGGTAATATACGATTTACCTAGAAAATTAGTAAATGAATGAGGCAAGAAAATGCAAAGGCAAGAGTTGGTAAAAGGCAGCATCGATTCTCTCCTGCTTTGTTTACTGGGTCAGAGACCGATGTACGGCTACGAGATAATTAAAGAGCTTGAGGATAAAAGCCAGGGCTATTTCAAATTTAAAGAAGGAACTCTCTATCCCGCTTTGCACCGTTTGGAAAAAACAGGTTTACTGACCGGCAAATGGGAAGTAACCTCCGGCGGAAGGCAGCGACGCTATTATCACATCACGGTGAAAGGGAATGGCATTCTGGCCGAGAGAAGAGTACAATTGCTGGACTATTTATCTGCGATGAGCTTGATTATAAAACCCGTCAGTGCCTGAAATGAGGTACGGTCATGAAATACGAACTGAGGCAGTATCTGCAGAGCATCACAGACGATCTGAAGTTGGATCCGGCTTCTGAAAAAGAAGTAATCCGGGAACTGGAAGCGCACGTTGAGGACAGTTGCCAGGAAATGCAAAATGCCGGGCTCCCTGAGGGTGAAGCTTTAGAAAATTGCATCAGGTTACTTGGCCCTGCTAAAACAGTTGCCCGTCAGATTTACGAAGTGCATAACCAGGGCACATGGCGTCAGGCTTTACTCGCGGCCCTGCCTCACTTCTTTTTTGCGGCGATGTTTGCGCTCAAATGGTGGATGGGCGTTACCTGGTTACCGATAATGTTCGCGGTTATACTGGGCATCGGACTTTACGGATGGTGCCATGGCAAACCGAATTGGCTTTTCCCCTGGCTCAGTTATTCGCTTATTCCGGTTGTAGCGGCAGGCGTTTCGCTACTTTATTTACCGACAGCTTGGTCGTGGGTAACGTTAGGAATCTATATTCCTCTGGTTTTATGGCTGCTTAGCTTCATCACTATCAAGTTTTTAAGCCGTGATTGGATATACAGTGCACTAATGCTACTACCCGCATCCGCTTTTGTCGGTTGGTTTCTGGCAGCGGGACAAAAAGCCCGTTTCCCCGGTTTCAAGATTGATTTTATGTACAATTATGCGCCATGGACAGGTTTGACTTTCATGGTACTGGCCGTATCGGTAGCGTTATTTATCAGATTAAGACAGCGGTCGCTCAGAATTGCCGCATTAATCATTTCCGGTGTGATTGTTTCTTTGGTAACAATATTGGTAAGTAATCAATTAGGATTGGCAGCTTTTATCGGTCTGGTAATATTGATTCTGAGCTTTTTACTAATACCTGCTTTTGTCGGAAACAAGGTAAAGCGGGTAACCGAATATGATCAGATAGATAAAGTGTATCGGATATAAAAGCTAAATTCTAAATCATAAATCCGAAATTCTAAACAACATCGAAATTCGAAATACGAAGTTAAGCAATCGTTTATCAGCTTTCAGATAAGGGTATTCTTTCTCCGTTGTTCAACTTTTTCTTTCTATTCCGGCGAATGGCTGAGGGTCTCAGCCCGAAGTACTTGACGAAGGAAATGTACAGGAATCCACTCACTTTCTACCAATCTGGTGAATGTCCTGGATAGTTTCCAAAGTAAATGTGCCAGAATCCACAACAAATCCCTCTGCATACATTTACTTCATAAGGATAATGCTATTAGCTGAAGCTGGATACTTACGAATTAATATATCCCGTACCCGATAGATAATTTTATGGGAGGGATTAAAGGGAGAATCAGGCGTCCCGTAGATTTCTACTTTCGCAGTAACTAAAAACAACTCAAAATGAACGTAGTTTAATAATAAATATATCTAATAACCCAAGGAAAAGATGTTATAATAATTTATATTATGGAAACTACCCGAGCGGGAGGATTGAATTGGAGATAAAAGTAAGAATCGGGGATATCGGTAAAACCAGAACTGATACCATCCTGCTGGGAATATTTGACGGCAATAAAAAACTAGCGGGTGATTTGGCCGGTATCGACAAGTCGTTGAATGGCGAAGTAACTAAACTGATTAAACTGGGCGAAATTACCGGAAAACTCAGTGAAACGACGATTATCCACAGCTTCGGTAAGATACCAGCCGGGAGGGTGGCGATTGTCGGACTGGGCAAGAGTAAAGAACTTACTCCCGATACCATTAGAATCGTTATTGCCGATGCATGCCGCGTCCTGCAGAAAAAAGGCGCCAAACATGTTGACATAACGTTAATCGGCTCCGGCATCAATAACATCAGTCCGCAGACTGCGGCTGAGTCTATTGTTGAAGGAGCGATGCTCGGTCTTTATGCGTTCAATCGACATTTCACTAAAAAATCGGACAAGAATGAAATAAAAGAAATAGTTGTCATCGACCGGGATCCGAAAAATAAAATCGCGATACAGCGCGGGGTGAATGCAGGCAAGATTCTGGCGGAAGCCGCTAATTTGGCCAGGGATATGGTCAACGAACCCTCGAACTTCATGACGCCAACCATAATGGCTAAAGAAGCCGGGGAAATCGCCGGAAAATATGGGTTGAAGATTGAAGTATTAGAACGGAAACAGATGAAAGAAATGGGGATGGGCGCTCTGCTGGGAGTAGCGCAGGGCAGTCAGGAACCCCCCAAATTCATCGTTCTTAAATATCTTGGGAAAAATACCAAAACAATTGATATCGCACTGGTGGGCAAGGGCATCACGTTCGATTCCGGCGGTATTTCTCTGAAGCCATCGGACAATATGGGCGACATGAAGAGCGATATGGCCGGCGCGGCTTCAGTCATTGCGGCAATCGGCGCCATTGCCCAATTCAAACCCAGAGTGAATGTGATAGCAGTTGTTGCGGCTACTGAGAATATGCCGAGTGGAACCGCCTTGAAACCGGCGGATGTGCTGACGGCAATGAACGGTAAAACGATCGAGATTATCAGCACCGATGCGGAAGGACGGGTCATATTGGCCGATGCACTGGGATATGCCAATAAACAGGGAGCGAAGCGGATTGTAGATATTGCCACGCTAACCGGCGCTTGCATTGTGGCTTTGGGAGACGTCGCTACCGGAGCTTTTACCAATAACCAGACATTATTAGACAAAGTCATGGTTGCCAGTAACGAAGTCGGCGACAAAGTATGGCAGATGCCGACCTTCGATGAATACAAAGAACAGAATAAAAGCGATGTGGCCGACCTGAAAAACACCGGAGGCAGAAAGGGAGGCGCGATAACCGCGGCTTTATTTGTCGGTGAATTTGCCGAAAAGACTCCCTGGGTCCATCTGGATATTGCCGGCACAGGTTATCTCGATAAACCGAAAGGATATTATTGCAAGGGAGCGACCGGAGTACCCACACGGGCTTTGATCAAACTCGTTCTGTCATTAGCTGTAAAATGAGGTGAAAAAATGATAGTGAAGTGGTTGGGGCACTCATCTTTCATGATTACTTCAGACAAAGGGGTTAAGATAATCACCGATCCCTATAAGACCGGAAGGGGTCTTAAGTACGGTGAAATCAAAGAATCCGCTGACTCTGTTACTGTCAGCCACGAGCATGGCGATCATAATAATACCGTTGTTATCGGGGGTAATCCCCAGATAATCAGAGGTTTAACACCCGTCGATGTAAAAGGCATAAAAATCAATGGAGTTGCTACTTTCCACGACGCAGAACAGGGGAACTCCCATGGTACCAATACCGCTTTCTGTTTTGAGGTGGATGGGATCCGGATTTGTCACCTCGGCGATCTTGGGCATAAACTCAATGAACAACAAGTTGGCCAGATAGGTCGAGTAGATGTTTTACTGACTCCGATGGCCGGTTTTTTTACGATGGATGCTGAAGTCGCCACCGAGGTCGCCAATCAATTAACACCGAAGATCATCATCCCGATGCATTTCAGGAACGAACGGTGTGATTATCCCATATCTGCCGTCGACGATTTCCTGAAGGGAAAGAAAAATGTTACGATGATGAATTCGAGTGAAATTGAGCTCAATTCAGGAAAAATTCCCGATGAAACCAGAATAATAGTGCTCAAACCAGCCCTCTAAATAGGGTATAATTGAATTGGGGGATTGTAAATCTTGATATTTGACGCTGATAAGTTTGTTTTTGAACCGCCGACGGCTGTTTCGGTAGCACGGCGCGTATTAATCAAGCCGGATGTAGGATATCCTTTTCCCTATCCGGTGACGACCAGTCGTGAAATCATTGTAAAAATTATCGATGGTATCAGACGGGTCAGCGATGCCGATATTGTGATCCTCGACGGGACACATAGCGGCGATGCAGTGGCGCCGATATATCAAACATTGGAATATGATTTCCCCAGGGTATTGATGCTGGATGTGAAGGATTGTATCTGGGTCGAAGTGGATAATCCTTTACCGAAACCTCTGGCCGTACCGGCTTTTTGGATTCCTAATGTCATTCTTTCCAGCGATTATTTAATCAGCGTCACGCCGTTAAAAGTAGTAAACGGTAAGGGGCAATTAAGCATTCCCAATCTGATGTCACTTCTGCCTAGCAAGAAATATACGGAAGCCGAGGGTGGATGGGAAGCCCTTTATGCGTTAGGTATCGAGAAAGTAATCGCCGATCTCTATTTTACGCTGCCTTTCGACGTGGGAATTATCGAAGCGCGTCAGGAATTAACCTACGACGACGATCCGATAAAAGGTAGTGTACGGGATATAGGCAAGGTTTTCATCGGGGACCCGTTCCAGGTAGACACCGAAGTATCCGAGAAATTAGGGATCAGGACTGACTATCTGCATCTCATTAAATTAGCAGAGTCAGGACTGGATATAATTTGATAGAAAGGGAAGAGTGCGACGTGAAAGAACAAGAATCGGCACTGGCTGAAACATATTGGGCAATCGACCTGAATTGGTTAAATAACAAAGGACGCAGTTTTTCTACTTTGGCTGGAGATGCCTTATGTGCTAAGTGCCGTAAAAAACTAAAGATAGATGATAATGAAGGGAAACCGGCCGATATATTGAAGGCAACACAGAGTTGCTGTTCCAAATCACCGGATTTTATCACGTCCAGTTTACCCATCCAGGCAAGCATCTTCCGTGTTTTTCTGGCGAATGGTAACAAACCTTTAACTCTGGAACAACTCGGCGAGCAATTGAGCCAGAGGCGTGGGGTCGATACCTACCGGGGTTCGCCGGGTGTATTGTTACGATTGATTAACAGCGACCAATACTACGGGATAAAGAGTAAATAGTGCGATTTATTAAGTCAGACTTTTATTTAAGAAAAGGGAGGGCGAAAATCCTCCCTTTTAGTTTTAGGGTAATTTGAGGTTTGTTATACGAGCGCCCCATCTAAAATAAAATCTAAATCATAAACAATATCTAAATACAAAATCTAAGTAAATTCGTTTATTATCCATACCGACGAAAGTCCATAGGCCGCAGCTAAAGCGTAGGTACTTTACGAAGTAAAGGTATTCTGAACGGAGTGAATGTACGGTATCCAGATGAAATTACGTGGATTCCTGCTTCCGCTGGAATGATAAAAACTTATACCCACGCTCTTCCCACTCTGTGCCTATCTGTGATACAATAAAATTTCTGGAGAAGACATAATCCATTTATAGATTCAGGATATATTTGGCAATGCAAATCTTTATTTTAACGCTTTTCCCGGAAATGTTTAGCGGACCGTTCAGTAGCGGGCTCTTCCAAAAAGCCATCGACAAGGGCGTGGTGAAAGTGGATATCCGCGATATACGGGATTATACTCACGATAAGCACCACACTACCGATGATTATCCCTATGGTGGCGGCGCCGGTATGGTGATGAAACCCGAACCTATTTTCGAAGCTGTGGAAGCGATTAAAAACGAACTCAATCAAAAGGAAAATGTGGAAAATATACCGGTGATTTTACTCACGCCGCAGGGGCGGGTATTTACCCAGGAAAGCGCCCAAAAACTGACCCAATTTAATAACATGATTTTTATTTGCGGACAGTATGAGGGCGTAGATGAACGGGTACGGGAGTATCTCGTTACAGATGAAATCAGCATCGGGGATTATGTCCTCAGCGGCGGTGAGTTAGCCGCGATGGTCGTGATTAATACAGTCGTCAGACTGCTACCCGGATTTCTCGGCTCACCGGAATCGTTATTATCCGAATCGCACACCGATAATTTGCTGGAATACCCGCAATATACACGCCCTCCCGAATTCCGCGGCTGGGTAGTGCCGGATGTTTTACTATCGGGAAATCACGCTCAAATTGCCCGGTGGCGTGAAGAACAATCGAAAATTCGCACAAAACAGCGCAGACCTGATATGATAAAGAAAGCATGTTAGTACGCTGAAGTTATAAAATTTAAAAAAGGTTATATCAACCACGATAATAGGAGTCTGATAGAAATGAAAATCACTGAGCTAACCGGTGTGAAAGCCAATCCTAAGGTTCCTGACATCGCCCCCGGCGATACTGTAAAAGTCGGTATCAAGATCAAAGAAGGCGATAAGGAACGTGTGCAGCCCTTCCAGGGTGTAATCATACGCATCAGGAAAGGCGATGCCGGCGGTAGTTTTACAGTTAGACGTGTCGCTTACGGTGTCGGTATCGAACGTACCTTCCCGATGGCTTCCCCGTTACTTGATAAAGTAGAAGTTATCCGGCATGGTAAAGTACGCCGCGCCAAACTCTATTATCTGCGTGGATTGAGCGCCAAGAAAGCCCGCATTAAGGAAAAGCGGTTCCCCAAAGAAATGAAGGACGAATTAGTGGCCGTCGCAGAGCCGGAACCAATGCCGGAGCCACCGCCAGCAGAAGAACCCAAGGCATAAATAAGCCGGATCGCTGGGGAGCGCTGAATTGAAATATGCTGAGGTCAGTGTTAATACACCCGCGGCACAACGCCAGACCTTCAGTTATTCTATTCCATCTGAATTAACCGTTGACGTTGGACAGGCTGTTTATGTGCCTTTCGGGCAAAAAACTGTCCAGGGTATCGTTCTGGAATTGACCGATGTTCCCGCTTTTGAGCCGACCCGTGACATTGCCGGCGTAATCGACTCGCAACCGTTATTATCCAGAGAATATATTACACTGGCGAAATGGCTGAGCGACTATTATTTGTCCCCGCTTTTCGATGCGTTAGCTGTCATGCTGCCCCCGGGATTTGAACGGCGGGTGCTGACCTTGGTTTCCCCGACTAAAAAGGAATATGATACTACATCGCTTAACGGGCAGCAACAGAGCCTGCTCGAATTATTAAAACGGAAAAATAAAGTCAGACTCTTAGAAATTGAGACTTTGTTGGGCAAGAGACGCGCTTCAACAATCATTTCACAATTAAATGAGCTCGATCTTATTGAAAGAACTTATGAGTTAGAGAGGGTCAAGGTCAAGTCCCGCCTTGTGCCTTCTGTCCGTTTAACAATAGACAGACAACAAGCATCAGACAATATTGTAACTCTCACTAAAAAAGCGCCGAAACAGGCCTCCCTTCTCAAATTACTGTCCGAACAATCCGGACTGGTTCCAATCGCAGAAGCCAGGTTAAAGGCCGATTGTGATACCGCGACAGTTAATGCCCTCGTAAGAAAAGGGTTGGCAAGTATTGAAAATGTAGAAGTGCAACGTACGCCTCTATCTCATTACAATTTCCAGCTATCGCAACCGTTGAATCTCACCGGCGCGCAAGAGGCTGTTTTCGAACCGATTGAATCCAGTCTATACAATAAAAAAGCGGGAGCCCAAGCCGCTGTTTTTCTGTTACACGGCGTTACGGCCAGCGGTAAGACGGAAATCTATCTGCAGGCGCTGGCGGAAGCGGTGAAACTCGGTAAAAAGGGCATTGCGCTGGTGCCGGAGATTGCGTTGACGCCGCAGACCATCGAGCGGTTTTCCGCACGCTTTCCGGGGAGAGTCGCGGTTTTACACAGTCAATTGTCGTTAGGCGAGCAGTTCGATGAATGGCAGCGAATCAGAAAAGGCGAGGTCGATGTGGTGGTTGGACCGCGAAGCGCGGTCTTTGCGCCTCAGCCGAATCTGGGACTGATTATCATCGATGAAGAGCACGAATGGACTTACAAACAACAGGAGCAGTCGCCGCGATACCATACGCGGGATGTGGCTATAAAAATAGCCGAACTGACCGGCGCCACGGCGGTGATGGGCAGCGCCACACCGTCGGTGGAAACCTATTATCATGCGCTAAAGAGCGATTACCAATTGCTGCAATTACCGGAAAGAGTTGTCCCGGTGGAAAACGCGCCGTTACCGGAAGTGGAAATAGTGGATATGCGCGAGGAATTAAAAGCCGGCAACCGCAGCATCTTCAGTGCGGCGCTGACAGAGGCATTGGGAAAAGTACTGCTTGAAAAAACACAGGCGATTTTATTCCTGAACCGCCGCGGTTCCGCAACAACAGTTCAGTGCCGTAATTGCGGCTTTGTCATCAAGTGCAAACGTTGCGACATTCCATTGACCTATCACTTCGATTCCGATTCGTTGTTATGTCATCGCTGCAACTACAAGACCAAACCACCGCAGATTTGTCCCAACTGCTTAAGTCGGCGTATCAGATATTTAGGCATCGGAACAGAAAAACTGGAAGAGGAACTAAAGTCCATGTTTCCCCGCGCGAGGTTATTACGTTGGGACAGCGATGTCACGCAAAAGAAACATTCACATGAGGATATACTGAACAAATTCCGTAATCATGAAGCCGATATTCTCATTGGAACGCAAATGGTCACAAAAGGTCTCGACCTGCCCCTCGTTACACTGGTGGGAGTGGTGATCGCCGATACCTCGCTGAATATCCCTGATTTCCGCAGCGGTGAAAGAACCTTCCAGTTGCTCAGTCAGGTAGCCGGTAGAGCGGGGCGTGGGCAATCAGGAGGGCGGGTAATCATCCAGACCTATGTTCCAAACCACTATGCCATTCAAGCCGCGGCCAAACATGATTACAGGGCTTTTTACGAGCAGGAAATCAACTTCCGGAGGCAATTAAAAGAACCGCCTTTCCGACAACTGGCGACGCTGACTTTCACGCACACCAACGACAATCGTTGCCGTGAAGAAACGGAAAAAATGGCGAAGCATTTCACCGAAGAGCGGGATGCGAAAGGAATCCCTGATATCAGTCTGGTAGGGCCGGCGCCGGCATTTGTCCATCGTCTGAGAGGGAGATATCACTGGCAAATCATTTTACGTGGATCGGAGCTATCGTCATTTCTGAAAAATATCTCATTCCCCCAGGGATGGATGATCGATATTGACCCTGTCGGGTTGTAAGAATTACTATATAGATGAAGGTGAAATATGGCGGTTTTGCCAATCCGGACGGTACCCGACCCTGTTTTGCGGCAGAAAGCGAAGCGGATAAAGGGAATTGATAAATCGACACGCAAACTAATCAGCGATATGCAGGAAACATTGCGCACCGCCGGCGGTGTCGGTTTGGCTGCGAATCAGGTCGGTGTGACTTTGCGCTTGATTGTGCTGAATATTGCGGAAAATGAGTGTAAGGTAGTGATTAATCCGGAAGTCATCCGCCGTACCGGTTCACGCATTGTGAATGAAGGTTGTCTCAGCATCCCCGGCTATGTCGGCGAAATAAAACGCAGCGAACTGGTCAAAATCAAAGGGCAGGACACAAAAGGTAAAGAGATACGAATCAAAGCTGACGGACTTCTTGCCGAGGTTCTGGAGCACGAAATCGACCATCTGAATGGCATACTTTACGTCGACCATCTGGAAAGCCAGGACAAATTGCATAAACTGGAACCCGCCCAGAAACCAGCCGAAGATGATGAGTAGATTGTTTCATTATTAAACTCCAAACCCGAAATCCGAAACTCTCCACAATATCGAAATACAAATTCCCAAAACATTCGTTAATTATCTATCCCGACGAAAGTCCGTAGGCCGAAGATCGCAATTGCAGGTACTTACGAAGAAATGTATACTGAACGGAGTGAATGTACGGTATCCAAGGGTAAATTACCCGTATTCCTGTACGCTTTCTTTATAAAACATACATTACTTCACAGGTACTTTAGCCTATGAACTCCGATGGAATGGTAAGGTGCTCAGATAAAATTGTGGAAAAGTGAATACAGAACTTGACAAGGGTATATTTTGCCTGATATATTAAAAACAATTGAATAAGACTAAAGGCTGAGAACGAAACTAGTAGGTTTCCAGCGGAGCTCAGAGAGCCGGGAAAGGTGTGAGCCGGCGCTAGCGCAGAAGTTGAATGGATTCGGGAGCCGCATATGAA
>Ga0182027_10005237_pt1 | contig 19769 bp, 19 predicted proteins | sample 712E1DmetaG_FD_121300 | JGI IMG/M metagenome (GOLD analysis project Ga0182027, IMG submission 121300) | Permafrost microbial communities from Stordalen Mire, Sweden - 712E1D metaG (Illumina Assembly) | ecosystem: Environmental > Terrestrial > Soil > Wetlands > Permafrost | place: Sweden...
AAAATAATGCCTGTGGCATTTATGACGCGGGTAAACGACAGACCAAGAATCGATTTTACCCGTTTCCCGATTTTTTCATCAAGAATATCCGCGTCCAAGTCTTCCGCGCCATTTAAAGCAATGTCCCAAAGCTGCCGCAGCTCATTGACAACCGCACGTGCGGCAAACGTCACAATAGCAGGGCCATATACATTGCACAAAGACTTTTGCGCAACCCGCTTAAGCAGGCTGTCGATGCTGGGCATATTGCGTAAGTGTTGATTTGTGTTCATATATTTTTTACCGGTTTCACGCCCCCTCCTGAAGTTCCCCCCACAAGGGGACTTCGCCCGCAGGGGGTTAGGGGGGATTTTGAACAGATATTAATTATCAGAGGGAGCAGGAATCGAACCTGCCACAGACGGTGTTATCCGCCCGCCACTGGTTTTGAAGACCAGCCGAAACACCAGTTCCAACCCCTCTAAATGCAAATTGCTTTTATCAGCTTCTCGATTTTCCTTATATCGCTTTTCGAAACAGAGCGATGCACGGGAATTGTCACTATCGTATCACTGCATTGTTTGGCATTAGGAAAAGCATTTGTTGCAAAACCGCTAACTTGCGGCAATTGATGCAACGGCAACGGATAAGTAATGGTGATTCCAAGACCGAGCTTATCGCTTTGCTCCAGTACTTTTTTACAAATCTCTTTGTTTTGCATTCGTATAGGAAAACGCAACAAATCCAAAGAGGCTGATTTTGTTTTGGCAATACCAGCAATTCCGGGCAATTGATTTTCGTTAAAAAACTTCACCCAATGCGAATTGTTTTCGCTTCTTTCCGCGCGGATTTTTTCAAGCGCCTTAATCCATCCCCGCGACATTCCCGCCTGGAAACCGCTGAGCCGCCGTATTTTGAAATCAGCCTCGAAATGCGTTTCGCCGAGGCCCAGAAAAGGCAGACTTTTAGGAATCCAAAACAACCCCGGTTTCGAGAAAATCAATATTATTTTTGCCTTGATAAGCATCACACACATTTCAAGGAAATTATACTTTGGCAATGTTGCGACAACGTCATGCACGCCTTTTGCAATGTCGTTTCTATCGGTACAAATTATCCCGCCTTCACAGGTCGTATATGCCTTTCCCCGCCCCAAACTGAAAAACCCGACATCCGCCTGCATGCCCAAAGGAATTTCATTTTCCTTTCCGCCCATGACCTGCGCAGCATCTTCAACGATAAAAATCGAATCATCGTTGATACAAGATTTCAGTTTTTTCACGTTGGCATGCATGCCGAACAAATGTGTTGCGACAACACATAATAAACAGTCTTTGTTTTCCAATTCCTTTACTAATGCGTTTCCATCGAAATCCAGGGTATTGGGATCAATGTCGCAGAGTCGGATCTTAAGCCCTGCCCGTAAAACCGCAGATGCAACGCAGTAACAGTTAAACGCGGGAATCAGGACTTCGTTTTTTTCTGGACTCAGTTTTTGCAAGGACTTTAAAATGCAATATAAGGCGGTTTTACCCGACGAAACAGTTTCACAATGGGATGCTCCAAAAGCCTTTTGTAATTCATTGGTAAACCGCGCCAGGGATTTTTCCGGAGAAAATATCCCTGCAACGCCGCTGAAAATATTTCCAAGCGTTATTGGCGCCAAAGCAGGGGGGAGTACTCTTCCTATTTTCATAAGGGTATTTGTTTACGGATGATGGGGCCAACAATTTTTGTGACGACAAGCGGGAGTTTTTGCCAAACCTTTATAAACAGTTCCTTTTTTGCATCGCTTCCTCCTGGAGGTTTTGTCGCCTTTTCGCGAGTTACATAATACCAGAACAAAGGTTCGGGCTTTGCCCCCCATTGTTCCTTGAAACGATATGTACCTTCTTCTTTTGTAGAGCGTCCAAAATCAAATGATTCGTATTTATTGGCAATTGCATATTCCATCATGCTCCAATATAAAAGCATATTGGGCGCAAGAGGACGATATTTTTTATTGAACGATGCCCACGGATTGACAAGAGATGCTTTCATTCCTGCAACAAGGGAACAGGCAATGGGAACATTGTCTTTATACACGACAAAAATCTGTGCAGCAGTTCCGAAATATTTGAGCGTGTTGGCCATCATGGCTTTCGCATGGACCGGCGAGCCAAGGTCTCGCATGTTATGGACAAAGACGGAATAAAAATCATCCAGCAATTCCATGCCGCCGTTTTTCGACACGCATCCCTCTTTTTGGGGTTTCCGTATCTGACTCCTCAGTTTTGGATCAAAACTTTTGAAGAGTTTCTCCGAAGTATCGGGTAAGGCAAGTTTCATCCTCACTTTTTCGCCCGACAATTGTAAGCAATCCGGTTGAACAATGGGTTTTGATGAAGGCGTTTGCAAAAAAGGAAGACAGAACGTTTGCCTGAGTTCCAAAAAATCGAATTTATTCGTATGAAGTAAAGAAACCGCTTTTTCTAAAAGCAATTTTCCGGACTCTTCGTTGTCGTATAAAATGCCGCCGTAATCGCAAAACCCGAGCGATACGATATTCTTACCGAATAATGGGCCGCTTACGAAAAACAGAGGCAAGACACCTACTATTGTTTGGCTTTGCTCGTCGAATGCCGCCAAATACGAAGTTTTATGGCCATAGGTTTTTTCAACCGCGTTGCGAAAGGCGGAACAGTGATACACCGACGCCTGCGGATGGGCATTTACATATGCGTCCCATAGCGGGGATTGGGAATTGTCGATTTCTCGAATAGCTATCATACTCGTTTTACCGTACCGAGGGTTTCCACATGGTTAACCGTTCACCGCTCAAATACCTGATCCATGCAATTAGGATGGAAGCATTGACAAGAACGAAAAACTTGGGGATTTTTACAAACACAAAGGACGAAAGTTTCTCATTACCGATCATTCCGGCAATTGCCGCTCCGTAGAAACAAATTTGCAAAATAAAAAGTACGGAGAAAGGCCAGGAGCAACAAAGCAACAAAGCGTTTGAAATAAATGCAATAATTAAAAGAAATGGAACAAGCCAACGGAGCAGTTTATGGCAAATATATTGATACGAAAACAGCCCGAATTCGAAAACATTGAGGAATTCCAAATTGCCGAAAAAAACGGTAAGACCGCGAATGACCGTACGGACTTTTCGATTAAATTCCTTTGACTTGTCTTTAATGTCCTGATAATAACCAATGGCCGAAGGGTCGCTGATTCCACGCATGCCTTTTCTCATACTGGAAAGCAATGTGCGGAAATCGCTTTGCATTTTCGGGGAAAAATCCTCGCATACATCCTTGCGAGCGGCAAAGAAAGAACCGCTGAGACCGACGACCGAATTCACCCTGCATTCCAAACTTCGCAGCCACATTTCATATTTTACATAAACGCCTTCTCCGCCATTGCCGGCGCCTTCTTCCTCTATCATTTTGTCTTCACTGCTCACGCATCCGACCAGAGGATCGGCAAAATTCGAAACAATCCGGCGAATACCCCTTGCCTCAAGAATTGTTGCGACATCGGAAAAAACGATAATGTCGCCGCGCGCAATTTTTATCGCTTCTTTCTGCGCATTTTCCTTTCCTTTACGGTCAGGAACTTCAAGAAGTTCAATGCCCCTGTCGCGGAAATCCCGGACAATATCGTGGGTTTTATCCGTAGACCCGTCCGACGCCACAATCACCTGGAACAATTCCCTCGGGTAATCGAGCTTTATGGTGTTTTCCAATTTTTTACGTATTCGTTTTTCTTCATTGTATGCAGTTATGATAAGCGTGACCTTGGGAGTTATGGGTTCGCGCTTCGGCTTAAAGGAAAAGAACTTTCCAAGCGCAACAAGCGTGAGAGGATAGCCGAAATAGGCAAAGAAAACAAGAAAAATGGAAATGCAAAAAGCTGTTATCATAATTTAAAAATTAATTTACGCCGAGGTTCACCTTAGCTGCTTAAAACAGCCTAAGCCCCTAGGCCATCAAGTACGACGAATAACTTATGAGGTTTTCTTGTATTCCCTCATAAGTAAATCCCGAAGATAATTTGCGCGGTTTTTTTTCCCTTTAATCCATGAATAAACATTTTCCGGCAACGTCGTGCATGTATTAAAGCATCGTGTTGGGGTTTTGAGCTTTTCAGATAGTGAAGTCCGATGCCCGCGTTCACTATCTTTAATCCGATACCGTTCCCATCGGCACACTTTTGTCCATGACGAATTCCGGATCAAGATCAACACCGCAATCCCACTCGATAGTGTCGAATGCTATATGAACACGATTGAAATTCTCTGGTTTTTTAATTTGTCGAAATACCCCAAAATCCAGAAATGGCCTCATGTCAAGAATACGAGTCTGGCCATCATTGAATGCAACGACAAGCGAGAAGCTTTCTGCAGGGGTTACTTTAACTATTGAAGCGTACATTTATTCTCCTTATTGAAGCGGCTGAATCTTGAAGGGTTCTTCCCCGTTCATGAGCAGATTCCAGTCGGCCATGAGTTCATCGTGATGCAGCTCGACCCATGCAAGAACAAGTCGTTTCTGTTTGGACGGCAAATTGCAATCAAAATTTGTATCAGGAAAAATATGATAAGCAGCAAATTTTGAATGCAAAACCGGAATATCGGCAAACGTCTCCATTCCTAAATGGCAAGTAGGAGGCAGGATGCAAAAACTTTTAAGCGGTTGGGAAAGGCCTTTGCCGATTGCTTTTATATAACTTTCTTTTAATGTCCATAAGTGAAGAACCCCGCAGCAAGCTGCGAGGCGTCCTCGCGGCGAAGGAAGCGCTTCACGCGATCTTTTCGGGAATCGGAGATGTTTTCGACAGTGTTTCCGTGGAAAAAAACGCTCCCGCAGGAACCTATGATTTTTTAGTTGAAAAAGGAGACTACGTCTTATTGTACACCAATAAGCACAGGATGATCGAAAAGCACGACTATATAAGATGTGGTTTGTACCTTTTAGGGTATAATATTATAATATATGTACCCTAAAAGGTACAAATATATTACAAAAAAGTTGAATTTGTACCCGATTGGTGTTATATTTATAATTATGGAGACAGAATTCAAAACACGAATAAGTTTAAAGATAGTCCATTTAAGAAAAAGGATGGGATTGAATCAAATTGAGTTTGCAAGGAGGGCGGGGGTAGGTCTGCGTTTCTTGCGTGAACTTGAGCGTGGGAAAATTTCGGTTAGAATGGATAAGCTTCTTCAGGTACTGAATTTTCTAGGTTGCGAACTGGAACTCAGAAGCAATAACGAGAAAATAGATACATGGCTATCAGAATTAAAAATTCCGGAGGTTAAAGAAAATGATGAACAATGAGATATTACAAGGTCAAGTTTTTTATAAAGAAATCTTTGCCGGTACCCTTTTAAAAACAAACGATGAATATTTATTTAAATATAATAAGGATTTTTTAAAAAATAATACACCAATATCAATGAGTCTTCCGTTAAGGGAAGAATCTTATCATTCCAAGGAGCTGTTCCCGTTCTTTAAAGGACTTTTGCCCGAGGGGTGGTATCTGGATATTGTCAGTATGTCCCAAAAGGTTGATACAAAAGATTATTTTGGCGTTTTAATTTCAACGTCATCGTCGGATACGACTGGTGCGGTCACAATACGAAGAGAAAAATAAATATGGACGAAAAATTAATAAAAAAAATGTTCGGTACAACAGTATGGCCAGCCATTGATTTTGGCCTTTCCGACATTCCTTTGCAAGCTCTAAAATTGGTAGGCAAGTTATCAATCTCAGGCGTACAGCCAAAATTAATTCTGAAATTGAACACAGAAAAAAACAAATTAGAAACTATGCCTGGTGGAGATTACATTCTGAAACCTCAGACTGATAGATTTTTAAATATCCCTGAAAACGAACAATGTTGTATGGATATTGCGGAAGTTTTAGGTATTGATACGCCTCCGCACTGCTTACTGCCTTTAAAGGATAATAGCATAGCTTATGTGATCAAAAGATTTGACCGTCAAGATGGTGAAAAAATTCATCAGGAGGAATTTTCTCAATTGCTTGGAGAAGATGACAAATATAAAGGTTCTGTGGAACAGATAGGCCGGAAGATAAAGGAAATTTCAACGGCTCCTGGGTATGACCTTCAACTTTTATTTGAAAGAGTTGTTCTTAATTTTATTGTGGCAAATGCGGATGCCCATTTAAAGAATTATACCATGAGGTATTTTGGTGATGAGAGAAGATTATCCCCCATATATGACGTGGTATGTTCAAGACTGGTTATTCCAGAAGAAAAGGAAGAATCGGCAATAACTATTAATGGGAAGAAAAATAATTTAACGCGATCTGATTTTGACGTCCTGGCTTCTTATTTGAAAACGCCTTTGAATGTTGGTTATAGAAATTTTGAACATAAACACGGGGTCATAAAAGCCATAATTGAAAAATCAAAGCTTCCAAAAGAAGACAAGGCTTCATTTATGAAGATGGTGGAAGAAAGATTTAATCGGCTTAATATTGCTTTATAGCAAGCCCCAAGTTCGGGGAAATAATTTATTCGATCAAATGTTCGCTGAACTTCCGCGGGCGATGCTTTGATTTTTCCTTTCCCCTCTTACATTAAAATTCCCCTGCTTTGTCTTGATGAGCACCTGATTTTTCCCGACAAAGCCCCGCATCGTGAAAGAAGGTTACATTCAGGCCTTTGACACGCTAAGTGTGGAAATGGATGTACCGCCGCAGAAATAGAGCTCAGGAAAAAGATTTGACAATAGCATATATAATACATATATTATGTGTATGTGGCACTTCACGAAACATTGTCTGGAACGGATGATTGAACGAGGATACGCCAAAGATGAAGTGCTATGTGTTTTGAATGGTGATGTTCCTTCTTTCGTTTACCCGAGCCCGAAAGAGGAATCTGTCGACATGTTTTTTGGCAGGGTTGGTGAAAAGTTTATGATGATTCCGGTCGACCGGTCAAGCCAGGCAATTATTACGGTTCGCCCTATGAGAAAAGGCGAAAAGGAAAACTATCTAAGAGAGGTAAAAAATGGATAAGAGCACCAGGGTAAAATATTACGAAGAAACTGATTTTTCCAGCATAATGAAAAGCGGAAAAGGCAAAAAGGTAATTCCAGTCGCCAAAAGAATAACCATGAACATTTCCGAACGCATTTACAATGAAGCCAACGAGCTTGATGGCTATTTGAGCATGGGTTACCAGAATGTTTTAAAAACGGCAATAACGATTGGCCTTACTGAGCTTTACCATCAGGTTTCTTCCCATAAAATTGGCGGAAAATGATCCGTCGGCTGCATCGAGGGGGCTGCTTTGTTGTCATCACCTTCTCACCTTTTTAACTTTTAACTTTTAACTTTTTAATTTCTCAACTTCTTCCCTATTACCCATCACCTATCACCTATTACCTATTACCTATCACCTATTACCTATCACCTATTACCTATCACCTATTACCCATCACCTATTACCTTCCTTCCCCATTATCCTTTCCCCCAACTCCCCCGGCGTCATTTTCTCAATTTCCTGTGGTAATGCCACCTGCAATTCACCGCAAGCAGCACATTTATAATCCGGCGCAATATCGTATTGCTTAAAATGCATGATCGGAATATCGGCAAACACCTCCATTCCTAATTGACAAGAATCCGGCAGAATGCAAAAGCTTTTAAGCGGTTGGGAGAGGCCTTTCCCGATTGCTTTTATATAACTCTCTTTTAATGTCCATAATTCAAAGAACGCATTGTCTTTGCTGCTATCGGGCAAAGATTCTATATACTCGCATTCTTTTTCATGGAAAAACCGCTTTGCAATTCCCGGATCATGCTTGTGGATTTTTTCAACATCGATTCCAACAGGTGTGTTACTTACGGCACAAACCACCCATTCATGGGAATGCGATATGCTGAAATGGATTTTTTCTTTATTGGAAACATGAGGTTTGCCGAATTCATCTGTTAAAAACTCAATGGCCAAGGCGGGAATATTCCAAAATTTCGAAATACAATATCGCGCCAATGCTTCACCGACAATACTCCTGCAGGCGTCCTCACGGCGAAGGAAACGCTTCACACGATCTTTTCGGGAATCGGAGATAACGCGAAGAAGATTGTCGTATTGTTCCACGGACAAATTATCGGCATTTGATATTGCGGTTATAAGCATCATATTAGTACCTATATCTGAATTATACACTCGGTAAACCGAGTGTATAATATATAAAATAAACTTATCCCATGCGACATGTCCCCGAAGCGTTAGCGAAGCGGGAAGCATGAGGTTTGAAACTAATTGTTTTCAGAGGAAGCATGGAATCGAACCTGCCGTATACAATGGCCAAATTCTCTACTTTGCACCAATTGCCAATTACCTTTACCATCCAGGAATTACTATTGCCCATTTCCGGAAAGCATGGTATATTAAAGACGATCAACCTATATAATAAACTATTTTCCCTATTAATAATCAGTCAACCTTTTTTACCGGATGTATCTATGAACGGTTTACAACCTCGTATAGCACAACCCAAAGCGCCTCCAGGGCTCGATTACTATATTCCTCATTATTTGAATTTAATGTGGCGATGGAAATGGTACGTAGGCATTGTCATACCAATTGTTTTTATTACATGGAGCATTGTCGTTGTTAAATTTGCCCCTTCAAGACCTTTATTAGACAGCACGGTTGTTTTAGAATTCAATAAATCCGGCACTAACATTCAAAATCTTTCCATTCAACGATCCACCTGCGGTGCATTTATCCGTAGCAGACCATTTTTGGAAACTGTTGTTCAAAAACTTTCGTTGCAACTCGTTTTAAATAAATATTTCATGGGAGATGTTTTCGACAGTGTATCCGTGGAAAAAAATGCTCCCGTAGGGACCTATGATTTTTTAGTTGAAAAAGGAGACTACGTTTTATTGTACACCAATAAGCAAAGGATGATCGAAAAGCAAACAGTATGTTCCGGAAAACTTGTGGATTTAAGCACGCTTGTATTCCAATCGGTTAATTTAAAATTTACTCGCGACTTTCTGTATAAACCGCATTCATTGACCTTCAATATACTCACTATGAGAGATGCGACAGACCGTGTCCAATGGAGCATTTCCACGAAATTTCCCGGGGACCGGGAATCGGGTACGCAGGGGACCATCATGACGATTTCCTTTCGAGGAAGCGATTATTCACTTGCCACGCAAATTGCAAACACGATTGCCGACGATTTCGTTGCTCATAACAACGAGATTATTCGGATAAAAAAATCCGGCAACATCCAGGATCTCGAGAAGCAGCTGCAAACCGCCCGGGCAGACCTCGAAAATGCCGAAGGAACGTTGCGTCAATTTCGGGAAGCGAACCTGTCTGTCGGAACAACCAGCATTCCTGGATCCTCTATAAACGAAGTATCCGATCTCGAAAATTCAGGGTCAGCTTTACAGCGATCTATTGACGACGCTCAAACCTTGCAATCCCGGAGTAAAAACGCATTATCGACCGACGATAAAATATCTGCAATGTTCGAAGCAATTACGTTTCTTATAAATCATCAGTTGGTTTCGGCCCCGGGGCTTCAACTGGAACTGAATAATGTGAGCGCCGAAAAACGCCATATCGACACGGATTATTCCCCTCAGCATCCGCTTGCAATAGAAAACAAAAAAAAGATTGACAAACTACTTTCAAATATTTCCGAAGCATTATCGGCAACAATAGACAAGCAGAGAACAGACCTTCTCGCTATAACGGCAAAAAGAAACAATCTTTCGGCCGAGTTTCAAAAATTACCTGCTAAAGAAATTCGTTATGCGGATCTGGAACGCAGGCGCGCTACAGCGACCGACATGTATACAAATATTTTGAACCTCTATAATTCGAGTAAAATGGCTGAAGAGACCGAAACAGCAGACATTACAGTCCTTGACCATGCAGTGCCTCCGACCGGTCCGAGCAGACTGCAGCAATTTCTTCAGTTAATTGTCATAGGCTTTTTTATTGCTTTGGCTCTGGGCATTGGCCCTGCTGTAGGTCTTGACCTTTTAGACAAGCGGGCCCGTAATGAAGGTGATTGCCGCAGATTTTCGGATTTTCCGTTTTTAGAAAGCATACCGGAAAAACCAATTTCGGGTAAAACAAAGCCCAGCAAAGATAAAATCGACGAACTCCTTGTTGCGGCAAGTTTTGAACCTACTGTTTTTGACGAAATGTACCGTTCCCTTCGTACTAAAATTCTCCTCCATCTATATAATGAGCCCCATAAAATGCTGGTTGTCACGAGCATGAATGTGAGCGAGGGGAAATCCTTGACATCTTCGAATCTTTCCATTGTTATGGCCCAACAAAAACTGCGCACGCTCCTCATTGATGGCGATATGCGAAAAGGCGTCCAGCACCATTCATTTGTTTTGGAGAAAAAGCCGGGACTATCGGAAATTCTTTCTTCCCCAAACGACTTGTCGACAATACCCGTACATTCGTTTATCCAAAAAACGCATATACCCTTTCTTTCTCTTATTTCAAGCGGAATGCCAATTCCAAACCCGGCGGAATGCATGAATTCTCCTAAATTCCACGAACTTACGTCTATTTTAGCAGAATCGTTTGATGTTATCATACTCGATACACCACCATTGCGGGTTGCTGTTGATGCGGCGATTTTGCCCGAAGCTTTTAATCATTATATTATTGTTGCCCGGGCCGAAAGCACCAATCTGGTTGCTTTGGAAAAGAAAGTTGCCGACTTTCCCGGCCTTAGGAAAAAAATCCTTGGCATTGTTTTAAACAGGGCCCCAATTGACAAAAAGATGCATAATTACAGCTATTCATATTATCATCAGTAAATGTACTTGTGGTTCGACCATTAAGAGCGCTTGATTATAGTGGGACGGCTATCTATTTTTATTAATAACTATATAGAAATTATATATGCGTCCCGCGTATATAAAATCACAGCTACAACTTATCCCGCAGCGTAGCGCGGGGTTAGGGTTAAAATGGACCTCCTGGAAAAAGATGATGAAATTTATTTTAATGTGGAAATTTCTTCCGACATCATCCCAAATGATGTGCTGAAGGCCAAGGAAAACAATATCGGGATTGGTGAGCAGAAAAAACCAGTGGTTTCCGAAATCATTGGCCAACCTTGCATGAATGTTGCAAAAGATCCATTTGGAATGGTACAATTAGCCAAGGCAATTTCACCAGTATCTGATCGTATTTCAAAAAAGAGTTTTTTTAAATCAAATTTAAATTCAAAAAGTCCCAATTCCTCTACTGTTTTTTTAAAAAGCACCATGAATAAAAACGATACAATTCCATCTAATGCCATACGGAACGAACAGGACTCTTCTCCAACGCCAATTCCGGTCCGAATATCCTCTTTAGCCGATCCAACGGAATTTAAGGCATTTATTTTTGAGAAATTAGCGGAAACCGGCTGTTTTGGAATAGCCTTAAAGGGAAGAATCGAACATTTGCATCAAACAAAGTTCGATTCATTTTTAGACGAAAATCTGCCGACCGATGGCAGGCATGTCATTTTGGATTTAGATGGTCTGGTTTCAATTAGTTCATCGGGGTGGGGTGTATTGGTTGCTCAATTACAACGTATGAAAAAAAATGGTGGAAACATAGCGCTTTGCGGTATGCATGGCGAAGTTGAAAATTGTTTTAATATCCTGGAACTTGGAACACTCTTCCCTGTTTTCCCAACCATCATCGACGCCTTGAAAAATTCGGATTTTAAGGATTTCCATCCTTCAAATCACAAAAAAATATCCGGAGCGAATGCAGGAAATCTCAATGCCGACAATCCTGCTTTATTGACCTTAGACGCAAAAATCAAACGCATCATTGTAGAAAACCCGCTCCTTAGTGTCAACGAAATATCGCAGATGTTATGTAGTGATCTCTATGGCCAGGTAAAAATCAATCGCGGGTCGCTTCGAGCCAAATTAGCGGGCATGAAGCTGGGCAGCAAAGAAGAAAGACTCAGGTTTTTCCGTTCAGCCTAATTTTTTCTAAATTATTTTTTCTATCCCCATGCTTCGCATGGGGATAAGTTTATTTTATAGATTATATACACTTCGAGTACATAGTGCACGCGTAAAATGCGTATACAAAGTACCGAGGTACTCCGTGTGTTTAATCCAGATATATGTACTAATCAGGAGCAACTTTTCATGGTAAGAAAAGGCATTCGTATTTCACTCCGGTCAATTGCACGCTTATCGATTATCTTCATCGGGATATTTTGCCTCCCGATCCTGTCCCAGAATAAAGCCATAAAATTCGACAATGCTCGTCAATCCGATACAGCCGCGTCAAAAAACCAATCTCTTATAACGGAACAAATTCCTCAACCTGAAAAATCCATGCAAACCGGAGGATTTGTAAACCCCGGCGAGGCAATCAGAATTTATGCTTTTCCGGACACAACCTCTTTTATCAATGGCTTTTATCCGGTAGACGGCAAAGGCTGCATTTATTTGCCGATTATCGGCAAAATGAAGGTAACCGAAATGACCGAAAAATTTTTTCTGGATTCCATTAAATCACAATATATCAACTATCTCCGGTATCCGAATTTACAAGTGCGCCGTTTAATCCGGGTAAGCCTTTTAGGCGGGTTTCAAAAACCCGGATTGTTCTATATCGATCCGGACAATTCTTTATGGGACGCCGTTTTCCAAACGGGAGGTACAACCCGGGAAGACGGACTGAAGAGAATGAAATGGGAACGCGACAGGAAAATCGTTGCCCAGGACATAATTCCATATTATCAATCTGGCCAACCCTTAAGTTCAATTGGTTTTCATTCGGGAGATCAATTGTGGACGCCTATTGAACAAAAAAACGATTGGTGGAAAATTCTTGTAAAAGACGTGCTCCTAAGCCAGATTTTCCCGATTGTCACAACCAGCGCATCGCTTTATGTCAGCTACATGATGTATAAGACATACCAAAACCGATGACCCGATGCGGGACAACTTCCGGGCTTATGATTTGCCAAGCTTCGCGGAAAGCGCAGCTACTTTTGCCTCAAGATCTTTTAGGGTAACCCCGCCTGGCCAATTCGCCGTGTTGGGTGGAAAACCAAGCATAAGCCGGTACGACGACACCGCGCCTCGCACGTCTCCGGTGGCTTCGTATGCAAGACCAAGTTGGTACAATATACCCACGTTTTGTTTTGCCAGTGCCGGTTTATCGCGCAACAAGGCAATGCATTTGGCAGGTTTTTCGCATTTATTCAGGACCTCTGCATACGTTTGCAAAATTTCGGTTTTTGTCGGCAGAACCTGATACGCATTTTGTATGGCCGTAAGAACTTCTTTTTGGTCAAATCCCGGCGTCTGCACGCAGGCATATGCATAATTGTTTAATAACGCTGCATTTTTTTTATCCCGAAGCAAGGCCTTTTTATAGCATTCGGCGGCAAACGGATTATTATTGTTTTTATCGGCTATCGCTGCAAGAATGCTCCATTCGGCAGTCCCAAGCGAATCGAATGGCAGCTTTTCCATGACCCCCTGAGTATTTCCGGCCTTAAGGCGTAAACTTGCCCAGCGCATAAGGAAATTTTTTGTTTGCAGATGCGATTCCAGCACAGCGGCTGCCTCTGCATGTTTTCCCTCGATATCCAAAAGCCACGATTCATAATACAAATATTCGTTCTCTTTAAGTTTGGGCTTTATGGCCGCCAATGTCTCGCGGGCTTTTTGCACATCTTTGGAAAACGCATAAATTTCCAGGCGAATGCGCCCTGTTTCTTCGGCGGGATTGCTTTTTTCAAATTCATCGAGCAACTTTAATGCTTCGGGATAATTTTGCCTGCGGACCAATAGGGGAATTGAAATTCGATTAAGATACGATTCTTGTTCCTTGGATATTCCCCGTTGATTTCGCATCGAGTCGAGCAGCGACCAGGCCTCGTTAAGCCTGCCGAGTTTATCGAGCGCCGATATTTTGAGTATGCGGACCTGACCCAGTGCAGGTTGCATGACAAGGGCCTTGTCGCATTGTTGCAAGGCTTCCTTGAAATTTCCCTCGACAAGGCAGATTTCCGCAAGAATCTGATGCACCAGCGGTATGTTTACTTTTGCATCCTGCACCACGTTTATATACGAGCGCGCTTCCGCTATCTTTTTTTCTTCAAGAGCAAGTATTGCCAGCCCGATATTGGAAACCGGTTCCTTTGGCGCAATCGCCAGGACAGATTTGAAAACAGCCTGCGCCTTGTCCCTTTTATTTGCCGCAGTAAGCAAAAAATTGCCGTATTCGAGCATGATCCTGATCCCCGGCTTATGCGCCATGGCGGAATCGTAAGCCGCTTCCGCTTCGTCAAAGCGCTTGAGCATTACGAATGCACGGGCTTTTAACGGCCCGATGGCCGCCAAGGGCGCCTTGCTTTTTTCGCATTCCGCCAATGCGCCCGCAGGGTCGTTTTGGGCCAGAAACACGCTCATGCGCATCGTTTCAAGGTTTTTGTTATCCGGGTATTTTGCTATAAGAGAATCCAGCGTCCGGGCAGCGGTGCTGTAGTTTCTTATTTCAAGTAAAAACAGTGCATGATCGTATTGCAGCTTTTCGGGCGACGAACTTGCCGCCATTGCTTCCTTATAGCATTTATCGGCCTCCGCTATATTCCCCATCTTTGTATACAATCGGGCCAAAACGCCAACCCCTTCGTCATCAAGTTTTCCCTGGTCTCTGCAACTCTGAAAAAATGAACAACCCAGCTGTTCGTTTTTTAATTGTAAATACGCCTGTGCAAGTTTGCTTGCCGTCCCGGGCAATGGCGAACATTTATATTGTTGTTCCCAAAATACCCGCGCCGAATCGGGCATGCCGAAAATCATATACACATCGCCGAGAATGTCGTCCTTGTTTGCGCTTTGACCCATTTCCTTGACTAAAGACAACGCATATGCCAGCTTCTGCTGTTTATCGGTATAAAAAGAAAACCGCACCAGGATCCCTAACACATCACGGTCCTTGCGGCCGGCTTTCCATGCTTTTTGAGCATAGGAAAAGGCTGCATTGGCATCGCCCGTTGCACTTGCCATGCGTGCAGCAGCCATGGAAAATTTCGGGTCTTTCGGATCCTTGTTTGCAGCCATTTTCACATACCTAAACGCCCTTGAATATGCGCCACGCTTCATGCATTCTTCGCCTTTATTAAATGCAGCGCTCGACGACAACCAGGGTTCCTTACGAACCGCATACAATGTTCCCACGCCAACGACACATGCAACGCCAACGACAATTATCGCGATTTTCATTCCCTTTTTCATGAAATTCCTCCTTAGTACCTATATCTGAATTATACACTCGGTAAACCGAGTGTATAATCTATAAAACAAACTTATCCCATGCGACATGTCCCCAAGTGGGAAGCATGGGGTTAGTTACAATATATAATCTAATTCCACAAAAGCCAATTGGCAAATCCTAATTGGATAGCCTCTTTTGTAACAATTTGAAAGCTGTGACATTGTAACAAATTACCTATTCGTGTCGGATTTTTTTACAATAGCCTTTCCCATTAACAAGCATACACAACCATCTTTCATCAAAGAATCAAGGGGATAGGCATGAACCGGCGTATTGGCACGATAGATGCTTGTATCTTGTTACATCAAACGGAATTTCATTTTACCTCATTTATAGGAGTTTTTGTATGAAGAACAAATTTCTGTTAGCGCTGGCAAGCATGGTTTTATGCTTGACTGTGGCCTCGTACGCGGATATAATCAAACTGGAAAACACAAATGGTGACATCTGGAAAACCATTACACTTGATGGCACTAGTGGTTCCGCAGCTACTGGTCTCTATACTCTTTATGACACAACTACAAAGCAGACATGGCAATCGTTCTGTATCGATCCTCTGGGAGCTATTCAGCCAGGTGATGAATGGACTGCAGACCTTAAAACCGGAAGTGCTGTTACGAGCGGCGCGCTTTCTGCCTCTACATACGGCACATCTGCCACTATTACCGAGCAGAAATACGCAATGATTAACTATCTTGCTCAAACATATTACTACAACGGTACTTTGGACGCAAGCGGCCAAAGCGATCTCAGCCTTGCTCTTTGGGAAATTGCCCGCGACTATAACAATAACGATTTTACCACACTTAATTTAGGTTCCGGTAAATTTCAGGCCACTGAAGATGCTTTAACTTCTACAATGCTGACAAACGCTTTTAACGCCAGAAACACTGCGATCACAATGTCTGTTTTTAGCCCAACCGGAAAACCCTCACAGGAATTCCTATATAAGGTTCCTGAACCCGGTCTTTTTTCCTTTATGGGTCTTACCCTGCTTAGCATTCTTGGACTTGTTTCTTACAGAAGAAAAAAATAAGCTTTTCATGACTGATAAAAAAAGAGCTTCTCATCATGAGAAGCTCTTTTTTATTTAGATGCAATAATTATGCATGCAGAATAGATTATATTCTATAATCTGTTGCTTCCCACTTCGCTATCGCTTCGTGGACATGTCGCATGGGATAAGTTTATTTTATAGATTATACACTCGGTTTACCGAGTGTATAATCCAGATATAGGTACTAAAACACACAAACATCTCTCATCATGAACCATTTTTTAAAAAAAACACGCTTTCCGCTCTGGTTTTTTTGTTGCGCTGCAATTGCAGCAGGTTTACTAACCTATATTCTTGTTGATGGCTTTTCGGTCTTATTAACTCATTGGATGCGGCTTCATGAATACTGGCGTTTTCTTATAATTCCCGTTAGCCTATATTTTGTATGGATTCAGCGACATGAATTAAGCCTTAAATACATAAAGCCCTTTCCCCTTTTGGGTTCCCTCGTCTTACTTTGCGGTTGCATTGCATATCTTTGCTGGAAAATATCCATAATAGATGTTTTTATTGAAATTGGAATTTTCACGTTATGCATTTCGGGAATTCTGCTTTTCCTTGGAACATGGTTTGCCCGCAGGCTGTTTTTTCCGTTGTTTTATCTTATTTTCATGACCACTATCCTCGTAAGAATTCTCTCACCTCTCACCATAATTATGCAGCAGATGTCGTCTTATGGCTCGTTTTTGTTTCTACGCGCCCTCGACATTTCGGTACTTCGCGACGGAATTTACTTACGATTACCCCACCTGGTTTTGGAGGTAGCTACCGTATGTAGCGGCACAAACCAACTTATTGCGCTTATTGCGTTTGCCCTGCCACTCGGAATGCTTCGACATCGTTTTGCTTTGTCGCGAATTTTACTTATTATATGCACAATACCGATAACCATTTTTACGAATGTTATTCGGATACTACTTATAGCGTTCTGGAATTTCGACGGCCAACATGAATTTACGCATGGCCCAAATGGTATTCTCGATTTGCCTCTCATTTACCCGCTTGCGCTTGTTCTTTTATTTGCATTGTCCCAACTTCTCCGGATGTTCGAAAAAAAAACTGCACGGCATCCGGCCCAAAGCAACGCCACAAAGAATACTTCCCTTCCGTTACCCCAAAGTTTTTTTGCGCCTGTGCTGTTGACCCTGTGTTTTTTAGCCATTACAACGATATTGTCTTTTGCGTATCGGGCTAAACCCGTTTGTTACCAAAATTCCCTTGAGGAAATCCCTAAAAGCATTGGTATTTGGCAGGGCAAGCCTCTCGATCAAAACCCATTGAAGTTTAATTTCGGCAAGCCAAACGAGGTTTTGGCGCGGTCGTATACAGATAGGTATAACACACAGATCAATTTATATGTAGCACGATTTGCAAACCAAAATGTACACAAAAGAATCTTAAGCTACTATTCGCGAATGTTTAACGGCTTTGAAAAAAATGCTACGATTCCCGTCGATTCGGTAACGGCAATACATGCAATTGTGTCGGAAATGCAATCCTCTGGCAATCATCAAAATGGGCTTTTATTCTTTTGCGTCGACGATTCAACTTTCAATATCGTTTCCGACTTACGCAAAAAAAACATGTCGGATGCCCTTCGTAAACATAAAAATAATGCAATGATCGTTGTCATTTATTCCGGAAAAGAGCAGGAAAATGTTGAAATGAGTGATTGTACCAATTTTGCAAAAGCAATATATCCCTCTTTAAAAAAAATGCAAATAACGCTGTAGGTCGTTTTTGTCAGATGCCACATAAAAAAAAACTGACTCTGGCGGTAATTTTTTTCCTTGCAGGCGTTCTGTTGTATTCCTGGCAAATCGAGCCCAATTTACTATCAATAAAGCGCATTGAGTTTAATGCTCCTTTGCTTAAAAACAATTGCACTGTTCTTTTTATTGCCGATCTTCATCTGCCTCTCAAACAAGGCTTGGAAAAAAAGCTGTTCTTCTTTATAAAAAACCAAAAGCCCGACATGATTTTATTGGGCGGCGATATTGCGGGCTACCGTACCCAGCCGGCCTATGTGGCAGAAGAACTGAAACGCATCGCATCCTATGGCACGACGGTAATGGTAAGGGGTAATACCGATCAATGCGGGGATCGTCAATGCATATACTGTTTTTTGAAATACCCTAACAACGAGCTAAAGCATTTTCCCGCCACAATTTTACGAAATGAAACAATGCTGTTCCCCACATACAATATCAAACTTTTCGGTCTCGACGATCCCATTACAAACCATAATGATACCCTCATATTTAAAGAAAGATCCGATTCAAATGTAAACATTCTTCTTGTTCATTCCATTCACAAATTATCGGAAATTCAAAAAAGCCGATTTGATCTGATTTTGAGCGGGCATACGCATGGCGGACAGATTTTTCTTTTAAAACCATTTGTCCATTTGTTCGACAACATGGTTGACACACGCTATTTAAACGGCGTATTTCCAATTAAAAAAGGCCTCATGATTGTTACCAGGGGCCTTGGCGAAAGTTTTTTACCGCTTCGCCTTGGAGTTTTTCCGGAAGCAATTATAATAAAACTGAAAAAAGGAAATCCCTGATGTTCCTTTTCCGTGCAACAATCCTTGTAATGAGCGTAATTATTCTCTCTGTTTCCTGCACGAAAAAAATAGAATCAAGTGTTGTTGATTATGAAAAGGACCCGAACGCCCAATTGCCGTATTGGGAATGCCATCAACTCTATTTAAAATCCGTTGATTCAGTTTCCGGGGGTTCATTTCTTGAGGTAATTGCCTACCATGAAAATGCATACCCGGGATTTTCCTTAGGTTGGCTGAATGGCAACTGGCGCCCTTATAAATCATTAACCATTACCGCACGAATGCGCGGAAAAAGTCCCGCCCGTTTCAGCCTTTCGATTTGGGATGGCAAAGGTACATATAAATATGAAAACAGATTCCAAAAAACTTTTTGGATTGACACTTGCTGGACTAATTGTACAATAAATATTCCGAACGGGTTGCCCAAACCGAATGGTTCGCACATTGATCTTCGCACTATTACTCGAACGGTTTTTTTTACTCTTAAAAGTGCGAATGTTCTTGTTTTTAATGTAAAGTGCATACGATTGGAATAATTTTGCCGGTATTTAAGATGTTTGCCGATTCCACTCTTTTTTTTGCGGGTTAACGACCTGGTTTTTATCTATATTTTTGATATACCAAAAGCAAAATTCCCTATTTACAAAACATTCAAAAGTACATAGACAGACAATAGTATGACCATAGTCGAATACATCAATCATCTGCATAGTCTTGGCATCGAGCTAAAACTCGAAAATAATACACTTAAAATCAATGCTCCTAAAGAGGCTCTCACCGATGCCATTACTTTGGAAATGCGACAGCGCAAGCCGGAGATCGTT
>Ga0182027_10005238_pt1 | contig 19768 bp, 16 predicted proteins | sample 712E1DmetaG_FD_121300 | JGI IMG/M metagenome (GOLD analysis project Ga0182027, IMG submission 121300) | Permafrost microbial communities from Stordalen Mire, Sweden - 712E1D metaG (Illumina Assembly) | ecosystem: Environmental > Terrestrial > Soil > Wetlands > Permafrost | place: Sweden...
GCTGCAGAGTGAGGACGATGCGGATCTTCTTGGCCACGGGCCTTCGGCTTCCTTTCGCTTACAGCTTCTCGACCTGGAGGAAGTCGAGCTCGACCGGGGTTTCGCGGCCGAAGATGCTCACGAGCACCTTGACTTTGTTGCGCTCCGGGTTGACCTCGTCCACCGTGCCGATGAACTCGGCGAATGGGCCGTCGGTAACCCGAACGTTCTGACCCTTCGTGAAGGCGACGCGGTACCTGGGCGTTTCGACACCCATCTGCCGGAGGATCTGCTTGACCTCCTGCTCGTCGAGCGGGATTGGCTCGCTCCGGACACCCGGGATGTTGCCTCCGCCGACGAAGCTGGTAACGCCCGGCGTGTTGCGAACCACGTACCAGGAGTCCGGGTCGAGGATCATCTCGACGAGGACGTAGCCCGGATACACCTTCTTCTGAACGGTGTGGCGCTGGCCCTGGCGAATCTCGATCTCATCCTCCATCGGGACGAGGACCTGGAAGATCTTGTCGTCCATGCCCATCGACTCAATGCGGTGCTCGAGGTTCGCCTTGACCTTGTTCTCATAGCCCGAATACGTGTGGATCACGTACCAGCGCTTCTCGGGCGGTCGAGCTACCTCGCTGGCCTGCTCCGTCTTCATGCTCGAGTCACCCGCCGTTGATGCGCGTTGCGACGAGGGAGAAGACGTAGTCGAAGATCGCGATGTAGATCGCGACCGCCGTGCTGATCGCCAGCACCACGACCGTCAGGTTACGGGCCTGCTGCGGGGTCGGCCAGTTGACCTTCTGTAGCTCTTGCCATGAGTCTTGAATGAAGCGCTGGATGCGCGACACGGCTGCTCTCTATCTATCGAACCTGGATGTGTCTGGCAGGCGCCGCGGGACTCGAACCCACAACCGCTGGTTTTGGAGACCAGTGCTCTACCAATTGAGCTAGGCGCCTGCGATTTGCCTTCGCCTCGGCCGGCTCATCCCTTCGTTGCCGGCTGCGCTCCTCGCTCACGCACCTCGAAGTGCGTTCGCTGCGGTGCTCGTTCGGCGCCTCGGTCTGCGCTCGGCAGAGGCTCGGCTCTAGATCATTTGGCCTCTCGGTGCAGGGTGTGGCGGCGTTCTCGAGGGCAGTACTTGCGGAGCTCGAGTCGGCCGGGATCGTTCTTCTTGTTCTTGCGGGTGGTGTACGTCCGCATCTTGCACTCGGTGCAAGCGAGCTGAATTATCGGACGCGCGTCGACTTTCGCCATTTCCTACTCGGTGATCGAGGTGATGGCCCCGGCGCCGACGGTGCGGCCACCCTCGCGGATGGCGAAGCGCTGGCCGACTTCCAGGGCGATCGGGGTGATGAGCTCGACGGTCATGTCGACGTTGTCGCCGGGCATGATCATCTCGGCACCCTCGGGCAGGCCAATGGCGCCGGTGACGTCCGTCGTGCGCAGGTAGAACTGAGGCCGATAGCCGTTGTAGAACGGGGTGTGGCGGCCGCCCTCCTCACGGGAGAGGACGTACACGCGGGCGACGAACTTGGTGTGCGGCTTGACCGAGCCGACCTTGGCGAGGACCTGGCCACGCTCGATGTCGTCGCGCTCGATGCCGCGCAGCAGGCAGCCCACGTTGTCGCCGGCGCGACCCTCGTCGAGCAGCTTCTTGAACATCTCGACGCCGGTCACGACGACCTTGCGGGTCGGACGGATGCCGACGATCTCGACCTCGTCGCCGACCTTGACGACGCCGCGCTCGATGCGACCGGTGGCCACGGTGCCACGACCCTTGATGCCGAAGACGTCCTCGATCGGCATGATGAAGGGCTTGTCGATCGGGCGCTCGGGCGTCGGGATGTAGGAGTCGACCGCATCGAGGAGCTCCTGGATGCAGCCGTAGGCGGGATCGTCGACGCCGCCCGACGTCTCGAGGGCCTTTAGGGCCGAGCCGCGGACGATCGGGATGTCGTCGCCGGGGAAGTGGTTCTTGGTGAGCAGCTCACGGACCTCTAGCTCGACGAGATCGAGCAGCTCCGGATCGTCGACGGCGTCGCACTTGTTGAGGAAGACCACCATGTACGGCACCTCGACCTGGCGGGCGAGCAGGATGTGCTCGCGCGTCTGGGGCATGGGGCCGTCGGTCGCGGCGACGACGAGGATCGCGCCGTCCATCTGGGCAGCGCCGGTGATCATGTTCTTGATGTAGTCGGCGTGACCGGGGCAGTCGACGTGAGCGTAGTGACGATGGGCGGTCTCGTACTCGACGTGGGCGATCGCGATGGTGATGCCGCGCTCGCGCTCCTCGGGGGCATTGTCGATCGAGTCGAAGGCGCGGAACTCGGCCCCGCCCTTCAGGGCGAGGTACTTGGTGATCGCCGCGGTGAGCGTCGTCTTGCCGTGGTCGATGTGGCCGATCGTGCCGATGTTGACGTGCGGCTTTGTCCGCTCGAACTTCTTCTTCGCCATCGCGGCTACTCCCTCGCTCCTACTGCGGGCTGGGTTGACTGGTCAGACTCGGGACTTCTGAACGAGCTCGGCCGCCAGACTGGCGGGGACCTCGGCGTAGTGCGACAACTCCATTGAGTAACTGGCGCGACCCTGGGTCATCGACCGCAGGTCGGTTGCGTAGCCGAACATCTCGGCCAGGGGAACTCTCGCCCGAACCACCTGAGTGGAAGCGCGCGATTCCATCGCCTCGATGTGGCCGCGTCGAGCGTTGATGTCGCCGATAACATCACCGAGGAACTGCTCCGGCAGCGTGACCTCGACCCGCATCAGCGGCTCGAGAATCACCGGCGATGCCCTGTGGGCCGCTTCTTTGAGCGCCATCGAGGCGGCGATGCGGAACGCCATTTCGCTCGAGTCAACTTCGTGGAAGGACCCGTCGAAGAGCGTCACTTTCACGTCGACCATGGGGTAGCCGGCATATGGACCCGTCTCGAGGGCCTCGCGGATCCCCATGTCGATGGGCTTTATGTATTCGCGCGGGATGATCCCGCCGACGATCTTGTCGACGAACTCGTAGCCTGCGCCGGCCTTGTTGGGCTCGATCTTGATCACGACGTGGCCGTACTGGCCCTTGCCGCCGGTCTGCTTGACGTGGCGGTAGTTGCCCTCGGCCGCCTGGCGGATCGTCTCTCGATAGGAAACGCGCGGCCGGCCGACGTTGGCCGCGACCTTGAACTCCCGGACCATGCGATCGACCAGGACGTCGAGATGGAGCTCGCCCATGCCGGCGATGCGGGTCTGGCCGCTCTCCTCGTCGGTGTGAACGCGGAAGGTGGGGTCCTCGTCAGCCAGACGCTGCAAAGCCAGGGCGAGCTTGTCCTGGTCGGCCTTCGTCTTGGGCTCGATGGCAACTTCGATGACCGGCTCCGGGAAGACGATCGACTCGAGCACGATCGGATGATCGGGGTCGCTCAGAGTGTCGCCGGTGAAGGTCTCCTTGAGTCCGACCGCGGCGGCGATATCGCCGGCGTAGACGGTCTCGATCTCCTCCCGGTGGTTGGCATGCATCTGGAGGATGCGGCCGATCCTCTCCTTCTTGCCCTTCGTGGCATTGAAGACGTACGAGCCCGCGTTCAGCGTCCCCGAATAGACCCGGAAGTAGGCCAGCTTGCCGACGTACGGGTCCGCGGCGATCTTGAAGGCGAGGGCGCTGAAGGGCTCGCCGTCATTGGCGGTGCGAAGCACTTCGGCGTGGGTAACCGGGTTCTGGCCAATCACCGGGGGCACGTCCAGGGGCGAGGGAAGGTAGTCGACGACCGCGTCGAGAACGGGCTGGACGCCCTTGTTCTTGAGCGCCGAACCGGCGAGGACCGGGACGATGCGATACTCCAGGGTTCCGAGCCGCAAGCCGCGCTTGATGTCCTGGTCGCTGAGGGTGTGACCCTCGAGGTACTTGTGCGTAAGCTCGTCGTCCATCTCGGCTACGGTCTCGACCATCTTTTCGCGCTGAGCCTTGGCCGCTTCAAGGAGGTCCGCGGGGATGTCGATTGTTTCGGATTCGGCGCCCAGGTCCTCGGCCTTGTAGATGATCGCCTTCATCGTGATGAGGTCGACGACGCCTACGAACTTCTCCTCATTGCCGATCGGCAGCTGGATGGGCACTGGCCGGGCGCCGAGCCGCTCGCGGATCATGTCGACGCAACGCCAGAAGTCGGCGCCGGTGCGGTCCAGCTTGTTGATGAAGCAGATGCGCGGCACGCGATAACGGTCGGCCTGCCGCCAGACCGTTTCGGACTGGGGCTCCACACCGGCTACGCCATCGAAAACCACGACCGCGCCGTCGAGAACGCGCAGGCTCCGCTCGACCTCGACCGTGAAGTCCACGTGCCCGGGCGTATCGATGATGTTGATTCGATGATCGTTCCAGGCGCAGGTCGTAGCCGCGGCAGTGATTGTTATGCCGCGCTCCTGCTCCTGGGGCATCCAGTCCATGGTGGCTGCACCCTCATGGACCTCACCGATCTTGTAGATCTTCTTCGTATAGAAGAGGACCCGCTCGGTGACAGTGGTCTTCCCAGCGTCGATATGGGCGATGATTCCAATGTTCCGCGTCTTGGCGAGCGGAACCTGACGTGCCACGAGTTCTCTATCTCTCCTGCTTGGGCCTTACCACTTGAAGTGGCTGAAGGCCTTGTTGGCATCAGCCATCTTGTGGGTGTCCTCGCGCCGCTTGACGGCCGCGCCGAGGCCGTTCATGGCATCGACGAGTTCGGCGGCGAGCTTCTCCGACATGCTCTTGCCGTTCCTCTTGCGAGCCGCCTGGACAAGCCAGCGGACACCGAGCGACATGCGGCGATCGCCCCGGATCTCGACCGGGACCTGGTAGGTGGCGCCACCGACGCGGCGCGGCTTGACTTCGATGATGGGCGTTGCGTTGCGCATGGCCGACTCGAGGACTTCGATGCCGGGCCGGCGAGCCTGAGCCTCGGCGCGAGCCAGGGCTTCTCGCAGGATGCGCTCCGAGAGATGGCGCTTGCCGTCCGTCATCAGCTTGGTCGCGAAGCGGCTGCTGAGGCGGGTGGACGGGACACCCTGGTACTTGGTCTTGCGAGCGATGGTCGGGCGACGGGGCATGTCTACTTCTTGCCCTTCTGCTGAGCGGCCTTCGCGCCGTACTTCGAGCGACCCTGCTTGCGGTCCTTGACGCCGGCCGCGTCCAGGGTGCCCCGGATGATGTGGTATTTCACCGACGGCAGGTCCTTGACGCGACCGCCGCGGACCAGAACCACGGAGTGCTCCTGGAGGTTGTGCCCGATGCCCGGGATGTAGGCCGTCACTTCCATCTGATTGGTGAGGCGGACGCGGGCGATCTTGCGAAGAGCCGAGTTCGGCTTCTTCGGCGTCATCGTGCGCACCTGCAGGCAGACGCCACGCTTCTGGGGTGCACCTGGAATGGGCACCTGACGCTGGCGAAGGCTGTTCCAGTTCTTGCGCATGGCCGGCGCCTTGATCTTCCCGATCTTTGGCTGGCGGCCATGCCGCACGAGCTGGCTGATCGTCGGCACGGAGACGCTGCTCCTTTCGCTTTCCGTTGCTAAGTGGTCACAGTCTTGTCGCGACCCAACCGTCACGCGGCTCCCGCGGCCGGGTTGGGCCCCGGCGCGAGTCCGATCGACGGGAGCCTGCGCCCTTGTGGTGGCCTCCGGCGTCCGATGGGCCGCCGCAGCGGACCCTGTCGCTACATGGAGGCGATCTGTGTGGCGCGGATCGCTTCGATGGTCTGGCGGGCCGTCCGCGGGCCGGCCGACGCCGGTTTCCGCGAGCGGTTTCCACCGTCCGGGTGGCTCCTCGACCGTCGCGGCTGGCACATGCCAACTGCGGCTTCCGGTGAAGCCACGAAGGCGGAGTTTACCAGCGGGCCCACTGGCCCGTCAAACGCAATCGAGAGGGCTGTGCCCTACTCGTCGTCCTTCATGGCCTTGCCGAGCAGCTCCTCGATGTCTACCAGGTCGGGCAGTTCGGCTTCGGCCCCGGGCTCGCCGGCGGTGGCGGCCAGGAAGGGGTTGACGAGGTCGGTTTCCTCCTCGCGAGGCTCACCGCCGACGCTGGCGGACAGCAGCGAGGCCAGGTCCGCGGTTTCCTCGGACGGACGGGCCCCGGCCTCCTCGAGGAACGGGTTGTACTCGTATTCCGGACCGCGCAGCCTCTCGAGCGATTCGCCGGCCAGCGCCTCTTCGGCGGCCCGGCGTGCCCGCTCGCGAGCGGCGGCGATGTTGGCCGGCGCGCCCGTCCCGGCCGGGATGAGCTTGCCGATGATGACGTTCTCCTTGAGGCCGATCAGGTGGTCCTTGGAGCCGTTTATCGCCGCCTCTGTGAGCACCCTCGTCGTCTCCTGGAAGGAAGCGGCCGCGAGGAACGAGGAGGTGTTGAGCGAGGCTTTGGTGACTCCGAGCAGGACGGTCTGAGCCGTTGCGGGCTCGCCGCCTTCGGCGAGAACGCGGTTGTTGACCTCCTCGAAGTCGAGGCGATCGATCAGCTCGGTCGGCAGCAGATCGGTGTCGCCGGGCTGGTCGATGCGGACCTTCCGAAGCATCTGGCGGACGATGATCTCGATGTGCTTGTCGTTGATCGTGACGCCCTGGCTGCGGTAGACCTTCTGGACTTCCTTGACCAGATAGCGCTGGACGGCATCCTTGCCCCGCGTCTCGAGGTACTCCTGTGGGTTGATCGGGCCGTCGGTGATGGCGTCGCCGGCACGGATCTCCGCACCGTTGTCGATCATGAGCTTCGCATTGTGCGGGATCGCATACTCGCGCTCGACGGTGTCCTCGGACCGGACGACGACATCGTCGCCCTCGCGGACGAGGAATCCCTTGGCGGGAGCGGTAACGTCGTTCGACTTGTCCCCGCCCTCGGCGCGTGCGATGACCTGGCCCGATTCGACCAGGTCTCCTGCCGCGGCAAGCAACTCGGCGCCGGCCGGCAAGGACAGGTGCGTATCGTACTGCTCCCGGCTCGTGACCTTGACTCGAGTGCCGGTGTCGCCTCGGACGATCTCGACGATGCCGTCGATGTGGCTCATCTCGGCCTTGCCCTTGGGGATGCGGCCCTCGAAGAGCTCCTCGACGCGCGGCAGGCCGGCGGTGATGTCAAGGCCGGCGACGCCACCCGTGTGGAACGTACGCATGGTCAGCTGCGTGCCGGGCTCGCCGATCGATTGAGCGGCGATGATGCCGACGGCCTCGCCGATGCCCACCAGGGAGCCGGTTGCGAGGTTGCGGCCGTAGCACAGCCGGCAAACGCCCTGGCGCGCCTCGCAGGAGAGCGGTGAACGAACCAGGACCTCGTCGATCCCGGATTCGTCGATCGCGGCCGCCAGGGCCTCGGTCAGCTCCTGGTTGCGCTCGACGAGAAGTTCGCCGGTCGAGGGATGGAAGAGGTCGGCGGCCGATAGCCGGCCGACCATTCGCTTCTGGTAGGCGCCCTTCTCGTTGCTCGTGATCTCGGCGGATTCGGACCGGGTAATCCAGGAGCCTTCCTGGGTGCCGCAGTCCTCTTCGCGCGTGATGACATCCTGGGCCACGTCCACCAGGCGGCGGGTCAGGTAGCCCGAGTCGGCGGTGCGGAGGGCCGTGTCGGCGAGACCCTTGCGGGCTCCATGGGTGGAGATGAAGTACTCGAGAACGGTCATGCCCTCGCGGAAGTTGCTCCGCACGGGAACGTCGATGATGCGGCCCGACGGGTCGGCCATCAGGCCGCGCATGCCGCCGAGCTGACTGATCTGACCCTTGTTACCTCGGGCGCCCGAGTCGGACATCATCCGGACCGAGCCGAAGGGGTCAAGGCCGTCCATCATCGCCGTGGAGAGGTCGTTCGTCGTCCTCTGCCAGACGTCGACGACCTGTTCGTAGCGCTCGTCGTCGGTGATCAGCCCGCGCTGGAACTGGCGATCGATCTGGTCGACATCGGTATCGGCCCGGGCAAGACGCTCGGCTTTGTCGGGCGGAATGACAATGTCGTTGACGGCGATCGTCATGCCGCCGCGGGTCGCGTACTCGAAGCCAACGCCCTTGACGCCGTCGACCACGTTGGCGGTCTCCCCGGGGCCGAGGATGCGGTAGCACTCGTCGACGAGCTTGCGCAACTCGGTCCGCTTCATGTCGACGTTCTTGAAGCGAAGCCGGTCCGGCACGATCTGGTTGAAGATGATCCGGCCCACGGTCGTCTCGACGCGGGTATCGAGTGCCGCTCCGGCTGCCTCGTCCCAGGCCTTGACGATCGCCACGACTGGCTCGTGGAGGGTGACCTCCCGCAGCTGGTATGTGAGGATGGCCTCGCCCTCGCTCGAGAAGAGGCGCATCTTCTTGCCCTCGGCGAGGGGCTTCTTCATCGTCAGGTAGAAGCAGCCCAGGACCATGTCCTGGGTCGGGGCGACGACCGGGCTCCCGTCCGCGGGCGAGAGAAGGTTCGCGGTCGACAGCATCATCGTCCGAGCTTCCTCCTGCGCCGCAGTCGAGAGCGGGACGTGGACCGCCATCTGGTCGCCGTCGAAGTCGGCGTTGAAGGCGGTGCAGACCAGGGGGTGGATCTGGATGGCGGAGCCCTCGACCAGGACCGGCATGAAAGCCTGGATGCCAAGCCGGTGGAGCGTTGGGGCGCGGTTCAGCAGGACGGGGTGGTCCTTGATGACCTCTTCGAGGACGTCCCAGACTTCGGGCCGAACGCGCTCGACGATGCGCTTGGCACTCTTGATGTTGTGGGCGAAGCCCTTCTCTACGAGCAGGCGCATGACGAACGGCTTGAACAGCTCGAGCGCCATCTTCTTGGGCAGGCCGCACTGGTGAAGCTTGAGCTCCGGGCCGACGACGATGACCGAACGGCCGGAGTAGTCCACGCGCTTACCGAGCAGGTTCTGGCGGAACCGGCCCTGCTTGCCCTTGAGCATGTCGGACAGGCTCTTGAGGCGGTGGTTGCCGGTGCCGGCGATGGCCCGACCGCGCCGACCGTTGTCGATCAGGGCGTCGCAGGCCTCCTGGAGCATCCGCTTCTCGTTGCGGATGATGATCTCCGGGGCGCCGAGCTCGAGCAGTCGCTTGAGCCGGTTGTTGCGGTTGATCACGCGACGGTAGAGGTCGTTCAGGTCGGAGGTGGCGAAACGGCCGCCGTCGAGCTGGACCATCGGTCGAAGATCCGGTGGGATGACCGGGATGACCGACAGGATCATCCACTCGGGGCGCGTGCCTGAGCGTCGGAAGGCCTCGATCAGGCGGAGCCGCTTGATCGCCTTCTTGCGGCGTTGGCCCGAAGTGGTCCGAACCTCAACGTGCAGCGAGCGAGCCAGCTCCTCGAGATCCATCCTGCCGATGATGTCGCGGACCGCCTCGGCGCCCATAGCGGCATGGAAGATGCGGCCCCCGCGGCTCCCGGAACCGTATCGCTCGTCCAGGTAGCGGAAGTCGTTCTCGGACAGGGTCATGAGCGACTTGATCGATTCGATCTCGTCGCGCTGCTTGCGGATCTCGTCCTTGGCGCCTTCGGCCTCGCGGCGGAGACGTTCGCGCTCGGTCTCGAGTTCGGCGTCGTTGGCGAGCTGGAGATCGGCGATCTTCTGGGCGGTACTGCGCTCTTCGTCCGCCTCACGCTGCCGGATCTCGGCCGTGACCCGGTCGGATTCGGCCGCTACGATCTTGCGGAGAGCGGCTGTGGCGTCCTTGCCGGCGTTCTCTCCCGCCGCGACCACGACTTCGCCGGTGATCGGGAAGGCGATCGCCTCGACGGCGGCATTCTTCCCGAGAGCGCCCAGAGACTTCTCGACTCCCTGGGCCGCCTCGACGATCTCTTCGGTGCGGGCAGTGCGCAACAACTCGAGCTCGCGCTTGGCCGTCTCCAGGGTTTCGTTCAGCTCGTCCTTCTGACGGTGAAAGCGACTCTTGAGCTCGTCCTCCAGGTCGCTGAGGGCCCGGCCGCCCTTCCCTCCCCTGCCCTCAGCCTCGTCCTCCAGCGCAACGAGAGCCCGCTTCCGGGCTTCCTCATCGACGTGGGTGACGATGTAGAGAGCGAAGTAGAGGATCCGCTCGAGGTTACGGGGGCTTATGTCCAGCAGGATGCCCAGGCGCGACGGCGTGCCCTTGAAGTACCAGATATGGCTGACCGGACTGGCCAGCTGGATGTGGCCCATCCGCTCGCGGCGGACCTTGGATCGAGTGACTTCGACGCCGCACTTGTCGCAGATGATGCCCTTGTACCGAATCCTCTTGTACTTGCCGCAGTAGCACTCCCAGTCCTTGGTGGGACCGAAGATGCGCTCGTCGAAGAGCCCATCTTTCTCCGGCTTGAGCGTTCGGTAATTGATCGTCTCCGGCTTCGTGACCTCGCCCGAAGACCAGTCCCGAATCTGCTCGGGGCTGGCCAGCGAGATCCGGATGGCGTTGAAGTTGTTAACCTCGAGCATTGCTCTCCTCCACGCCATCCCCTGGCTCGATGGCGTAGTTCGGACCGTGGATCGGCGACGCCTCGCTGGCCGGGCGTGGGCGCCGCGTCATGCGTGCAGCTGGATCAGTCTTCGAACCCGGCGAGGTTGATGCCGCCCAGATCCGGCATCGGGTATGTCCCGACGTCCTCTGAGAAGCGGATCTCTTCGTCGTTCTCGTTGAGGATCTCGACGTTGAGCCCCAGGCTCTGGAGCTCCTTGATAAGCACCTTGAACGACTCGGGAACGCCCGGCGGCTGGATCTCCTCGCCCTTGACGATCGCCTCATATGTCTGGACACGACCCATGACGTCGTCGGACTTGACGGTGAGAAGCTCCTGCAGGATGTTCGCCGCGCCGTACGCTTCGAGGGCCCAGACCTCCATCTCGCCGAAACGCTGGCCACCGAACTGGGCCTTGCCGCCGAGAGGCTGCTGCGTGATGAGGCTGTAGGGTCCGGTCGACCGGGCGTGGATTTTGTCCTCCACCAGGTGGTGGAGCTTGAGCATGTAGATATAGCCGACGGTGATCGACCGATCGAACGGTTCGCCGGTTCGACCGTCGCGAAGCACGACCTTGCCGTCTTCCGGCAATCCGGCCGCCCGCAGCTCCTCCCGAATCTGCTCCTCCGTCGCGCCGTCGAAGACGGCCGTAGCTGCCTTCAAGCCACGTTCGTGGAGGGCCCATCCGAGGTGCGTCTCGAGGATCTGGCCGATGTTCATTCGGCTCGGGACACCAAGCGGGTTCAGGACGATGTCAACCGGCGTGCCGTCGGGAAGGTAGGGCATGTCCTCAGTCGGCAGGACCTTGGCGATGACGCCCTTGTTGCCGTGGCGGCCGGCCATCTTATCGCCGACGCTGACCTTGCGCTTCTGGGCCACGGAAACTCGGACCAGGCGGTTCACGCCCGGCATGAGCTCGTCGCCTTCCTCGCGGCTGAAGATGCGAACGTCGACGACCTTGCCGCGCTCTCCGTGGGGCAGGCGCAGGCTCGAGTCCTTCACCTCACGGGCCTTCTCTCCGAAGATCGCCCGGAGAAGTCGCTCCTCGGCCGTCAGCTCGGTCTCGCCTTTGGGCGTGATCTTCCCGACCAGGATGTCGCCCGGCTGGACCTCCGCACCGATGTAGACGATCCCTTCCTCGTCGAGGTCCTTGAGCGACTCCTCGCCGACGTTGGGAATGTCGCGCGTGATCTCCTCGGGGCCGAGCTTGGTGTCGCGGGACTCCAGCTCGTGCTTCTCGATGTGGATGCTGGTGAAGAAGTCTTCCTTGACGAGGCGCTCGCTGATGACGATCGCGTCCTCGTAGTTGCCGCCTTCCCAGCTCATGAACGCGACCAGGACATTGCGGCCGAGGGCCAGCTCACCGTGATCCGTCGAGCTCGAGTCGGCGATCGCGTCGCCTTTGTCCAGCCGCTGGCCGACATCGACGATGGGCCGCTGGTTGATGCAGGTGCCCTGGTTGGAGCGGACGTACTTCTGGAGCAGGTACTCGTCGAGCTCACCGGCGTCGGTTTCGACCTTGACTCGGTCGGCGGTGACGCTGGTGACCACGCCCGGCCGGCGCGCAACGACGACCTGGCCTGAATCCAGGGCCGAGCGCCACTCCATGCCGGTGCCGACGATCGGCGATTCCGGTTCGAGGAGCGGCACGGCCTGGCGCTGCATGTTCGAGCCCATCAGGGCCCGGTTCGCGTCGTCGTGTTCGAGGAACGGGATCAGGGCCGTGGCCACGGACACGACCTGCTTGGGCGAGACGTCCATGTACTCGATGGCGCTGGGGCGGGCCTCGGGGAACTGGTCGCGGTAGCGGCACGGAATGCGGTCGCGGACGAAGTGGCCCTCGGCGTCCAGCTCGGCGTTGGCCTGGGCGACGTGGTGTTCCTCTTCCTCGTCAGCGGCGAGGTACTCGATCTCCGGCGTGACCACCGGGCGGATCGGGAAGGCCGCGGCCTTCTGGCGCTTCAGCTCGGCGATGGCGGCCTCGGTGAACTTGTCGCCGGCCTTGACGACGACCTTGCCGTCCTTGCCGACGACGTCGGCACCGGCCTCGTGGTGGGCGATGTCCGGATCGTCCCAGGCGATCGTCCGCTTGACCTTGCGGTAGGGCGTCTCGATGAAGCCATAGCTGTTGATGCGACCGTAGGTGGCGAGCGAACCGATGAGGCCGATGTTCGGGCCCTCGGGCGTCTCGATCGGGCAGATGCGGCCGTAGTGGCTGTGGTGGACGTCGCGGACGTCGAAACCGGCGCGCTCTCGGGAAAGTCCGCCCGGACCAAGTGCGGACAGGCGCCGCTTGCTGGTCAACTCGGCCAGCGGGTTGGTCTGGTCCATGAACTGGCTGAGCTGGCTGCCGCCGAAGAACTCCTTCATCGCCGCCACGACGGGTCGGATGTTGATGAGGGCGTTCGGGGTGGCCTTGTCGATCTCCTGAATGGTCATCCGCTCGCGCACGACCCGCTCCATGCGGAGCAGACCCACCCGGAAAGCGTTCTGAATCAGCTCGCCGTTGGCGCGGATGCGCCGGTTGCCGAGATGGTCGATGTCATCCGGAGTTCCAAGGCCGCGGTTCAGCTCGATGAGGTGGCCTACTATCGCGGCGATGTCCTCGCGGGTGATGATCCGCTGCTCGCGGTCGAGTTCGATGCCCATCCGCTCGACGACGGGGCCGAGTTTCTTGTTGAACTTGTAGCGGCCGACCCGACCGAGGTCGTAGCGTCGGAAGTTGAAGAAGAGGCTCTCCACGAGCTGGCGCGCGTTGTCGCCGGTTGGCGGATCGCCCGGGCGCAGCTTCTTGTAGACCTCGATCAGGGCATCCTGTTGGGTCTTGGTGAGGTCCTTGTCCAGCGTTGAGGCGATGTACTGGTGCTCCGGGTCGGAGTCGACCGTCGCGAACAGGCCGCTGATCTCGTCGTTCTGCTCGTAGCCCACGGCACGAAGCAGAGTGGTCGCGGCGATCTTGCGCTTGCGATCGACCTTGACGGAGAGAAGGTCCTTGTTGCTCGTCTCGAACTCGAGCCAGGCGCCGCGGTTCGGGATCACCTTGGCCGAGTACAGCGTCCGGCCACTGGTCGGATCTTCGAGAGCGCTGTAGTAGACGCCCGGCGAGCGAACGAGCTGTGAGACCACGACCCGCTCGGCGCCGTTGATGATGAACGTGCCCTGGTCCGTCATGAACGGGAAATCGCCCATGTAGACCCGCTGGCGCTGGATCTCGCCCGTCTCCTTGATCAGCAGCTCCACGTTCACGTAGAGGGGCCGGCTGTAGGTCAGGTCCTTTGTCCTGCACTCGAGCTCGGAGTACTTCGCCGCGCCGAACTCGTAGTCCAGGAAGTGCAGCTCCATCACCTTGCCGGTGAAGTCCTTGATCGGGCTGATCTCGTCGAACAGCTCCCGGAGGCCCTTTTCCACGAACCAGTCGAACGAGCTCAACTGGAGCTCTATGAGGTTGGGGATCTCGAGGACTTCGGGGATCCGCGCGTAGCGCCGTCGGGGCGTGGCCGCGGAAGCGCGAGAGGACTCAGCGACAGACAGCATGAACCGCTCCTTGACGGAGGAGAAGGGGGAGGGCCGCGCTCACAGAAGGAGTAGGATACCGCGATTTCCGCTCGTGTCAAATAGTCGCGCCTGGTGGTAGTGTCTCAGTTTGAATCGGGCCGCTGCCCCCAGCGAGCCGTGACAACGGCAGGGCCGGGGCGTGTGCCGGTTCCCCCTTGACGTACCACGCACAATTCGTGCCAGGCAGTCCACTCTGGCGAGACACGCACTTATTCGACCGGTACTTTCAGGTCCCCGGACTAACATCTGTCTGTTTGGCTGCCATCGCCAGGCCATGATTGCCCGGGGGAGGAGTCGCCAGTGACCTTGGCCGAACTCGAACGTCGGGTAGATCAAACAGAAGCAACCATGCAATCGTTCATGACTGAGCACCGCGCACACCACCGGACATTACTGTCCATGCTTGAAGGTGTGCGCGAGACCAATGAGCGTCTTGAGCGTCGGATCGACCAAGAGGATGAGAAGCTGCGCCTTCTGGAGCGCGACGTCAACAACCGTGCCACCGCCCTTGAGAAGGATTTTGGAACCCTCAAGCGCGACCTTGCCTGGGGCAAACTGATCCTCGGAACCCTAGGGGGGGGTCATTGGCGCCGTCGTGCTGATAGTCGCTTACACTGTCGCGCTGGCCGTGCTCAAGGCTCTGGGCGTCCAAGTCTAGTCCAGCAGCGCCGCGATCTCCTCGCAAGTCCAGATGTGATCCGCGATGCCCGATGCCATCGCCGGGGTCCGCGGGTAGGGGTTCGCAAGGCTCTTGTGCGGGCGGCCGAAGTTCACGTAGAAGAAGTGCAGGGCGACCGCCGCGGCGTGGTTCGCGGCCTTCTTTGAGAAGGCGTTGGTAAGCCTCGTGAACCGGCGCATCCCCATTCGCATCGTCAGGTTTTGGCGCTCGATGTAGCTCGTGCTAATTCGCGACGGGTCCGGGTCGCCGTTGATGATGCGGACTTCCTGGGATAGCACCACGGGCGGGCTGAACTTACGCTCCTCGTCCGGGTCCGTGCCGTATCTCTTGATGAGCTGGGCGTAGTCGATGGCCGAGCCGAACGCCTTCTCCATTGCTTCTAGATACGAGTGGTTGCCGTCAGTCGTGATCTGGACGCGGTAGCGGAGTCGGGAGGCCAGGTCGTCGAGGAAGGCTTGGCACTCGACCGCGCTGCGCTCGCCCACGAGCCAAGACGGCACAAGCTTGGTATCGGGGTCGATGGCTACCCAGGTCCAGATATCGCCGAACCCCGGCTCGTCCCGGTGCTCCTCAGGGACGTTGCGGGCCTTTGAGTAGCAGAACGACCAGATTTCGTCGCACTCGATCCGAGAGCTTGTCAGGTCGCGCAGGCGCTCGTCCTGGTAGTCGGCGCAGGCGGCGCCAAGCTCGACCAGGAGCTTCGAGACGGTGTTGATGGAGTTGCCGGTTATCCGAGTCACTGACCGAAGGGAATTGCCCTCGACCAGCAGCCGGATGATCGCCGCTCGTTCTGCTCGACTTAGCCTGTTCATACTGCACATTATGCTTGAGCGTGTAGGGATTGTCAAGAGCTTGACGGATTGAATCTGACGATTCATGCTTGAGCGCGGAACGAGCCCCCTTGCGGGGGCCCGATCCAACAAGAGCAGTGGCGCAACGATCAGCCAGGTTCTACCGGGCTCCTCGTCCGCCGAACACGATGCTGAAACCATCGTGTAGCAGCTCCTTCTTTGGCGCCGAGCTGGCCTCAGCAGACCATGAAAGCCCGGCGCCTCTTTATTCGGCCTCCTCAGTACCCTCCTTTTGAGCGCGGGCTGCCGCCTGAGTTGCCATCTCTTGGGCGGCCTTCAGAGACTGTCGGCGAGCCTTCTGTAGTAGCCCGAGCGCTGACCAGACTGTATCGAAGTCACGCTCGGAGAGAGCGTCCAGATCCGCTGCCGTAACGCTGAGCCTTAGACCCGAGCCCGGGTTCTGTTCTAGGCCCTCATCCTGGCGTGGGACCGTCTTCGATGCCTGCCCGCCACCCGCACCCTTTGGCTTGGGGCTTGGCGGACGGCTCGGTTTAGTGGTTGCGCCATGGGGAGAGCTGGCCTTTGGCTCGACCGCCAGCGGCCATCCGGCCTCCTTCGCTAGAGCCTGGAACAGCGTGATCATCCTCGGGCGCTGACCGCCGGGGCTATACGGGATGAAGGCGTTGTTCAGTTCCCGGTCGCCGGCCTTAGAGATGTCGATGTGATCGAGTACTTCTTTGTAGGCGGCATCGAGGATGCCCGCCAGTACGATCTGATAGTCCTCATTGTTGGCGAACCGGATGGCTCGGAACTGATCGGTCGTGGTGCCATCGTCTCGCAGAAGCTTCAGGAACTTCAGAGCCGCCATCGTTCGGGGCGCGAGGGCCTCGGTGACCCCGATCTGTTGCAGATTGGTCATGGTCACGGACGCCGGGACATCCCTGCTCCGGTAGAAGTGGATGACGGACAGGACTGCCGACGGCGGGGCATAGGGAGCGAACGTTTCTTTCATGGCGCGTCAGGTGTACCACAAACCGTAACGCGCTGTCAAACGTTCAGTCCATCCGGCCGGTATTTGTTCCGTTACTTGTCAGGGGGTTCTCCTCAGGCGATCCTTCGACCGGAGGTGGACCCATGACGAGCCAGGAAACGCCCCGCGGCTGGATTGCAATAGAGGACGGTTTGGCGGCTCGCGGATCAACCCGCGCCGAAGCCCAGGCCCGACTTTCCGACATCGTTTTTCTTGTTCGCCGTCTCGCCGCACGGCCTGAGGAAACGCTGCCTAGCCAGCTTCCTTCTGGCGGCCCCACCTTGCCACCGCCGCCCGCTTCGCAATCGCCGACCGCTCCTCCGGGCTGAGTTTCGCGGCCCGCGCCTTACCGCCCTTAGCCCCTCCGAGTCTTCCGAGCGCAACCGCGGCCGAGTTCTTCTCCGGTCCCTTAGGCTCGGGCTCGGCTTCGCCCGTCGCCATGTCGGCGATCATCTTGGCGAGCTGGTTCGGGTCCCGTGGCATGCTTGAACGCTTTTGCATGCCCAGATTGTCCGCCCGCCAGCAGACAGGCGTCAAGAGCGGCCCGATTCAAACTGAGACACTACCCGCCTGGTGAACCGCGATTACCAGCCCCGTTGTCGTTGGACCCGCCCACCCGTTCCGGCGACCCGAAGGTCGGCGGCCCAGGAGAGCGGGCCCAGACGCAAGCCGACGCTACTTGATCTCGACCTTTGCGCCCTGCTCCTCCAGAGCAGCCTTGATCTTGGCCGCCTCGTCCTTGTTGACGCCTTCCTTGACCGGCTTTGGCGCGCCATCGACGAGGTCCTTGGCTTCCTTCAGTCCAAGCCCGGTCAGCTCGCGGACGACCTTGATGACCGGGATCTTGTTCGGGCCGATCTCCGACAGGATCGCGGTGAACTCGGTCTGCTCCTCGACTTCGGGGGCGAGCGCGGCCGGCGCGGCAGCGGCCGCGGCGGCTACGGCAACCGGAGCTGCGGCGGTGACGCCGAACTTGTCCTCGAATGCCTTCTTGAAGTCAGCGAGTTCGAGAACTGTCATCGACGCGAAGGCGTCGAGCAGCTGGTCCTGAGTCAGCTTTGCCATTTGGTCAATAACTCCTTCGTGGCTCGAACCTCAGCGGCCCGAGCGGTCTGTCTGATTTGGCGCCGCTCAGGCGCTTTTCGACTCGGCCAGGGCGCCGACCAGCCCCACGATGTCCCTGAGCGGGGCATCGAAGAGGCCGGCCATGGTGGCCATCGGCGCTGCAATCGTGCCCGCGACCTGGGCCAGAAGCACGTCGCGCCCGGGGAGCTGCGAGAGACGCGTGATTCCCTCGGCGTTGATCAGCTGATCGCCGATCACCGCCCCGGTCACTTTGATGTGACGGAAGGATCGGAACGCGTCGAGGACTGCCTTAGCGGCAGCCCCTTCATCGCCCTTGACGAAGGCGACGGCCGTGGGACCTTCGAGCAGGACGCCGAGGGCTTCCGAACCGGCGTCTCGCGCGGCGATCTTCATCAGCCGATTCTTGACCACGCGGTAGCTGACGTTCTGCTTGCGCAGGTTTCGACGGATCTCACCGAGATCGGAGACCTTGAGGCCGCGGTATTCGGAGACGATCATGGCCGAACTCGACCGAGCTTCCTCGGTCAACTCCGCGACAGTCTCACGCTTGGCCTCGGTGGGCATGTTGACCTCCTTTGGCTACTGCACGCAGCCGGCGCGACGGTGGGCTGGTCGGCCCCGAAACGGGGACCGACCAAAACGCCCCTGCGACGGCTTTCGCCACAGGGGCGCTCCCACCCACGTGGATGGAGGCTGAATCCCTGCCTCGGCATGCCCGCCGGCATCTCTGCCGGCGAATTGAGTCCGGCCGCAACCCCGATCTCGGTGGCGGCGGCTTCCCGACGCATGCTGTCTGCGGCGGTCCGTCGTATTCGGTTGTGTGGCGGCGGCGCCTCTTCAAACGACCCTGCCGCCGGCCCGGTCCGCGTCGCCGCGGCCGTGCCTCATATGTTGGGCGGCGCTACGACGCCGCTGCGACCGCGAGGACTGCCGGGATGTCGATCCGGATCCCGGGCCCCATGGTCGGGGTGATGGTCAGGGTCTTGAGGTACTGGCCTTTGGCACCGCTCGGCCGGGCGCGGTTGATCGCGTCGAGCAGAGTCGCCAGGTTGTCCACCAGTTGCTGCGCCTCGAAACTGGCTTTGCCGAACGGGACATGGACGATCCCGCCCTTGTCGACCTTGAACTCCACCCGGCCGGCCTTGACTTCCTTGATGGCCCGCTCGAGGTCGAAGGTGATGGTGCCGGACTTGGGGTTCGGCATGAGGCCCTTGCGGCCAAGGATGCGGCCGAGGCGACCGACCATGCCCATCACGTCCGGCGCAGCCAGGGCGACGTCGAAGTCGGTCCAGCCGGCCTCGATCTTCTTGACGAGGTCCTCGGCGCCGACTTCGTCTGCACCGGCACGAAGCGCCTCCAGGGCCTTCTCGCCCTGGGCGAACACGACGACGCGGACCACTTTTCCGGTGCCGTAGGGCAGGACGACCGTGCCACGAACCATCTGGTCGGCGTGCCGTGGGTCAACGCCCAGTCGAAGGTGCGCCTCGACGCTGGCGTCGAAACTGACGTAGCTCGTCTTGCGAACGAGCTCGGCGCCCTCGGCCGGCGAGTAGAGAGTTGCCCGATCGACGAGTTTGGCCGCTTCCTGGTACTTCTTGCCGCGTTCCGGCATTTCGATCTCCTTCAATTGGTCTCCCCCGTGGCTCCGGGATCGACCTCCCCCTGGCGCGGGGTAGACGTCCGGCGGACTCGCGGCCGGAGCGCGCCGGGCTGACTTCGGCCAACCCGGGAAGACTGTTATCCGACGACCTCGAGGCCCATGCTCCTGGCCGTACCCTCGATCTGGGCCATCGCAGCCTCGAGCGTATTGGCGTTGAGGTCCGGCATCTTGGCCGTTGCGATCTCGCGGATCTGGTCCCTGGTCACCTTGCCGACGGTCTCGCGACCGGCAGTCGGAGCGCCCTTCTGAATCCCGGCTGCCTTGCGCAGGAGATCCGTGGCCGGCGGCGTCTTGAGGATGAACGTGAACGAGCGGTCCTCGAAGATCGTGATCTGGGCCGGGATGACCTGGCCAACCTTGTCGGCGGTCTTCTCGTTATACGACTTGGTGAACTCGACGATATTGATGCCATGGGGACCGAGCGCCGTGCCGACGGGCGGCGCGGGCGTGGCCTTGCCGGCGTTCAGCTGCAGAGTGAGGACGATGCGGATCTTCTTGGCCACGGGCCTTCGGCTTCCTTTCGCTTACAGCTTCTCGACCTGGAGGAAGTCGAGCTCGACCGGGGTTTCGCGGCCGA
>Ga0182027_10005239_pt1 | contig 19765 bp, 19 predicted proteins | sample 712E1DmetaG_FD_121300 | JGI IMG/M metagenome (GOLD analysis project Ga0182027, IMG submission 121300) | Permafrost microbial communities from Stordalen Mire, Sweden - 712E1D metaG (Illumina Assembly) | ecosystem: Environmental > Terrestrial > Soil > Wetlands > Permafrost | place: Sweden...
AAAATATATTTTAAAAATATTTAAGGGATAAAAGTTTTATGGTTTATGCTGATAAGTACAAATTTTCAGATTTCACAGTAAGGAACTACGGAAGATTGTTAAAATTAGCGTATGAGAATTATAGGTTTATCTTATTCGCTGATAAATTAGATGTTAATTCTAATTCAAAAAAGATTTTGCTTCGTCATGATATAGAATTTTCAATTCCCAATGCTCTTCGGATGGCAGAAATTGAAGCAAGCTTGGGAATAAAAGCTACCTATTTTCTTCAGATCCACAGTGAATTCTATAACCCATTGGATCAAGAGAATTTTAATTCCATAAAAAAAATAATTGGATATGGACATGATTTGGGACTCCATTTTGATTCACATTTTTGGGGGATAAACTCTGAAAAAGAATTAGAGGAATATATTGAAATAGACAAGATTGTAATCGAAACCTACTTTGAGGCAAGCATCAAAGCTCTTTCATTTCATAATACCAATGACTTTGTGTTATCCTGCGAAAACGAAAAATATGCCGGATTAATTAATGTTTATTCCCCAAAGTTCAAAACTAAAGTTGGATATTGTGCCGATTCAACAGGTTATTGGCGGTATGAAAGGTTAGAAGATCGGCTCCGGGAGGCAAAAGATGAATTTCTGCAAATATTGATTCACGATGGAATGTGGCAGGATGAAGTATTGCCTCCCCGGCAAAGAATTTTTAAAGTAATTGACGACAGAGCTACATATCTGAAAAAATTCTACGACTCCACTCTTAAAAAGTTTGGAGCTAAAAATATTGATTGGGATAACGTCTATTAAAAAATGGTTGTATCCATTCATCAACCTTCCTACTGGCCCTGGCTGGGGCTTCTTGATAAAATAGCGAAGACAGATACTTTTATTCTTCTCGATGATGCCCAGGTTAGCAAAGGAACCTATCAATATAGAAATATTTTTTTTTGCAATGGGAAAGCTAATTTTATCACCTTACCGGTTAACTTGAAATTGGGAATGAGATTTAATGACCTGGAATTTAAGAATACCAGATGGAAAACTGAACACCTGAATAAACTTTTTAATTATTACCATAAAGCAAAATACTTTAAAGAAGTATATCCAGAGTTGGAAAAGTTTTATTCCAGGAATTACAATAAACCTATTGATCTCCTAAAAGAATCAATGCTTTTTAGTTTTGAAAAACTCACCATCAATCTTAATTTTCTATTAAGCAGCCAGTTCTACATTACAGGCAGCAAAGGTGAAATGGTTTTGAATCTATGCAAAGCTGTTGGTGCAACCCATTATTTAGCCGGGCGGGGTTCATATGAATATATGCAGGAATATTTGCAGGTATTTGCTCAAAACAATATTAAGATTATGTGGCATTCCTTCTGCCATCCTGTCTATAAACAAAATCCAAAATACACATTTATTGAGGGCTTGGCAGGATTGGATTTTTTCTTCTTTCTTGGATTTGGAAATGCAAAAAAATTATTTTGGAATAATGTCAACAAAACAGTTTGAATTATATTTTAAAAATTTCCCCGGAATGGAATCTGAAAGGTTAGTCCTTAGGAAATTACGATTAAATGATGTAGATGATATTTTTGAATTTACTTCATTGCCAGAAACATCAGAAATTCTTTCATGGTATCCTCATTCAGATAGAAATGTAACAAGGTCCTTTGTTATCGATATAGTTAAAAAATATTCAAAGAATGAAGCGTCACAGTGGGCAATAGAATTAAGGAGAGATAAAAAAGTAATAGGTATTGCTGGTTTTATTCAGTTTTTCCCAGAACATTCCCGTGGTGAAATGGCTTACGTTTTGTCTCCAATTTATCAGAATAAAGGGTATATGACAGAAGCACTTAAAATGGTTTTAAAGTATGGTTTTAACACGATGAAATTGAACCGTATTGACGCTAAATGTGAGATCGATAATTTTTCTTCTGAACGGGTAATGCAGAAATTAAGGATGAGGCTGGAAGGATGCTTTTATGATTTCCTTATCAGAAAAGATAGGCCAAGAACATATAAATTTTATTCAATCTTAAAAAACGAGTATATGTTATTATATGAAGAAAAATAAAATAATCTTTTTTGATGCTCCTCAATATAAATCAGACCGCGATTCTGTAACAATTGAACATCAACCTGACACTGATTATTTTTATATGGTTGGCTTTAGCGGACAATATGCTAATACAATAAAAGAGTCTCTTCCGGATTATAAAATAGAAGTATGGCGTATTGATAATAGGGTCTATCAACTTAAGACAAGAAATGTAAATGGAATACTGGGGAAGATATATTCTATGAAGATTTTTTTTTCACGGCATCTCGCTTATAATTTTAGTTTAATTAAGGATTTAATAAAGGAAGCCAAAGAGAATAACCTGATTCTTATATTTTCCGGCATACACTCCTTTTTCTTTTTAATCCTTTCGGTTTTTTTCAGAACCACACCAATTGTTGGCATACAACTGGGAGGAGCAAATTCATATTTTAAATACAAAACCAATAAATCCATTATAAGCTTGGTTTATAGTGTAATTGAAAGTAAAATTTATATAAAGAAACTAACACATGCCAGATTATATACAAATGCCGAAAAGGATTATTTAGGTAAAGTATTAGAAAAGAAACAGATAAGCGATTTCCCGGTTTTACCTGTAGATTTTAATCTGATGCACCCACTTGACAAAAAAGTTGCCAGGGAATATCTTAAACTACCACAAAACGAGAAAATAATCTACCAAACGGGGAGGGCATATATTAATAAAGGAACAAACGTTACAATTAATGTGTGGCTAAAGTATTTAAAAGAGCATGGAATCAGACTTTTTTTAACAGGAATTCATGATAGTGATGAATTGTTTGATTTGGTAAAAAACTCAGGTGTTGATTACATGGGCGTCGTTCCAAGGGCTGATTTGCCCTATTGGTACTCAGCAGCAGATATTTATATTTATTCACCATTTGATGAAGAAACATTAAATTTTGGAGGAGTGGGATATGCTCCACTTGAAGCTCTTGCATGTGGAACTCCTTTGGTATGTACTACGATGATCAATTTTCCTCATTTTGAAAAAAACGAAAAGAGAATACGAGAAATATGCATAATACCGGCAAATGAAGAAGATATCGCTAATGGGGTTTTACGTTTTTTACATTCTCCCCCCTCTAAAGAAAAATGCAGAGCCCTGGTAACAGAATATTTTACAAAAGAAAAGATCGCGGATAATTTTGCAAAAACTATTCTGGATATTCAAAAAATGCGTACTTAATTCAAAATATGTTAAAGCAGCGCTTAACTTTTTCGCTCATATTTAAGATTGTTAATTCTCTTATCGGCTTGATCTCATCAGTCTTTGTTGCCAGGTATATGGGCGCTGAGGCTATGGGAGTTCTTTCTGCTTGTTTAGCATTTATTGCAATTTTTACAATATTCGGGGATTTTGGTTTTGGGATTGCTCATTTTAAAAGAGTTTCGGAAGGATGCGATCTTGGTAAATGTATCGGGTTATATTCAAGAATTCGTTTTGTGCTGGCAGTCCTGGTTGCACTCATAGCATTACTTGGCTACCATCTAACCTTTCGCTTTACTGGAAAGTATCCCTTTGATTTCAAGTACTATCCATTTTTCTTAATTATTTTATTTAGTACATCTTTGACAAATTTCTTTTCCTTTATTGATATGACCTTCGCTGCAAGGCTGGAGGTGATAAAAGGATCTGCTGTTTTGCTCACGAATCGGATTTTCAATGTGCTCTTTAAATCATTAGTTGCCGTTTTTGGTTTAGCTACAATATATTTGGCCTGGTCAACTCTTGCAAGTACAATTATTGGAATTATTGTAGCACTAATATTTTTTCGGAATTATCCTTTTGGAAGTTTTGATAAAGCTTTGTTCAAATCCTACCTTGTTTTTGCGCTTCCATTAACATTTCTGAACATTATTGAAACAATTTCTTTAAATATCGATAAAGTATTTATTAGTTATTTTGTTTCTCTGAAAGAGGTAGGTTATTATTCTGTAGCACAGTCCCTCGCCCTTCTTGTTATTTTTCCTGCAGGAATAATAACTAATATATTAATACCGACATATACAAATCTTTATACAAAAGGAACAATGAAAGGGCTACAACAATTCGCAGTCAAAATTGAAAAATATCTTGCGCTTATTATTTTTCCCATTGTTTTCTATTTATTTTTTAATAGTCGGGACATTATAATGTTAGTATATGGAGGAAAATTTGCACCTTCTATCTTAATCTTTAATATTTTGGTATTACAGGGCTTATTATTTATTATGCTGCAACCTTATTCAACCCAGTTGACTGCTATGGAAAGATTGAAAGCAATAATGTATATTGGAATAATTGCTCAAGGGCTAAATATTATTTTAAATTTTATACTTATTCCTGACCAAATTGGTTCAGTTCGTCTTTTTGGTTTAGGAGCCGTTGGTTCTGCAATTTCACTTCTATTATCTACATTAATAGCAACTTTATTTTATCGAATTTATCTGGTGAGGAAGACCGGATTAGCAATAAACTATTGGATTTTTATATATTTATTAATAGCTGTAATAAGCACAGTAATCCCAATCTCATTACCTGGAGTTTCGAAAGTCATATTACCGGTTAGGTTGGTTCTTACTTTTGCGCTTTCCGGAATTTTATATTTTGCAATCTTGTGGGGGTTCAAATTATTTAATCTAGATGACTTAAAATTCTATTTTGACTTTATTAAAATTTCTAAAAATATTGAATATTTTAAAAGTGAAATCAATCAGAAGCCTATTGAGTGATGAATGAAATTCAGAAAAATGTTCATAGCCAAAATAACCGACCATCTGTTTCTATCTCATTTGATTTTGAAACATCTGCACAATTTGCTGCTCCATTATTCAGGATAAGAGTAAAAAATAAATTTATTAATCATCCTGTTAAGCCTTACACTATGATGAAATTTATCAAAGATGAAATCAATAGATAAATATTTTTCCCTCTCTCCTTATCCGGAAGCGTATAAAGCTGCAGTATGTATTTCTTTTGACTATGAAACATCTGCCCAATCCAAAGAACCCGGTTTAATAAACAGTATTATTACAGAAATTTATGAAACAATCAATAAGTTTCAATTAAAAAAGATCAATACCGGCACAAGGTATGGAAGAGGATTTGGAAACAGGATAGGGGCAGATAAGGTTAGCAAATTATTCAAAGACCATCAAATACATGGTACATGGTTTTCAACTGGGCATGTTTTACTTAAAAATAACTATAATGGAAAAGCTTTCATGATAAATCAGAAAATGCCGTATATGAATAAAGATGCAGGATTTCATGAAGTCCTTTGGTGGCATAGTAAAAAACCATGTTTTCATCATGACCCTCATTCTGATTATATAAAATATCCTTTTTTTTATCTTGGCGATCAGGCTGAATCATTAAGAAATAATGGTGAGGATATCCAGTACCATACATTTTCCCACCCATATATTCCACTTGAAACGTCTGAAAATTTAATTAAAGATTTAGAGGATTGGCAGACTGTTGCGAATAAAAATGGATTTATAGCTCCTTCAATTCTTGCCTTTCCTTTTTTGGGTGATTATTATATACATTATCCTGAGCTCAAAATAAATGCTGTACCAACTAAATTGATTGATGGATTTACTTATCAATCTATTGGTCTACAAGAAGAACAAATCAAATTATTTTATGAAAGAGGAATTGAGGTTTTCACCCGTTGTGGCTCAAAAAGCGGTGAATCTTTTTTGAAAGGTTTTAGTAGATATAATAATTCGGATATCTATTATCTGTCAAATTATGGAATTATAAATTTGATATATTCAGAAGGGGCCATCGCAGAGAAGATTAATGAAATAATAGAGAAAGAAGCAGCAGTTGACTTCTGGATTCATCCAAATGATATTTATCAGGATGATGTATTTTATTTTTTTTCTCTTTTTATAAAACAATTAATTGTTAAGTATAATAATGAAATTATATGGTTAACATCATTACGTGATATGTGGACGCATTTTAAATCTATTCAAAAGGTCAGAATACACTTTGAAAAAATGAATGATAGTGATATCATCCTTGTTGTTCATAATACTAGTCATAATATAATTAAAAAGCCCGCGATTGATTTTAAAAACATAAACTTTGAAATTGAAGATAGCAACACTCAAATTCAGAATAATAAAATCATTTTAAAAATTCCAATTGAACCTGGCGGGACCTATAAAATTAAAATAAAAAATATTTGTTATAAAAATTAGGAATCACATTAATCACATAATTATTACTTTTCAAATCAAATCTTATGTTGATTTAAAATTAAATTTTTCAAAATGACCTACGAAGACTTTTATTCAAACTACTCAAAAATTATGGCACTAAAAGCCCAAAAATATTTTACTAAAATTCCCATTCTTAAGAGTTATACAGATGAAGAAAAAACGCTCCAAAGTGAAACCGTTTTAAAGTTATTGGAGAAAATTAAGAAACACAGCAAAATACTTGACATGGGTGCAGGGAACAGGAATTTCAAAAATTTATTGGATAAAATTGGGATAAATAGTATATATAAAAGTTTTGACATCGATAAGAACAATTTTCATGATTATTACTCAATTGAAGAAATTACTGAAAGATTTAATCATGTGATATTATTTAACCTTTTAGAGCACCTCCCTTTTGAAACGGGATTAGAATATCTAACAAAAGCGCAAAATGTATTAGAGAATAATGGTTTGTTATTCATTTCTGTACCCAATATCTGGCATCCTAATCACATGTGGCGTTGTGATATCACTCATATAAAACCATATCCCTTCCAGGACTTATTCGCATTATTAAGTTACATGGGTTTTAAGGAGATTGAAATGTACAGAATCTATCATAGACCGTACAGGTTCTCTCTGAAACATTATCTTATCAATAAGCTCAAAATTATATTGCACGAGATTATGGAACTTGATTATACAAAAGATATGTGGTTTATTGCTAAAAAACAATTACCCATTTAAAGATGAAAACACTGACAATAGATCAGTTGGAAGCAATCCCCTGGAATAAAAAATACGTTACTGGACCTGATGTTCCTCCCGAACCTGATATTGAAGATATTCCAAGATTAATTGAGGTCCCTTTTATGGAAAGGGATTATCAATATATCTTATTTTATACTTGGATGGAAATAGTCGGGCTAGTTGGAAACGCTAAGCCATTACGAGTTTTAGATGCTGCATGTGGTAGAGGGCAAATTGTGCAAATTTTAAAGTTTTATGGTCATGAAGTTACGGGAGCAGATATAGCAGATTACTTTTGTGCTGACAAAAATATTCCCTTTGTGCAAACTGATCTGGACGAAACTTTTCCCTTCCCAGATAATTCTTTTGATGTTGTGATAAATTCCACGGCACTTCATTATTTAAAGTCAAGCGAACATTTTTTTTCTGAATCTAAAAGAATTTTAAAAACAGGTGGAAGAGTTATTTTTTCTATTCCAAATATTTCAAATCTTGCCAGTAGATATTATTTTTTGAAGACAGGGAAGATATCTGAATTTTCCAGTGCTGTTTTAAGCAGAAAAAACTTTTTATATCCTGATTATATATTTGAGTTACTTGCATCAAGTGGTTTTAAAATCCTTTTAAAAAAAGGAGTTGTCCCTATTATAAATAATAAAATCAGAATTTTTAACTTCTTTTTTGGTACATGGATGTTTGGAAAGACTAAAAAAGAAATAAAATATTCTTCTATACTGGTTATTGAAGCCATTAAAAAATAGAAATTGACAGATAAGATAAAGGTCATACATATTATGACTCATCCTCCGGCTTATGATGAATATTCAGACAAACCTCGACCTCAATGGAACTGGAATACTCCAAATGGTTCCTGGGTTGGAATATGGGGTTATGACTGGTCAGATCTTTTAGCTGTTGAGGTTAGCAATGTAAACAGTGAATTTGAACATGAAATATGGCAACCTGATTTACGTGCAGACCATATTTATAGCCAGGAAATATTTCCAGGGATAATTCATAGATTATTCCCTGCACTGGAAAAAACAAAATGGATTGGACTCAGAAAATCGTGCGAAATTGATTCCCCGTCCATGATTAAATTCTTCTGCCCTGAAATCGAACATGAGATTATCTTTCATATTAGTCAGTCAGTTACATCTAAAATAAATAAAGATTTAATTGAAAATTTTACTAAGACCTGTTTTGTTTTTTCATTTCATGGGCAAATTACTTTCCCCTTAGTGAGCTTGTTAAATTTTCAAAAAAATTTTCTAGCCAAGTTTCATTATTTAAAAGAGCATATTCTCGCTAAAAAGTTATTTAGACATATTGCTTTTTTGACTTACCAGAGTACTACAAATCTGAAATACCTGAAATTTTATTATCGCGGTCCTGTCACAAAAATTACAATGGGTATACATTTTAATAAATATCAGGGATATGATAAAAACCAATGCCGCAAAGAATTAAACTTGCCATTAAATGGAATCATTTTTTTAACAGTTTGCAGACTTTACAACCTGAAACAGGTAGATAAATTAGTAGAAGTACTTTCCAAAACAGACAAGGATTTCTTATACATTATCGTTGGCCACGGAACACGTGAATATGAAGAATATTTGAAAATAAAGTCTGAAAAATTAAAAAAACAGAACAAAATAATATTTGCGGGATATAAGACTGGCCATGAGCTGATGAAGTATTTTAATTCAGCAGATCTTTTTATTCATGTTTCCAAAGCCGAAGCCGGACCAGTTGTCAATATGGAAGCTATGGCCTGTGGTTTACCGGTATTCTGTACCGACACCGGCAATACAGCTGAGGTTTTGAAAGAAAACAATGCTGGTATAGTGGTCGGGATAAAAAGCTATAATGCTTGGGAGAAAGAATTAATTAATTATTTGGAAGGGAAGCCTATTAAGACATTGAATCTTGAAATTGTAAAAGAATATTATGAATGGAAAAACGTTGCTAAAAAGTTCACTGTAATATATGATAAAGTAAATCAATGAAAATTGCTTTAGTTAGTTTTGGCCATGTAGATGTTGTTTTACCATTGGTTAAGAATCTTAAAAACAGAAATGTTTTTGTCGAATTATTTTTTTGTTTTGCTTTTGACAGAAAATCTGAAAGTATCCTGGATTTCACTGATAAAAAAATTTCAATAGGATTTCTTACTAATGAAAAAATTAATGAGATTCTAAATGAAGGAATAAAAAGATATTTGTCAGACATTTCATTTATTAATATTTTCATTTTCCATAATCAGAAATTAAGATCAATCAAGAATTTTCTAATTTCCCTTTCTCTGATAAAGAAACTAAAAACTTATGATATAATTCATTTTAATGGGACTAATGGTGTTTTGCCATTGATCATTTTTCTTTTAAGGGGAAAGAAACTAATTTTTACTTTACATGATATTTATTCTCACAGTGGTGAAAAGACCAAATATAATTTTGGAGAGAAATTGAATGAGTATATTGTAAAAAGTAATTACCCTTTGATTGTTCAAAACATTAATGATTATGCATACTTAATAAACAAGTATCCCAGGATTGCTTTCAAATTCAACTTTATACCTTTTGGTGTACTCGATGTTTATAAGGAATTCAAAACTATCAAAAAAGAACCCAAATCTGATCTTTTGTTTTTTGGCAGGATATCTCCATATAAAGGTATTGAATATCTTCTTGATTCAATAAGAGAACTTTTTAACAATGGAATAATATTGAAAACAATTATTGCCGGGTCAGGGGACATCTACTTTAAAAACGGTGATTTAGAAAAAATTGGTGTAAAACTAATTAATAGATACATACCCAATGAAGAGCTGGTAGCTTTAATTGAAGGTACTAAAATTATAATATGTCCATATACCGATGCAACTCAAAGTGGCGCAGTAATGACAGCATTTGCTTTTAATAAACCTGTAATTGCATCTGATGTAGGAAGTTTCCCGGAGGTAATTAAAGATGGAATTACGGGTTTCCTGGTTAAACCGAAAGATACAGGTGAATTGGCATCGAAAATCAGTATTCTTTTGAGTAGTCCGGAATTACTTAATAACATGAGCGATAACATCAACCGCATGACAACTTCAGGCGAGTATTCTTGGAACCGGATAACAGAAAAATTGGCAAATCTATATAACTCTGTCCTGCAATAGTAAATGACTATCTTAGATATTCTTCAATCAAACAGTTAAGCATTCTTTGGAGTAAAAACTCTGTAAGTTGAGCAAAAACATATTAGTCTTGATTAATGGTTTCTTGCTTTTCATGAAGCTAAAACCGGCATTTCCAATTCAAATTGTCACGCACCAAAAAACTCTACAATATTGACGTACAAATGGTTTCAAAGAACTACATTTAATTTTTAGTAAATACTAATGATCAAAACAAACTATTTATTTCATTTAAATTATATAGAAAATACTTTTAGAAGAAAAGATGTTTCTTCTTTAGATTATGGGTGCGGAAGTGGGGAATTCATATATTATGCAAATAATAATGGCTTTAATTTTAAAGGGGTCGATAATTATTATGAAGCAACAAATATCAAAGAATTTGAACGAGGTTCTGCAAAAGAGAATATTTTTATTTTAAGTAAAGATGGCAAAATCCCTTTTCCAGATGGTACATTTGACTTTATCTCTAGTGAACAGGTATTCGAGCACATATGCGATCTTGATATGGTTTTAATTGAATTAAATAGGGTACTAAAGGAAAACGGGAGAATGCTTCATATATTTCCATTTATTGGCTATATAAAAGAAGGACATTATGGGATCCCATTCTTTCATTGGTTCAATTCGGATACAATCCCAAGGAGAATTTGGACATTTGGAATGTATAAAGCTGGATTTGGGTTTAATCGGGGGAAAGGGAAACCATTCAGGCAATGGTACAGAGAAGCTTCAGCCTTTATAGATAATTATTGCTTTTACAGAACGAAAAAAGAATTTTATGATGTTTGCTTAAAGTACTTTGTGATTGACCGAAAAGAAAAAGAAAAGTTGTTATTCCATCTTAATATGAAAAAACCTAGTATATCAATTAAAGTAATTCTTTGGTTTATTAAATTGATACCTGAAAAGGGAATTTCTTTTTTAACCCCACCTAGAAGATCAGTAGTACTAGTTATGAAGAAAAAATCTGCCTGCTAGTTGTCTAACCCGCTTTATAAAGGTTCCCAACGGTTTTTGAATAGATTTAAATAAAAAAGAAATAATAGTTAGAAATTCTTATGATCGTTTTTGGACATCCCGATAATGCATATTCTCTTTCAGAAACTCTTTCGGGAACAATTAATTTTAACTTGATCTTTTATAGATGGCAAAACTATATATTTCCGTCCTGCAACAATAAATGACAATCTTATATTTGATAAGTTCTCTAAATTACGGAGGTGCTGAGAAACAGACAGTACTTGATGCCAGCATTATGGTGCCGGGGAACGAGGTTTTTTTAATTTACTTCATTGACGGACCACTAAGGGAAATCCTGGCTGAGGAAGTTCATCTGATACACCTCAAAAAGAATAATTATTTAATCACAGCTATCAGATTAGCTCAGCAGATAAAGAAAAATAAAATCCAAATAATTCATTGTTCTCTTTTTGCCTCAATGATTATTTCTACAATCTGTAGTTTATTTTGTAAAATAGAAATTATTTGGCACTTTCATTCACATGAATATAAGCTTCCAAGGTTTCATCGTATGGCATATAAATGGCTGGCCCATATACCGGCCGTAAAGAAAATCTGTTTTGTCAACAAGGAGCTTATTCAGTACTTTCATAAAATAGGATTTAACTTTCCCCGGCACAAAATAAAATTACTATATAATAATGCTACTATTCAACCATCGATAGAAAAGAAAAAAGAAAACAATAACATAATAATAGGCTATACTGGCAGGCTAGTGTCTCTAAAACGCGTAGGTTACCTGATTGAACTGGCCCAATATCTTGTCAGTAATAAGTACTTTGATTTTCAAATTCAAATTGTTGGTGATGGCACCGAACGTATTTTACTCGAACAGGAATCATTTAAAAAAGAATTACAGGGTTACATTTCATTTGTCGGCTTTCAGAACGATGTTGAGCAATATTATAGATGCTTTGATCTGTTTGTCAATCCCTCACAGGAAGAGTGCCTATCAATAGCCCTGATCGATGCCGGGATGTGTGGAATCCCTTCGGTGGCCTTTGATGTGGGAGGTAACAATGAAATTATTATCAACACACAAACCGGATATATTGTAAATTCAAAAGAAGAATTCTTCGAAAAAATTCTTTCCCTGATAAAGAATAAAACTCTGCGAGAGGCGATGGGCAAAAAAGCTTCAGTACATTGCCTTAAGCATTTCAGTGAAGAAATCCATTTACAACAATTGGTAAGTTTATACAAAGAGGTTATGGGATGATTAAACCTTTATTGAGCAAACTAAACTTTGCCCTTGGTCGCAATCCCGAAATTATAAAGAGCAATAATTGGAGGAATTTTGTACCTGAACCCTTTAAGACAGTTTTGCTTATAAGCGCTGATTTCGAGTTGGCCTGGGCATGGCAATATGCAAAAAGCTTCACCGATCCAGTAAAAGAAGCAAAAAAAATAGCCCTTCGTGAACGCGAAAATATACCATTGATACTCGAATTATGCAATAACTACAATATTCCGATTACCTGGGCTACCGTCGGGCACTTGTTTCTTGATTCATGTAATAGGATAAATGGCGTAGCTCATATGGAGATTCAGCGTTTACCACATTTTGAAAACGATTTCTGGAGATATTCAGGGGAAGACTGGTTTGAAAACGATCCTTGTTCTGATAATAAAGATGCTCCCGAATGGTACTGCCCCGATCTGATAAAAATGATATTGGATGCCAGAGTTAAACACGAAATAGGTTGTCATACTTTCTCACATATCGATTGCCGGGATGAAATTTGTTCCCACGAAGTATTTGATTCGGAAATCAATGCATGTAAAGAAGCCGCAAAGTCATTTGGAATAGAATTAAAATCATTTGTACACCCAGCCCATACCATTGGCAACATTGAAAGTCTTAGTGCTCAAGGTTTCACTTCTTATCGATCAGATTATAAAAATGTACTCGGTTATCCTGTCAGATACCAATCAGGGATATGGGAAATAAGAAATACAGCGTCGCTATATTATAGAAAGGGGTGGAGCTTGAAATACCATATTCTCAGGTATAAAAAAATAATCGACAGGGCTATTCAATCCAATACAGTTTGTTGCCTGTGGTTCCATCCTTCTGTTGAGCCAGAGGTTATTGATGAAATAATGCCAAAATTATGGAAATATATTGATCAGAAAAAAGAAGAGATTTTGATTTCAACAACTACTGATTATGTGGAGTGGTTGAATATCCCGGAATCATTTTCCGCAAATAAATAACATGGAACAAATAAAATACAGGCTTTATAAAATCAAAGAATCCCTGAAAGAAAAACAGTTTAAAGATGTTTTTTCGAATCCTATAAATGTTTTTTACGTGGTAGGTTTATTAACCCGATCATTATTATTGCGCTTAACTCCAAAGGTTACAAAAGTATTTTTTATCCGGAAAGATTATACGGGTTTCCCTGTTGAAATAAATAATACTGTATATGAGTTTAAAATCTTTTCTCATTATTCTGAAGAGCTGAATATATTCGTTTTAAATAGATGCGCTGAAGATCATGATTCAATTTTTAAAGCATATTCTAAAGTAGTCACAGTTCGTCTGAATAACGGATTAAAAGCTTTTGCTTTATTGTACAATGGGATTATTGTTTCGATATTTTTTACATCAGATCGGGATTACTTTGTTGAGCAGGTAAACTATACCTGTAGACCCGAGAAGAGTGAAATCTTGATTTTAGACATTTATACTTTATTGAGCTACAGGAAAAAGGGGCTGTACTCTTTATTATTTAGGCATTCAATTAAGGATTACAGGCAAAAGGGTATTAACACTTTTGTAATGTGGATAATGAAACATAACAGGGCAACAATCAAGGCTCAGTTAAAAATGGGATTTACAGAAATCTTTAGGACCGTAAGTTTATTAAGCTGGTTTGGATTTGAGAAACAGAATGTAAATAATACATTAAGAGAACTTAAATCCATATGAGACCTCCGGTTTTTATTTTAAGTCTTTTTGATACGGGTTTATATGCTGCCCGGTTACTTAGAAATACAGGTATTTCTGTCTATGGTTTTGATCATGATCCTGATAATCCGGGATTCTATAGTAAATATGTCACTTCCTTTTTAATTCCTCATCCACAGACTGATCCACAAAAGCTATTTGGAATATTATTTGAGAAAAGGAAAGAATTTAATCTAAGACCTATTTTGATCGCCGCATCTGAAAACTATCTTGAATTCATTTTTCAATACAGACAAGCTCTAGAACAGGAGTTTCTTTTCCTTTTACCCTCAAATGAACTGCTTGCCAAAATAATTAAAAAATCCGCTCAGTTTGAACTGGCAAAAAAATGCGGGCTTAGCGTACCCTCATATTATGTTATGAATTCTGCCAATGATTTAAATAAAGTTGATATTCCTGCTTTTCCGGTTGTAATTAAAGGTATAGATCAACCTTTGTGGAAGAATACTATTAAGAAAAAAACATTTGTTGCAAAAAACAGGGATGAACTTCTAAGGATCGGGAATGATTTACTGAAGCAGAATATATCATTCATTGCTCAGCAAATTGTTCGGGGCGATTGCACAAATAATTTTGAATATAATTCTTTAGTAGCTAATGGTGTTGTAATTGAACAAAACGTAAATCAAAAAATCCGTCAGTATCCTATTGACTTTGGCTATGGCTGTTGCGTTCAAACCGTAACAAATGAAGAAATTGTACAATTAGGTGCAAGATTTGTAAAAGAAAATAGGATTGAAGGATTTAGTAATACTGAATTTAAAAAGGATCCTGAATCAGGTAAATACTATTTCATCGAGACAAATGCCAGGGTTTGGCAACAGATTGAGTTAACAAACAAAAGCGGACAAAATTTTGTGCTATCTTATTATAATCTATTATCAAATAACCAATATGCTTATAAACCCAAATGCCGCAAAACAAACTTACGATGGGTTGACCTACCTACCGATCTACTTGTGTATTTAAGGTATAGGCAACAAATTGGTTTAGGAACATTCGATTTTTTAAAATCAACTTTCTGCGCTACAAATTTCGGTCTTTTATCCTTAAGAGATATCAAGCCATTTTTAAAATCAACAGGAATTATTAAATAATTATTCCAGTTCAGAATGAGATATTTTTTGAGATTGAATTTAAAAGGATTTCCGGTAAAAAAAAATCTGTTGGAACATCAAAAACTTGAGAGTTATTTACCAATCAAAAAATTACATTCAACAAGTCAGGCTGTTTTCTTACAGACATTCCGTTATGAAAATAATGATCCAGGTATTGTTGGTGCAAATTGGGCTCTTCCGTTTTATGAAGATAAAGAAAACTTTTTTTTTATAGGAGGTCATGTATTATATAGGTTGAAAGAAAAAGAAATAAATGGTAGAATAGTACCTACTCCTAAGGAAGTATTTGAGATTATCAGAAAACATGGGGACAATCATTATGCCTTCTTAAAGGGATCCTATTATTTGCTTTGGCTTGATAAAAGGGAAAATAGTGTAATTGTTTATTCTGCTCCAATGTATGTTTTTCCTGTTTTCTTTAGCATTCAATCAGACACACTGGTATTTTCAAATATTCTTGAACTTGTTCTAAAAGAGATGCCATCAATAACCATTAATGAACAGGGACTGGTTGAATTTTCGCTCTTTGATCATCCGATTGGCATGAAAACCGTGTATAAGGATGTTTTTTCATTGACAGGAGGAACAAGAGTTGATATAAAAGATGGTTCATTTAATGAACAAACAGTTTATGATATCGCAAAATGGATACATAAAAGTCCAAAAACTAGAAAAAACTCTTTACAGGATATCAATACTGTTTTAAATAAGGTAATGAATAATTATATCTCAAATGTGAAGAAATTCAATATTTCTCTTACAGGTGGGTTTGATGGTCGTTTGAATTTTTCTTTAATAAATCCGAAAGATTACAACCGATTGCAGGCATTTAGTTATGGTAAAAATGGATCAAGCCAAATAACGATTCCCAAACATATTAGTGAAAGTCTGTACTTTCCTTATAAACCTGTTTATCTGGATGAAGATTTTGTTCAAAAATATGCGGAATTGGGTTGGGATACAATAATGCTTACTGGTGGGTTAACTCCTTTTATTCGGGCTAATTACCTTTACGGATATAATAGTATAAAAAATTTTAGCAGAAACTGTATTCTGGGTCAATGCGATATGATCAGGCCATTATACACAAATCCAGCTGGCTCTATCTTTAATAAATTTTCTCAGGGGATATTCTTTCAAAAAGATTTCTCAACGTTTTTGACGGATTATCAGCATATATGTAAGAATGGATTTATTAACAATGATTTGTTTTCAGTTCAAACAGCTAAAGATATCTACAATAACATTATTGAAAGATATGTCACTAACTATTGTCATTACACAAATGCTGAAAAATATTTTCTATTTCTTTTCAAGGAAAGTATGATCAAATTCTGGCATACTGAATGTCACGCAGTAGATTTAATAGTAGATGATTTTATAAGTTTTTCTGATCTTGACTATCTTGAGCTATTGTCTTCTTCAGAATATTTTGGGTTATATAAAGGTATATTTGCAGCAAATCAGTTCAAAAGAAGAAAAGCTCATGACCTTTATATTGACCTGATGACATTAAATAACAATATGCTAAATGAATTTCAAACCGATAGATTATTTAAGCCAAAATGGTTGAAATTTGGATATTTTGGATTATTAATAGCTTATTTGGGAAAGCATCGCCAAAATAACAGGAATAAAAAATTTGGTAATGATACATTTGGCGGTATAGATTGGTCAAAAACCTTTTATGATCGTTATCACAGCGAAATATTGTATAGGAACAAATTATTTAACCATAATAATCTGAAAAACATAGCTTATTCCGATGATAACACTTATCGTTTAGACAGGCATCTCTCGTTAAAGCTATGGTTTGACTATATGGATATTAAATAGAGCTTTATTAAATCATTAAACATATATGCCTTTTTGAAGTTTCTATTATAACTGCAGAGAAAAGGATCCATGTTTTCAAGATAAAAAATCTGAGGATTATCTTTTGGGGCTTGGTCCTGGATATAGAATTTGAATTAATAATGGACTATAGAAGTGCAGATTTTCGGAATATCCGATTAATTTAAATCTTGAATATTGAATTATAAAAAAAGAATAGGTTTTAAAAGTATTCCATGTATGATAAATAAAATTAAAAAGATAATCAATAATCCCCGAAAGGCCTGGCGCTATTTAAATATCATGATAGTAAAAAGACTTTGCAGAAAAAAAGAAATATTGGTTATGATTGGCCTTGACAGCAATGGTGAGCTATGCATATTGCGGCCAGGCTATAAAACATGTTATGGATTTGAAGCTAACCCGGTGAGATATAATAAATTAATTAAAAAATATAAAAAATATAAAAACATGTATTTTTTTAATGTTGCGGTTTCAGATTATGATGGAGAAATAAATTTCAATATAAGCAATAATAATGATGGAGCATCTTCAAGTATTGGCAATTTTAGTGAAGATTGGTTGAAAACGCAAGAATCAGATGGAATTCAAATGACAACCAAAATTAAAGTGCCATGTATTAACCTTTTCAATTTCTTCCAAAGAAACAACATTAACTATATCGATGATTACATCAGCGACATACAAGGAATGGATCTTCAGGTTTTGAAAACCTTGCGTCCAATGATTGACAACAAACAAATTGGGACAATTCGCTGCGAAGTAACGAAAGATAAATATAAAAACATATATCACGATTTGCCAGATAATTCTGAGCGAGGGTTTCTCGAATTACTTACCGATAATTATCAATTAATTGCTAAAGGTTGGGGTATTCTAAAAGATTACAAATTTGATAAAATATCAGAGTCTGCCTGGGAAATGGACTGTAAATGGAAATTAAAAGCCTAATTGACAACCTAATATAAAATATTGCCCTTAGATATAAGTTGCATACATTTTTAATTGTAAGAAAAATCTAAACAGAAAAATAATTCTTAAGTGAACATTTATTCAATGAATTAGATTCAACGACTTTTTCTATAAGGAGTATAATGGCAGAACAGGATATTAGAAAATGAGATATCAATTGCAATATTCGATATAATTTGCAAATTGCATGTACACAATAGTAACTGACTATAAGTTAATTAGTAAGCAAAAGTGGAATAATTTTGTATTTAATCATCCGGATGGTAATATTTTTCATACTCCCGAAATGGTGGAATTGTATGAAGCTACTCCCAAATTTGAATCGTTGGTGGTAGGATGCTTTGATGAAATCCAGCAATTGGTTGGGCTTTTGATAGCAGTAATTCAGAAGGAATATGAAGGTCTATTAGGTAAATTAACTGCGCGAGCCATTGTTTATGGAGGGCCCTTGGTGATGGGCAATAGTCCTGCGGTAGCTTCATTAATTATTGAAGCATTTGATAAGCTATGCAAAAAAAAAGTAGTATATAGTCAATTCAGAAATTTATGGGATGTGAAGAAATATTCTGAAATATTCAGTAAACAGGGATATATTTTTGAAGATCATTTGGACATATTGTTCAATTTAAAACAAGGGAAGGAAGTTTTATGGAAAGAAATTCATCCAACACGCAGAAAGCAAATAAACAGGGGGATAAAGAGAGAAATTAAAACTAAAATAGTTGATTTGTTGCAACCAAAAGAATTGGTGCTTTGTTATACTATTCTAAAGAGTGTTTATAAAGAGGCAAAATTGCCATTCCCTTCAATAGTATATTTTACAAATGCAATAAAAATTTTAATAGGTTTAGGGTATTTTAAAGCGGTGTTGGCTTTGTATATAAATGAAATAATTGGTTTCAGGTTTTTCCTTACATACAAGGGATTATTATACGACTGGTATGCAGGAAGTAGGCCAGAGCATTACAATAAGTACCCTAACGATATTTTACCTTGGGAAATTATAAAATGGGGTGCTGAAAATGGGTATGACATATTTGACTTTGGAGGAGCAGGGAAACCTGATAAACCTTATGGAGTTAGAGATTATAAGATGAAATTTGGAGGTACTTTAGTTAATTATGGCAGGTTCGAGAAATCACATAAACCTTTTTCAATGGCAATTGCAAGAATTGGTTTTAGGGCATGGAAAATTTTAAATAATTGAATGATGAATAAGAATATATTTCTAGTAATACATAGTCCGTATTATTATAGAGAATTTAATTATCTGCTAAATTAAACATAGTTAACATCAGGTCTGTCCAAAATAAGTAAAATAGAATAAAAAAAGAGCGGTTGGAAAACCAAGCATTTACTGCTAAGTTTATTATCTCTCAAAAACCAATCCGCTCATGAAGACAAATTTATCCATTTTCGCTCAGATAATCAGATTAATTCCAAGAGATATTATTCACAAAAATGTTGATGTACACGATTCTGCCTTTAATTCTAAAGGGATTAATGCCTGGACACATCTTGTTTCAATGTTATATTGTCAGTTTGGTAACTGTCAGAGTATTCGGGATATCAGTTTTGGATTACGAAGCGCTACTG
>Ga0182027_10005240_pt1 | contig 19761 bp, 18 predicted proteins | sample 712E1DmetaG_FD_121300 | JGI IMG/M metagenome (GOLD analysis project Ga0182027, IMG submission 121300) | Permafrost microbial communities from Stordalen Mire, Sweden - 712E1D metaG (Illumina Assembly) | ecosystem: Environmental > Terrestrial > Soil > Wetlands > Permafrost | place: Sweden...
AGCGGCACCGATTTTGCCGAACTAATGCAAAAAGAAAAAACCAAGCTATTTAAAAATTTTAAACCTTAATTTCAATTCCGGCGTTCGCCGCCGGAGGTATCATCTCTTGACTGGAAAATACTGCCAAGCGCTAAAAAGCGCTTGGCACAGCCCTAAATCGGAGCGAAGCGACTGGTTTAGGGCAAGTTCAAATACGAGTTTTTATGCCTATAACCGACGATTCCCTATATTTACACGGCCTAAATCTATTACCGCAATTTGGACCGGCCAGATTAAGCCTTTTGTCCAAGCGGTTTGAAAGTTTTAAGGATGCTTTTTTGGCTACGGAAAATCAGCTTGCTTTAGCAGGGATAGATCCGGAAATTGCCAAAAACTTTTTGGTTTTGCGCGAAAAAATAAATCTTGCCGAAGAAGCGGAAAAGCTGGAGCAAGAACAAATAAAAATTCTGACCTTCCGGGATAAAAATTACCCCAAACTGCTTTTGGAAATTCCAAAATTCCCGCCCATCCTCTATTATAAAGGGCAAATGGACTCGGCTGACGAGCTGTGCGTGGCCGTAGTCGGCACCAGGATGATAAGCAATTACGGCCGGGTAGTAACCCCGGCTCTGGCGGAGCCGCTGGTGGACTTGGGTTGCGTGATAGTTTCCGGCATGGCTTTTGGCGTGGACTCGTGCGCCCATGAGGCTGCGGTAAAAAAAGGGCGGCGCACGATTGCGGTTTTGGGCGGCGGGCTGGATGAAAAAAGTTTGTATCCGAAACATCACGCCCTTTTGGCGAAAGAGATTATAGACAGCGGCGGCGCGCTGGTTTCCGAATACCCCATCGGCACGCCGAACTTTAAACAAAACTTTGTGGCGCGCAACCGGATTATTTCGGGCCTCTGCGTGGCTACTTTAATAATAGAGTGCGACTTAAAAAGCGGCACGCTGATTACCGCCAAGCACGCGCTGGACCAAAACCGCACGGTTTACGCCGTGCCGGGACCGATTTATGCCGCAACCAGCCAGGGCCCGAACAATTTAATCAAAATGGGCGCCAAACTCATAACCGAAGCCAATGATATTTTGGAAGATTTAAACCTAAAAGGCCTGCCCGAACAACAAACGGCCAAAACCGCGTTCGGTGACACCAAAGAAGAGTCCATGTTGTTGAAACTTTTGAATTTTGAACCGATTATCATCAACGAACTCATCAAACAATCGGGCCTGGAAGCCTCGGCCGTAACCTCGGCTTTGACTTTTTTGGAAATGAAGGGTAAGGTAAGGAATTTGGGAGGACAGCAGTATGTGCTTAGCAGATAAATAATACCTTCTTGTGTCCATCCCGGAATTTTTTGCGCAGATAGATTATCACACGCCGCAAAAAATATCCCTGCCCGCCAAAGATAACACTTTTAATAGAACAGGTACCAACAACATTTAACCGCTCCTAAAAAGGTCATCTATGGCAGGCGGGCGGGATCCAGACATTGGCTTATTACTGGACCCCGGATATTTTTCAGACTAATAATAATCTTGGACTGAAAAATTCCGGGGTGGAAGTACTGAATAATATATGCCCAAACATTGGAAAATTATCGCTCCCGTTCTTGCCATTGTCTTAGCGATTGCGGCTGTGGCATATTACAAATCCCCCGGCCTTTTTGGTTTCCACACCTCCGTAACCAAATTTGCCGATACCTCGGACGGCAATCTGCAAAGCTATTTAAACCTGGCGCAGAGCTTAAATCCGCGCGGCACCGTTGCCACAACATCGGCGACATTTTTAGCCGTGGGCGATATTATGCTTAGCCGCAACGTGGCCTTAGCTATCCAGAAAAATAACGATGTTAATTATCCTTTTTTGGGTATTACCGACATTTTAAGATCGACCGATTTTAATTTTGGGAATCTTGAGTCTCCGGTTACGTCCAAAAAACCAGTCATCGGCGGCAACTCGTTAATTTTTGGCACGGCTTCCAGCAGCTTGGAGGCGCTAAAAAATTATAATTTTAAAATTATTAACCTGGCCAACAACCATGCTTTTGACCAGGGCTTGACCGGAGTTGATGCCACGCGCGCTTCGCTTGATAATTTAAACATTGCCCACGAAGGCACGGGAGACAATTTGGACCAAGCCTGGCAGCCGGCAATTGTTACGTCCAATGGAATAAAAATCTGCTTTATTGGCGCGTCGTACGCTTCCGCAAATGACGGCGGCAAAACCACAAATAATTACGTGGCAAGAATTGAAGATCTGCCCCGACTTAAATCTGTAATCTTAAATCTTAAATCTACCTGCGACTTTATAGTCGCAACCATGCACGCGGGAACAGAGTACACCCGCAAGCCAAACCCGCCACAAATAACCTTTGCCCATACCGCAATTGACGACGGCGCGGATATAGTAATCGGCGCGCATCCGCACTGGATACAGACTGTAGAAAAATATCAAGGTAAATACATTTTCTACTCCTTAGGCAATTTTATTTTTGACCAAGCCTGGAGCCAGGAAACTATGGAAGGATTAACGTTAAAGATAACCGTCAGTAAAAACGAGAGCTGTAGCGTGCCCATTTATGGACCATCCGCGGACTCAAATGCCGATGAATCGGCGCGCTACAACTGCCCGGACTTACAGGGTTCGCGCATTCCCGCAAAATTGGAATCCATACAGCTTATCCCCGTAATCATCACCAACTCCCAGCCCCACCCGGCCACAGCGGATGAAAGTGCAAACATATTAAAAAAAATCAATCTGCCAAATTCTGTCTTGAACCCATAAATTGTGCTAAAATATAAGGGTAAGGCATATGAAAAAGAAACAAAAAAGCCCAACCTCAAATAAACGGGCAAAAAGAGGCGGGTTTACCCAGCACCACTTTTATTATATATAGAAAAGTCTTTTGATATGGAAAAAACTTCTTTATTAAAAAAATCGGGTAAAAATACTTCAAAAAGTGGTGCTGGGTTTACATTAATTGAACTTTTGGTGGTAATTTCCATTATCGCTCTTTTGGCGTCCATAGTTTTGGTGGCTTTAAACAATTCCCGGGCCAAAGCCAGAGACGCCAGGCGCGTTTCCGACATGCGCCAGCTGGCTACCGCTATGGAATTATTCTATGGCGATTTAAATTCCTACCCGACAACGCCTTCTGCTGTAGGCTTAAATAATTGGGGTGTATTTCAAACATCCTCTCCTTCCGCATGCCCTACTGTTGTGCCTGGCTGCGTTAATAATTTAGTCCCAAATTATATTAGTAAAATTCCATTAGCCCCTGTTCCCAGCGATTCCACCACATGCAATTTAAGTTATGGCGGAGATATCGCAAACAGTTATCAATACGCTAGTAGTGGGGCTGTGTTGGTCACAAATACTTATACTATAACTTTTTGTTTGGGTAATAAAACAGGGTCTTACTCTGCCGGAGTACACACGTTAACTCCAGCAGGAATCCAATAAAATTTTAAACAAATTTAAAACGGGGTAATGCGAGAGACGGCCAATCTCTCTGCCCCGTTTTTTTGGTGTGTTGTTCGCGAATGCCGGGCCTGAAGCATCCGGTAGTTCAAGGTCGTGCGGGTTACGTTCGGCGGCGGATGGCGAAAAAACCTGCCACCAAGGCGGCTGCCAGCGGAAGCAGCGTTGTCGGCTCCGGAACAGGTGCTTGGGTCGTCCCGTGCACTGTCATCAGTAACGAAACCGGGTCTGGCGAGGAGCCGTCGATCATGAGCTGATCGACTCCCGACAGTCCTGCCCTAAAGCTTCCGGTCGCCCCGACTTTCGAGGATATGTTATCCACGATGACCAGGAAGTCGGAGTTGGACCCGTCCCAGTAGTACGGAGTGGCGAACACAAAAGCCAAGGTAGTTCCCGAAAGGGTTTCCGTCCCCTGAAAAACCGTTTGGCCTCCTGTTGGAACGGATGTCCCTGTAAGCTCGCCGCTGGTCGTCAACAAGCTCATCGTCGTTGAGACGGCATAGCCCGCCTGCTCAGACGAGGCTGTAAAGTCGAGCTCCGTGATCCAGAAGCCCGAAACCCCGCTCGCGGTGTTGATCTCCTGACCGGAGTACGACATTGCTGTCAGTCCGGTCAAGGGAAGGCTGTTGCCCCAAGGCTCGCTGCTGCCGAAGGTCGATGACCCCAGGACGAACGAAATGGTCGCGGCGCACGCCGGGACCAGTGCTGCAATCAAAAACAAAAGCAAGACACGCATTCGCATGCGTAATCCTCCTTCAATTTGCTGCCCGACCGATACTCGGCCAAACCTTAAGCTCTCACACGAGAGCGGCCTGGTGTTTCCAACGCTGCGGGCTTCAGCGTTGATATATGAATATATCACAAAATGGTCTAGAAGTAAAATGTATTTTTTTAACAAGATATTTTTGACAAAACCGTATCTCTGTGCAATAATAAGTTTGACCCTTAATTATTGTCGAATTGTTTTATGTATTTTAATCAATGGAGCAAACAAGAAATTGCTAAGTTAAAAAAACTCTATCCTATTTTGAGGGTCAAGGCGCTTGTTCCTTACTTTCCCAAACGGAACAAGGCCACAATAGCGGCAAAAGCTTTAAACTTAGGGTTGTCGTCCGCCAAACTATGGCATTTTCAGGAGAATGAAATATTAAGAAAAAAATTTATTTCCGCTTCAAGGGACGAATTACTAAAACTGATGCCGGGCAGAACTTGGCCGGCCATAATGGCCCAAGGAGAAAGGCTAAAACTCAAAAGGAACAGGAAAAAACCAAGACTGAATGTAAACGAAAATTATTTCAACACATGGTCTCCTAATATGGCTTACCTCCTTGGATTTATTTCGGCGGACGGCTGTATTATTAGAGGCACTTACAAAGGCTATAGTGATGCTCTTAAGTTCGGAGTTCAGCTAAAAGACCGCGATATTTTAGAAAAAATAAAAAAAGAATTACATTCCGAACACACCATATCAATTATAAGAAACGCCGCTCATTATTGCGTTACCAGCCAAAAAATAGTTGACAGCCTTAAGGCTTTAGGCATAACATATCAAAAGAGTTTAAAAGAAACTGTTCCCAGTGTCCCCGATAAATACATAAAAGATTTTATTCGGGGATTAATTGACGGAGACGGCGGGATATCTATTGACTCAAAAAGCTACCCGACTTTAAGATTATACGGGGGAATTAATACTATAAATTTTGTTCGCGACTACTTTTTGAAGAATTTTAATGCTTACTCAGGCATAGGGAAAAGACAATCCAAACTTGCGCCAAACATTTATCTCTGCTATATTGCCTATCGTACCAATACTGCAATTAAATTAATTAACTTCCTATATAGTAACGCAAAAATATTTTTAGACAGAAAATATAAACTGGCAATGCAATGTTCCCAAATTCAAATAAGAAAAAGAAGCGGCCAAGCAATGATATATGAATAAAAATCTTATTATAGTAGAAAGCCCCACAAAATCTAGGACCATACAAAAATTTTTAGGGCCCGGCTATCAAGTCGAGGCCAGTTTTGGTCACGTTAGAGATTTACCTAAAAGCAAAATATCTATTGATGTAAAGCACGACTTTGAACCTGTCTATATTATCCCCCCCAAGGCAAAGGAAATAGTAGCTAAGCTTAAAATTCTGGCCAAAGATGCCCCCTCTATTATATTGGCGACAGACGAGGACCGCGAAGGAGAGGCTATATCATGGCATTTGGTGCAGGCTTTGGGTTTGGGTGATGAAGCGCAGATAGCCAAAGGTAAGGAAGATAAGCGCATAAAACGCATAGTTTTTCACGAAATTACGAAATCCGCGATTGACGAGGCAATGAAAAATCCGCGGGATATAGACTTGAATTTGGTTGATGCCCAGCAGGCCAGGCGCGTTTTAGACAGATTAGTCGGCTACGAACTTTCGCCTTTTTTGTGGCGGAAGATAAGATACGGCCTTAGCGCCGGGCGCGTACAGTCCGTGGCTGTCCGTTTGGTTGTTGAGCGCGAACGCGAAATCCAAAAATTTAAGACTGATGAGTACTGGAGTATAGAAGCGAAGTTATCGCGAAAAGAAGACAGCGCGAAGACTTTCATCGCGAAATTAAACGCTATTAACGGAAAAACCGTCGGCAAAATGGATATTACGGCGGAAACCGGCGCCAAAAAAATTGTAAGCGATTTAAACGGCGCCGAATACAAAGTCGCTGGCATTTCCACCAAAGAAGTCAAACGCACGCCCGCTCCCCCCTTCACCACTTCCACCTTGCAACAGGAGGCCGCGCGTAAATTCGGCATGTCCGCCAAACAGACCATGGTTATTGCCCAGCAACTTTACGAAGGCATAAACATCGGCAGTGAAGGCCACCAGGGCTTAATAACCTATATGAGGACCGACAGTTTGAATTTGGCGCAGTCCGCGCTTTTGGCCATTTCAGATGTTATTAAAAACGAATTCGGCAAAGAATACGCATTGGCCGGGCCGCGGTTTTACGCCAACAAAAGCAAAGGCGCGCAGGAGGCGCACGAGGCCATACGTCCGAGCGACGTTGTCCGCAAGCCCGCGGATGTAAAACAATATTTGGACCGCGGCCAGTTCAAAATTTATGATTTGATTTGGAAACGCACCGTTGCCTGCCAAATGGAGCAGGCTGTGCTGGAACAAACAACGGTGGACATTCTCGCAACTTACAACTTACAACTTACAACTTACAACTTCCGAGCAAACGGCCAAGTAATAAAATTCGACGGCTTTATCCGCGCCTACACCGAAGGCCAGGACGAAAAAGAGGAAGATGAAATTGAGGGAGTTTTGCCCGAACTTTCGGTTGACGAAAAGTTAAAACTGCACGAATTAAATCCCCTGCAGCACTTTACCGAGCCGCCCGCACGCTACACGGACGCGACTTTAATTAAAGCCCTGGAAGCCGCCGGCGTCGGCCGCCCTTCCACTTACGCGCCCACGCTTTCCACCATACAGGAGCGAGGCTACGTAAATAAAGTGGATAAAAAATACAGCCCCAGCGGGGAAGGCTTTTTGGTTAACGATATGCTGGTGGAAAATTTTCCCGAAATTGTAGATATCAACTTTACTTCACATATAGAAGAAGAGTTTGATGACATCGCGGAAGGCAAAATCAAATGGGTGGAAGTAATGCGCGAATTTTACGGCCCGTTCAAAAAACACCTTATAGAAAAAGAAGCCAGCGTGGAAAAACAAATAGAAATTTCCACCACTCCCTGCCCACACTGCGGCAAGCCGATGATAATCAAATATGGTCGCATGGGCAAATTTTTGGCCTGCCCCGAAGAAGGCAGTAAAGTAACCCAGCCCATGCCGGAAGAAGCGGCCAAAATAAAAGAGCTGGAAGAAAAAACCAAAGGCGAACTCTGCCCGATTTGCGGCAAGCCGATGAACGTCCGCAGAGGGCGCTTTGGATTCTTCCTCGGATGTTCCGATTATCCCAAATGCAAAGGCATCAGCAAAATTTGGAATAAAACCGGCTACAAGTGCCCCGCTTGTTTATCATCCGATGACAGAAAAGACAAACCGGGTGACATCGTCGAAAAGAAATCCCGAGGCAGAGGCAAAGCCTTTTTTGCCTGCACCCGCTTTCCGGATTGCACGTTTGTGATGAATGCTAAGCCGGAGAACCAACAACAGCTGGACGAAGCCTACAAGAACTGGAAGGAAAACCCGCCGAAACCAAAAAAAGTCTACAAAAAGAAAGTGTAGCGTGCCCATTTATGGGCGATCGATGATATTCCAAGTGTAGTTGCTCGATTCATCGAGCCTGATAAATCAGGCAACTACATCGCCGACGAGTCGGCGCGCTACAAGCCAAAAATCATGCGCAAAAAAACCTCGGAATAGCCCGAGGTTTTTATTTTATTCTTTTTTTACTTCACCTTTCCCCTTCGGCGTTGCTTTTCTTTTTCCGCAAAAAAAGGAAACAGTGATTTAGTGCCACTAAAAAGCTGATTCAATTGCTCCACTATTTGGCTACCTTCTGGCGATTTAAACCATTTGTAATAAGCTTCATTGGTATAATTATTCATTACATATTGCACCGCCATAGGAGTTTCGACCAGTATTTTTGCAATTGCATCTTTTCTCCGACTATACTCTGACTCTCCTATAGCTTCGATATCCAATTCCGTTGCATGCGCTTCAAAATCTGCCTCACGATCCATGTATGCTTTAACATTCGGTTTCGCCCCTCGCTTTTTACTGTCTATACCAACCTCTCTAATGGGGTCTTCGGTCTCAGCCATATGACGTGCTTTATCTATATCTTCAATGGGCATATATTATTTCCTTTCAAAATAATCATCTTATCCTTGCCCTTATAATACCCATTCTTTCTATGAGTGTCAATCACAACTTATACGGTGTCATCCCTGAATCAAGTTCAGGGCAGGCTCTGAGGCCGAACTAAATACAATCTTAGTGGCCGAAGGATCTCGCCGTGGTTAGGGATTCTTCGCCGTCGGATGCACTCCGGCTCAGAATGACGCCGACAGATTTATCTGGCATATATTATCGCTCCCACGGCGACAATAAAATCCACTATCACCCACAAAAAATAGCTAATGGCAATGGCTTTGTCTTTGTGGACCAGCCCGTAAATAAACCAAAACACGGCGGCAAAGGAATAAAAAAACCAGGAAAAAGCCGAAACGCCGGCCGCGGTGTGGTAATGAAAAATTTGATAGATTTGCGGCAGGGTAAAAATCGGCCCCAATATTCCGCCGGTATAAACTGTCCAATCAAGCAGCCGCCTCCAGCTTACCGGCAGCGTTTTTCTGTTTTTATGATGGTGGCGCATTCCTAAACCCATAGGCGCAAAACGTGCAAACAATAAATAATCAAAAGCAAAAACGCCCAAGAAACCGCCATGCTAGAAATGTCCAGGCCCAGCCGTTAGTATAGCCGTGCGCTTTAAATTTTAACGGATACAAAGGTTTAACCGCCCATTCGCCTTTGTGGGAAAAAATGTCCGCGGCAAGATGCAAACCATAGGCCACCGCGGCCATGAGCGGCAGTTTAAAATAAACAACGAGCGGGGTAACAATAAACAGCAAAAACCACAAACTGTGCGGCACTTCCCACAAGGCCGCCCAAGACGGATGGCGGGAACGGAAATGTTCCCTTAGCCAGTCGCTGTTTTTGGGAATGTCCATAAAACGCTTGTGCTTATATCCCACGTAAAGATACAGCGGGACTTGCGGCGCGTCCGGCAAGGCGGCAAACAAAGTAATGGCGGCAACCTGGGAGGGGCTATAATTGCCCAGCTCCGCCAGCGCCCGACCGATAAGTAAATGGCTAACGATATCCATGGTGTTATTGACAGGATTAATCAAGATTGACATGATTGACAAAAATTAACTGCAAAAAATCTTGCTCAATCTTTTAAATCATTTAAATCTTGTCAATCAAATTCAGTCGTTTCTGCTATAAATTTCCATCTGGAAAATTACGCACTTCAAAGCTTTATAAAAACCTATGAGCGATGAATAATATCGCAAATGCGCCAGCTTGTCTATAAAATAAGCCAGCCAGCCGGTAAGGTATATTCCCTTATTGTTTAAAATTGCCCACTTGCCGCCCACGTTAACAATAAACCCATGCTTAATACTTTTATACGGCAGCGGCGGTTTTTGGTTTTTGATAATATAAGGCAAAGCATAGGCCAAATATTTGGCTTGATCTTGCGCGTCCTGGGCTGAAGCGGGAACCGGCCTGCCTTTGGCATCTAACACGGCGGCCATGTCTCCTATGGCAAAAACGTTATGAAGATTTTGCACCCGGAAAAATTCGTTTACCGGCAGGCGGCCGTTTTTGTCCAACCCGGCAACTTCCATGTGACAATCGCCGGCCTTAATGCCCGCAGTCCAAAGCAAAACATCGTACGCAATTTTTTCTCCGGACATTAGCCTGACAAAATGCCCGTCAACCTCCGAAATTCTGGCCGACAAATAAACCCTCACGCCTAGTTCCTGCAAACGGCCCAAGGCATCCCGGCTTGCGCGGCTGCTTGAGCCCGGCACCAAAACATTTGCCGCCTCAATAACTTCTATTTCAATTTTTTCCCGCGGATACCGGTTCTTCCAGGCCAGAAAATCCGCCAGACCTTTTAACTCCCCCACCAGTTCCACTCCCGTGTACCCGCCGCCGGCCATTACCACACGGACGGTTTTTTTATTGACGTCAAACTTATGCGTGGCAATGGCGAATTCAATCTGATTGCGGATCCTTAAGGCGTCCGGCAAATCTTTTAAAACCAGCGCATATTTTTCCGCGCCCAAGATGTTAAAAAAATCGCTTTGGGAACCCAAAGCCAAAATTAAATAATCGTAATTGATTTGTTTGTGGTCAAGCTCCAGCTGTTTTTTTTCGGGATAGATGCGCTTTAAGTCGCTTTGGATAAATTTGATGTTTTTACCCTTTAAAATTTCCGCAAAAGGCAGGGTAATGCTTTTTTTCATCTGGCTGATTGTGGCGAGCTCTTCTTCGGCCGAGGCAACTTCAAACAGATTTGGGGTAAAAAGATGGTAATCGCGTTTGTCTATTAAAGTGATTACAATATTTTTATCGCGCCCGAATTTTTTCTCCAAACTCAAAGCCGCTGAAAGCCCGCCAAACCCGGCCCCTACGATAATAATATTTTTTGTTTTAGACATCTTTTGATTTCAAAATTACTCTTAACAACTATATTATATCACAATACAATAATTAAATGGGCAAAAATGACAAAATTAGAACTACACTCCGTTTTTGTCATTTTTATTATTTTTTTAATTTTTGTCATTGGTTTTACTCGTATCTCATCGCTTCCACCGGATCCATTTTGGAAGCCGAGCGGGCGGGTAAAACGCCAAAAGAAATTCCGATTGCCGCCGATACGCCCACGGCCAGCAAAATTGCGTAAAGCGGCACGGAGAAAGTCCAAGAAAGCCCGGCCGCTGTGGCAATTAAAGAAATTACCCAGCCCAAAAACGCGCCGAATAAAATCCCGATTACTCCCCCGATAACGGTAACCAAAATTGACTCAATTAAAAACTCGCTTAAGATGTCGGAATTTTTGGCGCCCAAGGCTTTTTTCAGCCCGATTTCCGCGGTGCGTTCCGTGACCACCACGTACATAATATTCATAATGCCCACGCCGCCCACGACCAAAGAAATCGCGGCAATGGCAATCAGCAAAATGGTAATGCCGTTAAAAATTACGTTAAACGTGGCCAGCGCCTGGGCTTGGGACTCTACTATAAAGTCGTCTTTGACCGGATCGATAATGTTATGGTTGTACTCCATCAGGCTTTTAATCTGGCTGACAGTCACGTCCGACAAGTTTATATTTTGCACCTGGACAACGCCTATTTGCAAATAGTCTATGCCGAGAAGTTTTTTTTGCGCGGTCCCTAAGGGAATGTATAAACTGTCGTCGGCCGTGCCTCCGCCGGCAAAACCCAAGCTATTGTAAACGCCGATGACCTGAAAATTTAAATTTCCCACGTGAATTAATTGGCCCAATGGATCGGTTTGGTTAAATAAATCCTGGGCCAGGCTTGTCCCTAAAATCGCCACCTGGGCCGCGCCGTCGTCTTCGGCTTGGGTATAAAACCGGCCTTCCTTTAAAGTATGCTCGTCAATCTGGAATTTTCCGGCAGAGGCCCCGTAATAAATAGTGCCTTTATCCGTATTGCCGTAACTGACAACCGCCTGGCCAATGACCTCGCCGTAATCGCCTGTGACATTATTTAGTTTCGCGATGTCATTCAAATCCCGCTGCTTAAAACTGGTAATTTGCACGCCGGAAAAAGCCGCCGTACTCGGGCCCGCGGCAGAGCTGGCCGCGCGATTTTTGGTGGTCGGCGGCACGCGAGTTTCTATAAATAAAGTATTGCTGCCCAAAGCGTCAACTTGCGCGTTTATCAGGCTCCTGAAACCCGCGCCGGCCGACAGCACCAAAATAACCGTGGCAATGCCGATCATTATCCCAAGAGTCGTCAAAACCGTCCGCGCCGGATTGGCGGAGAGCGCTTTAATGGACTGTCTAAATGCTGTGAACATCAAAGTTAAAAGTTATCAAGTTCCAAGTTATCAAGTAAATATTACAAGGTTTTGATTAATCCTGAAATTATTTTAGAGATTTCAATACAACGATTATAAAAGTCATTAAATTGTTCTTTGGAAATATATTCTAACTCTAAGGCAACGTGAATCATCGATCTCGCTTCCCCAGCAGATCCTTTGGATATATGTAAAAATTGGTTAAACTCTTTATTACTCTTCCGCTCAAAGCCTTCGGCGATATTATTCGATATGCTGATAACCGCCCTCTGTATTTGATCTTTAAAACTAAAATCCCTGCTATTCCTGAAATGCTTGTAAATTAGCACCGCTATATCTTTACTTTTTTGCCAGCAAATTAAGTCTTCGAATCTTTCAGCTTTCATATTTTTGTTCTTTAGTTGTTAGCTCTTGATAACTTGAAACTTTCAACTTGATAACTCATCTCGCTATTCATAACGCAACGCTTCTATCGGATCTAATTTACTTGCCTTAAATGCCGGATACAGCCCAAACACCACGCCGGTTAAAATGGAAACTCCAACCGCTAAAATCACCGAAGTTATAGAAATCACAAACGCCCAGTCGTAGCCAAGAGAATGCATTAATAGCGAAATAAGGTAAGAAACGGTAATGCCGATAATAATTCCCACCACTCCGCCCAAGCTGGTTAACGTACCCGCTTCCAATAAAAATTGGTTGCGGATGGCCGAGTTGGTTGCGCCGACGGCTTTGCGCAGGCCAATTTCCCTGGTGCGCTCGCCGACCGTGGCCATCATAATATTTAAAATGCCGATGCCGCCGACAATCAAGGCAATAGCGGCCATGGCGGTTAAAAACAGCGTTAGCGCGCTGGTAATGGTACCTAGGATGCTCACGGCATCGGCTATGTTGCGTACGGTAAAATCTATATCCGAATCGGTTTTTATGTGGTGTTGCTGGGTTAAAACCGCGGTAACATCGTTTACGGTCTGGTTTACGTTATCGGAAGAATCAACCTTTATATTTATAGCCTGTAAATAACTTATCCCTAAAATTTGCTGCTGGCCAATGACCAACGGTAAATATATTTGGTCGTCCTGATCCTGAAAAAATGAGCTGCCGCGCGGGGTGATTACGCCGATAACGCGCAACGGTATGCCGCCGGGCTGGGCTTGGGAAGAACTGCGGACCTTAATTACCTGGCCGATTGGGTCAACGCCGCTGCCGCCGAACAGTTCGTTGGCTACGGTTGAACCTAAGACCACGACGTTGGCGTTGCCCTGATCCTGCGCTTGGGTAAAAAACTGGCCTTCCTGCATGGTAAAACTAATGACATTTGGATAGTTATAATCGGTACCAGTAAAGTTAGTGTCCACGCTCTGGCTTTCCCAAGCTACGGTGACCGCGCCCCGTACAAGGGAGTTAACCGCTGCGGCATGCGGTACCCGGGTGGAATCGCGCAAGGCCGAAGCGTCGTTGGTGGACAAAGTCGTAACCACAATGCCGAACAGCTGGGCGGGAGGGCCTTTGTCATTGCTCTTGCCCGGCTGGACACTTAATAAATTAGATCCCAGCTTGGTTATCTGCCCCAAAACCAAAGACTGCGCGCCGGCGCCTAATGCAATAATAATAATTACCCCGGCCACGCCGATAACTATTCCCAAAATAGTTAAAAACGACCGTCCTTTGCGAGACAGAAGGGTTCTGAAAATTAGCTTAAAAGTACTTAAAATGTTCATAAAAGTTATCAAGTTAAAAGTTCCAAGTTATCAAGTGCTACGCTAAACCTGCCTTGATAACTTGAAACTTGATAACTTTTAACTATTTAACCAGTTCCTTATCCGGCGTCGCAATGGTGCGGGTTTTGACCAGATCATCGGCAATAATATTTCCGTCCTTAATGCGGATTATGCGCTTGGCGTGGTTGGCGGTATCCATTTCGTGCGTAACCAAAATGATAGTATGCCCGTCGTTGTTTAGCCTCTGCAAGATTTCCATAACTATATTACCGGATTTGGAATCCAGGTTCCCTGTCGGTTCGTCGGCAAAAATAACGGCCGGTTCGCACACCAGGGCGCGGGCAATGGCCACGCGCTGTTTTTCCCCACCAGAAATCTGGTTGGTAAAATACTCCAGCCGGTGCGAGAGGCCAACTGACTCCAGGGCCTTTTTTGCCAGCTCTTCCTGGTCTTTTTTCTTACTGTAAATTAGAGGCAACTTAACGTTATCCAAAACACTGGTGCGCGCCAAAAGGTTAAACGACTGGAACACAAAACCAACCCGCTCGTTCCTTAGCTCCGCCAAATAATCGTCCGAAAAATCTTTGGTGTCATGGCCTTCAAATTCGTACAGGCCTCCGGTCGGTCGGTCCAAGAAACTCAAAATATGCATTAAGGTAGATTTGCCGGAGCCAGAAGGACCCATAATGGCCACGAACTCGCCGGAGTCTATGGAAAAATTCAAACCGTGCAGCACCGGAGTCGTAACGCCTTCGTTGGTATAATCTTTGGTTAAATTTTGGACTTTGATTAAATTCATATTATCATCTTAACATACTAACATTTTATCATCAGGCATGACTCGGCTTGATTCGCCAGCATGTTAAAATGATAAAATGTTAAAATGATTACTGCTTTATATACGTCACCACGGTCTGTCCCTCGCTTAAGCCCGAGATAATTTCTACCAAACCGCCGTCTGCCTGAAGTCCGGTTTGGACTTGAACCTGGTGGTAAGTTCCTTTTTTTATATCATCTACAACTCTCACGTATTGATTGTTGTTTTGGTTTATAATAGCGCTACTCGGTACAGCCAGAACGCCTAACTTTTTTGCGACCAAAGTAGTCATATTTACCGTCATTCCCGGCTTGATGTCCGGAATGTTGGGCAAAGTGGCTTTAACCAAATAATTTACCACGCCGGAAATAACCGTGGAGGCGGGGTTGATAGTTAAAACGGTCCCGGCAAAATGGCGGTCCGGACCAAGCGCGTCAAAAGTATAATCAACCGATTGTCCCGGCTGCAATGAGGCAATATCGGCTTCTGCTACATCTGCCTCGGCATGTAAATCGGCCACATTCTGAAGGACCATAACTTCCGCAAGCGAGGAAGCCTGCTCCCCGACTTTGGTATTAACCTGGGTAATTGTACCGTCGGCCGGCGCTTTTAAAATCGTATTATTTAAAATAGCCTGCGCCGAATCCACCTGGCCTTGGGCGGAAAGGATTTGAGCCTTGGCCGCGTCTATATCCGCGGAGCTGGCCTGGGCAAGTTCGTTGTTTAAAGTAGCCTGCGCCTGGTCAAGCGCGCTTTGCGCGCTTTGCACCTGGCCTTGGGCGGCCGATATGGCGCTGGCTTGCGTCTGTAAAGCGGTTTGATAGGCGTTGTAATTGACAACATAAGAGGGAGTGTAGGTATTGGGGATGCTAACCGTCCATGTATCGCCTGCCGCAGGCGTTGTATTAAACTGGATGTAGAGCCCAAAAGTTCCCATTTGGGTAGGCAAGTTGCGCACATTGCCGGAAACGGTTTCCAGCCCGGAAACCTGAAACTGCAAACCGCTGCCGGTGGAGTACAAACTTATATTATAGACGCCGACATTCGCCCCGGTATATGTGCCGGTAATTATCGGGGTTACCGTATCGATATTGCCCGACGCCGCGATGGCGGTAATAGAAGTGTTTAAAAGAGTATTATAAGCATTTTTTACCGCCGTGGCCTGCTGGGCTTGCGTAGTGGCCAAGGTAGTGGTTGCGTTATTCAACGCCACTTGGGCGGTGTTAACGGCTTGCTGGGTTACCGCGATTTGGGTATCGGTACTGCCTTGCACGACTTTTTCGTAATTTGCCTTAGCCTGTGCCAAGCTTCCTTCGGCGGTGGTTAAGGCGGCCGCTGCTTGAGCCTGGTTTAAGGTTGCCAAAGTCTGCCCGGCTTTTACCACAGCCCCCTCTTTTACCAATACCTGGGTTACTATGCCGCTGGACTGGAAACTCAGGTTTAAATCGGTACTGCTTACAACCTGGCCGGTGCTTAACACTGTTTGCTGCAAATCCTGTTTTGTCGCGACGGCTGTTTGGATGTTGCCCGCCGTGCTTTTGCTCGCAAAAATTCGGTAACCGATAAAGCCTATGACGATTAAAATAATCGCCGTCCAAATAATCTTCTTTTTTGTAAAAAATCCGCGAATGTTCATAATAAATAAATTGCTTAATTATTTGAATTGGGAAAACATTTTTTCCATATTTTTTTCAACATATTCCTTAACTTCTTTATTTACGCCGCCGCCGGAAAAATTTTGCATAATTATTTTGACAAAACTCTCCATTTGGTCGGCCTTAATAAGCCCAAGGACCTTGCCGAATTTGCCCATAACCATAAGCTGGTCGCCCGGGCTTAGGCCAAGGTCTTTGCGGGCATCGGCCGGAATAACCACCTGCCCGCGGGCGCCCATAGTCGTAGTCCCGTAGAGCCTGTCCTGACTGGTCATTTTTTTGTGGATTTTCAAATGTAGACTGTCTTTCATAAAAATCCTTCCAAATTAAGGCTAAAACAAATTTAGGACTTACGCATTGAGCCAATTTCAAGGCATTTTGTGAGGATTTTATGAGGCGTACTTTAGGTACGCCGAATAAAACCGCAGCAAAATAACGAAGAAATTGGCCAAAGCCGCTTTTAAGGATCCGGCTCCGCCGGTCCTATAAAGCGGCGGTGCGGAAGTCCTGAAGTATGATATTTCATACTTATCATATCATAGCAAAATTTGATTGTCAATAGGCGCCGTGGCCTAAAATTCCGAGCTAATCCCCAAGAACGGATTTGATTTTATCCGCTAAACTACTGCTATTTAAAATATCGTTTTCGGTTATGCCCAAAAGGTTACTATCCCTGTCTTTGGCCGGGGTAATAACCCTATAAATTTCCGGAAGCTGGGCGTCTATACTCTCCCCTACTGTTACAAGCGATGCCAATTGCCGGTATTTTTCGTAAATTTCCGGATCGTTCTTTAAAAACAAATCTAAAACGGAGGGCTTATAAATCTGCCCCTGTTGGTTTACGCCAAAAGCCAAACTTCCTTCCGCGAAATTTTCCGTGGGCACTGCCAAAACACGCGCGGCTAATTCCCGCTCGCCCCACTCGGCCAACAAATCAATAAATTTTTCTTTAATGTCAGTCAACCAATTAACCTGGTTAAAGCCACCCAAACAAGTTATGCCGTAATAGAGCAACACCAAAAAACATACCAGGCTGGTGGGATACAAAACATTTTTTGATAAAGCCTCTATTAGACTGTTGTCGGGCAAGCCAAATTCGTATAGCCCGTGATCAACAATTTTAGACCCAAAACGGTGCAAGTGTACCCGTTTGAGATTGGCCGAAATCCCCCAAAACAAAAAGCTTCCTTTGTGGCTGTCGGTAAAAGCCCCCAAACTTCCGTGAAAATATTTTTCTATACTGTCCCATCCGGCAGTGGTAAAAAACAGCTTATGCAAAATGTGGCCATTGCGCGGCAAGATTTCATTTACAATTAACTCGTTAACCAATTCTTCCAAAGGCAAATACAAAAGTTTTGGCGCGGATGGAAAAACTTTTTGCCACAGCGCCGATGAAGCATGGGCCGCTTGTTCGGAAAAATCGCTGAATTCAAAAAGTCCGGGGTCTGAAAAAATTTCCTGTGTTAGCCCAAGCAGTCGCTGTTTGTTATCTTTGGATAAAAAACCCGCGGCTTTAATATGACTTTCAAAAAGCGCGACATCTTCCGAATTAAAGCCTTTGACCGCCAGGACTGTTTGGGTTTTAATCTTATCGCGGAAAAAAGAGAACCGCTCCATCCGGCCGTCCGGCCGGCTAAATAGCAAACAGCCCGGCCAGGAGGAATTATTCAGGGACACGCCGGCGGTGGAAAGGCAGAGCAAATATTTTATAGTGGCGCGCTGGCTGTAAATTAAATTGGAATTGATAAAAAACGGATGGTTTAAAATGCCATGATGGTCTATGGTGGAAACCAGCGGGCTTTGACCGTTTTGCCTTAAAACGTCGTCTACCAATTCCGCCGGATAAACTCGCAAAAGAAGCTTTTGGGCTTGGTTAAAAAAAACCCTGGTATTTTCCGAAGGGCTGGAAACGGCCCAACCGCGGACATAATCAAACAAGCTTCGCGTCCCGGCTTGGGCGTAAATCTTAGCCAAAACCTTCTGTTTGGCAAAAACCTCACTTTTAAGCGCGGCAAAATTATTCATACTCTATATTATAGCTATCCTGGGGCAAAATTAAAAACCCCTCCGATAAGAAAGGGTGTTTGTATTCGTTCGTAATTAATTAGTGTTAATTTGTATTTGTCTACTTCACGCCTTCGGGAGTTAAAATATTAACTCCGGCGGGAAAATTGCCGGTCTGGTTGCCTAAACAAAAGTAATAAGCGTAATCGGGATAGACCGTGGTAGCACCGTCGGATCCTAAGTAAGCCGTGCCACTTGGATAGTAATAATAAGTACTGCCATAAGTACCGGCAGGAGCCGGCGGACCATAAGTCACGGCGGCGCAACTGCCATCGGCCGGCAAGGGGGCGCTGGGCAAGCTGGAAGCATAATTCGGTACTAGGGGTGACGGGACACCGGTAGTGCTTGAAGGATACCCTCTATATGTGGCAAAATATAGTTCCAATCCAGTATTCATTTGAGTCATATCTGAAAGCCGCTTGGCATCCCTGGATTTTTGCCGTGCGGACATAAAAGCAATTAAAGCAATTGACGTTAACAAAGCTATTATGGCTATAACCACCAAAAGTTCAATTAATGTAAACCCAGCACCACTTTTTGAAGTATTTTTACTCGAATTTTTTAATAAAAAAGTTTTTTTCATATCAAAAGGCTTTTCTATACATAATAAAAGTGGTGCTGGGTAAACCCGTCTCGACTCGGCCGCTCGCCTCGCCTTCGCGAGAGTCCGCCTCGGCTTGCCGAAGGCGAGACGGGCGAAGCGGGTCGAGCCGAGGCGGACCCTTCCCTCTTATGGGTTTTTAAATTTTGATTTTTGTCTCTCATTTTTTTTAGAACTTGGATAATTTATCTTAACATATATCTTTATATTTTCAAAGTGGATAAAGTAAAAAGCCAAGAAGCCCTTGATAAAATCGGCAAAATGTAGTAAAATATCGTAGATACCCTGTAAACAACTGACATTTGACCTTTGACATTTAACCAAAGCCCTTAGGTCAAATATCAGTTGTTAAAGGTCAAATGTTGTGCCCCTAATGTGGGTCTGTAGCTCAGTTGGCCCCGTCATTCGATGGGGCAGGTATCGCAGCGGCCCGAAGTCCTGTCGAATGACAGGATTAAGCCGTTTGTCGCGGGTTCGCACGGTCATTCGACCGTGCGCCCCGTCGAATGACGGGGCGATCCCTTTCAAATTTTATGTATTACGTTTACATACTATTACTTTCTAATAAGGATTTATATAAGGGAAAAACTGATGATTTAAAGCGTCGGATACCTGAACATAATCGTGGTGGAGTTGAGTCAACCAAAAACTTTCGTCCTTTAAAACTTATTCATTACGAATCGTATTTATTAAAATCAGATGCTGCCCGGCGTGAAAAATTTTTAAAAACCACCGAAGGCAGAAGGTTGCTCAGCAACAGATAAGGGATATCCTAAAACAAGAGAAAGTAATTTAATATATGGGATGGTAGCTCAGTCGGTAGAGCAGCGGCCTTTTAAGCCGTTTGTCGCGGGTTCGATCCCCGCCCATCCCACCA
>Ga0182027_10005242_pt1 | contig 19759 bp, 23 predicted proteins | sample 712E1DmetaG_FD_121300 | JGI IMG/M metagenome (GOLD analysis project Ga0182027, IMG submission 121300) | Permafrost microbial communities from Stordalen Mire, Sweden - 712E1D metaG (Illumina Assembly) | ecosystem: Environmental > Terrestrial > Soil > Wetlands > Permafrost | place: Sweden...
CAACGTCAATCTGGTGTTTATTCTTTGAGTCAACTTTTTCCATTCTACCAAAGAGTTCATCAACTTCGTTCTTTGCGAGTGGAACCGGATTAACTCCCGCACCAACGAAACCAGTCACACGAGGAGTATTACGAACGACATACCAAGAATTATCATCCACAATCATATCAACGAGGACATAACCGGGATAAACTTTTTCTTCAACTTCAACACGCTTGCCAGCTTTGATTTTGATTTTCTTTTCTACAGGAACAATAACACTGAAAATCTTGTCACTAACTCCAAGTGAATCGATACGCTGACGTAAGTTACGCATAACAGCATTCTCATACCCTGCGTAAGTATGGATTGCGTACCAATTTCTTTCTCCTCTTAGTTCTTGTTTTGCCATATATTTAAAAAATAAAAATTATTTTGCAAGTAATAATTTGAGACCTTGTCCAAATAAAAAGTCGAGAAGTCCGAGATAATATGCAACGAGTATGGATATCGCCAAAACCGCAATAGTAAAGAATATTGTTTGTCTGCGAGTTGGCCAAGTGACCTTTTTCGATTCTGCTATTACGTCTTTTATGTAATCAATAGTTTTTTCCATAAGTAAAATGTTAGTCTTAGTAAAAAACACCCCGGGGGTGTAATAGGGATATAATACGCCTTTCTGGGGGTGAAGTCAACCCAAGAAAAAACCCCTGAATTACAGGGGTTTAATAATGAGAGACAAAAAAATTTAAAGATCAAGCTTTTTTTCAAGAACAGCGGATGGAAAACTGGCGCTCCATCGGTAGCTAAGCTCAAGAGGATTACAATTCCATTTATTCTTACCCCAATAAAGACAGAGTACGGAACGGTCCCCTTTGGGGTTTTTAAAAATTGTTCCATCAAAAAAAACAAAGGTGACAAAGTTGTCTTTTATTTCTCTCCACTCTAAGGGAATAAGATGTTGGTTTTCCCAAAGTGTTTTTAAAACACCGGCATCCAAACATATGTAACCCATTCCCTTTAGGCGACTAAGCTTATCTTCGCCTTTAATTGATTTTTCGCCATCATTCAATACAGTCTTAAGTGAAATATCTGAAAGAGAAATTTCTGTAAGAGAAGTGGACCTTTCGTCCTGTTCATCGATAGACCACAACTTGTTACTTGTGAGATCTCCGATATCAAGTGGTTTGGAACGATCAATGATAATTTTCATAATTTCCTCCTTTTTAAAGTAATTTTTCTTTACATTATTACTAAATGCAAATATTGTCAAACTGATAATAAAAAGCAGAACGTTTTTGTTCTGCTTTTGTTACTCTATAACTACATTACATCTTTAAGATCAGGCTTGCTGACTTCCTTCTTTTTAGGCATACCGTTTTTATCAACTGTCGGTTCAGTTAAAAACAGTAGCATCTCGATTCTATAAAAATACATCACCTGGTCAAATTTTTCTCTCCAGAAATTTTTTTCATTTAATGGGTTTCTTTCAATTTTATGAATCCAGGCAGGAAGTAGAGACTCACTTAAACAACGAGCAAAAGCTACTCTTTCGGATGCACTTAAATCATTAAACAATAAAAGGCATTCTTTGGTACTTTCTTTTGCTAGACAAATTAGCTCATACTCCCTCTGGTGTCTGTCAAAAAAGGTATTATATTCCTTTTTTATAGTTTCCATTCGTTGTTTAGCAATGTCTATAAGTAGGGCAAAATTTTTCTCTCCATCATCTTCCTTAAACATTGTACGTTTAATTTGTTCTATTCTTATCTTCGCTTTTTCGTTCAACACTTCAAGTCGAACATTCATTTGAGTAAGTGTTTCCTCCCAAGTTACATCTTGTTTCATCTTTTTCTGTTTTTAATTAGTACTTTATTTGTCTTTAGATTATTCTTTTTCGGGAAAATTGTCAAAGAGAGGTGCATTTAAAAACCCCACTCGTTGTGGGGTTTTTAAATGCACCTCTTATTTTATTTCGTAAGTAATTGTGACATCTGAAGTTATCTTGTTCTCCCCTTTTGGAAGAGTAGGAGCAGGCGCAGCACTTGAAGTAACAGTGGCACCCATCATTGCTTTTGCATCATACATAATTGGATAAGGATTCCCTGTATTTTCTGTAAAGCTTGTAACTTTGCCAAGTCTAACGCCTAATTCATTTGCAAGAGTTTCTGCTTTTGTTTTGGCTTGAGTTATCGCAATTGCACGAGCTTGGTCTTTGAAAGCATCTTCGTTATCAATAGAAAAGGTTGGTCCACTAATATCTGTAATTCCGAGACCTGCTAAACCGGTACGAATCGTGCTTGCATTATCAACAACACGAACTTTGATTGTGATTGTTTGAGTTGCAGTGTAACCGGTAATCGTTGGATTACTTGGGGGACATGGAAATGTATAGCAAATCGGCTGGTAAGAATACTTTGGAGAGAGTCCACCATATTCTGACTTGATATCTTTATCGTCTATCTTTTGGTCTTTCAAATATCCTAATGTTGATGTAATTGATGTATTCAAAAGGTCCTGTGCTTCCTTAGCTGTCTTGCCGTCTTTTGAAAGATTAACGGTTAGAGTCGCGATATCGGAAACAGCTGTAACATCACCTGTCCCAGTCACTGAGATAGTATTCGCCGGCTGATTATTCAAAAAATGAGAATCACCATTCCATTCCTTAACTATTTTTATAATTCCAAACAAAGAAACGATTATTATTAATATAAAAACCGAAACGTTTAACTTCTTGTCTTTTAAAAATGTTTCCATGGAACTAGTATAGCATATTTAATAAAAGCCAAAAATAGCAAGGATATCCTTGCTATTTTGTAATATTAAAATAATTTAAGACTGAACCGGAGTTGGTTGAACGGGAGTTCCTGGTAACATCTTTGGATCCGGACCATATTTATTTTCTCCAACATCGCCCTTTTTTATCATAAGAACTAGAAGCCAAATCGCACCAACGATAGGAATCAAAGAAATTAATATCATCCACCCACTTTTACCTGTATCATGAAGTCGTCTAACTACAACAGCTAAAGATGGGACAATAACAGCTAGGGCATAGAGAATATAAATAATTCCGTAATACCCGGATATTTTTACTCCTGGGTCAATAATTCTATCTATAATACCAGCGACAATCGCAAATATTATATTAAATAATGCAAAGTACCAATATTCCGCTCTTCTTGCACGACCTTTGAATTCTGCATACTTTTTCAAAACTGCTTTATAATAGTTCATTTTAGTTTTATATTATTTTTAATCAGAACCTCCGACGTTTATATTATAACATGAAAAAAGGATTGAAATACAACATCCACAAAATTATCTTTTTATACGGGCTCCTCTCTGAATAGTTCTTCTCAAAGGGTACATTAATTCCTTAGCAGAAACGTTTCGCAGAATTATCAAAATTATTCGCGCTTTACCCTAAAGGGCTCCGACGCGACTCGTAATTTTGATAATCCTGCTACACTTTTTAAAATATTTTATTCGTAACGCAAAGCGTCGATTGGATTTTTCTTGCCAGCCTGGTATGCCGGATAAATTCCGAAAGCAATTCCAGAAATACCGGACACTAGAATTGCAAGGACTACAGCTGAAATTGGAAAAGCAAAAGTCCAAGCAAGAGTAGTATAAAAAGTTGTGATAACAAAATATACCAGACCAACAATCGCGGCACCGAATGTTATTCCAACTATTCCACCGATTAAAGTGAGTAATACCGACTCGATGAGGAATTGCTGTAAGATATCACCATTTGTCGCACCGACGGCTTTACGAAGTCCAATCTCACGTGTTCGCTCGGTAACAGAGACAAGCATAATATTCATAATTCCAATACCACCAACAATAAGAGAGATGGACGCAATAGCTGCCAAAAAGAGAGTAAGAACGGAAGTGATAGTTCCGAGAATAGCCAAGATGTCCGCTTGAGTTTGTATATTGAAATCATCTTTGTTTGGATCGGTAATTCCGTGGTCCTGACGCAAAGCAAATGTGATGCGCGATTTTGCAAAATTAATATCGTAACTTGCATTCGCTTGGACGATGATAACATTAAAATAATTTGTACCTAGAAGTTGTTTTTGCGCCACAGTAATCGGCATGACAACCAAGTTTCCGATATCAACACCGAATGCTCCCGTTCCCCCTTTGGCTAAGACACCGACGACACGGAAAGAAACACCTTTGAAATGAATTGTTTTATCGATTGGATTGACATATGGTCCGAATAAAGTATTTGCAAGGTCGGGCCCGATAACCACAACATGATTCCCCGAATCAACGTCGCTTTTTGTAAAAATCTGGCCGATTGAAACTTTGGCCAAATTACTGACTTGAAAAAAATCGGCGGTTGAACCGGTGTATCCGGTAGTCACATTATTGTTTCCATAAACTGCATCGGCTTGCCCGCGAACTTCCGGAACTGCAAGATTGACTGATGGTTCGCGTTGCAAAGAATCAACATCCCTTTGTTGTAAACTAGTAATGATTATTCCCTGGGCTGAAGCTGGAGAAGAAAATTTTCCGTTGCTTGGTGCGCCGGGAGTGATGATAATGAGATTGGAACCGACACTTTGAACTTGACCTAAAATTAAATCTTGAGCGGATTGTCCGATAGACATCAGAACGATAACCGAAGCGATACCGATAACAATTCCGAGCATCGTAAGAATAGAACGCATTTTGCCGTGCGTAAGACTTCGAGTTGAGGTTTTAAAAGCATCTTTGAAAAGCATATTATTTTAATTCTCGATGGTGACGATTGGCGACAATTGCTTTATCGCTCTCAACCATACCATCTTTTATTCTGATAATACGATTTGCAAATTCGGCTGTCTGCGTCTCGTGTGTGACCAATATAACCGTGCGGCCTTTATCATTTAATGATTCAAGTATTTCCATAACCTGCAATCCTGACTGTGAATCAAGGTTACCAGTCGGCTCATCGGCAAAAATAACATTGGGGTCAGTCACTAATGCTCTCGCAATCGCGACACGTTGCTTTTGTCCACCGGAAAGTTTTCCCGCTTCCGAGTGAATTTTTTCTTCAAGACCTACTGACTTAATAGCATCGATAATAAGTTCTTTTCTTTGTGATGATGGAATATCGGAATATAAAAGTGGAATTTCGACATTATCATACACCGTCAAACGTGAAAGTAAATTAAATGACTGAAAAACGAAACCCATATCTTTGTTGCGGACACGGGCAAGCTCTTGGTCTGTCATATCATCAATACTTTTCCCTTGAAATTTATATGAGCCACCTGTTGGTCGGTCAAGAAAACTCAAGATATGAAGAAGTGTCGACTTGCCTGAGCCGGATGGCCCCATGATAGAAACGAATTCTCCTTTTTCAACCGAAAAAGTTATACCCTGTAAAGCTTGAGTGGATATTTCTTCATCAATATATTCCTTTTTTAGGTCTTTTATTTCAATCATTGTACCTTAAGTCCAATATTGAGAACTTGCTCGCCTTCAGTAACACCTGATACCACCTCAACATTCCCCTTTTGGTCCATAATGCCGAGTATAACCGGATTTTGCTTAACTACTTTATTTTCAAGTGTCTCAACAAATGTTCCTTGGTCGTTTTGTAAAATTGCGTATTGCGGAAGGACCAGAACATTATCTTTGTGTTTCGTTTCTATATCAATATTTGCGGTGAGTCCACTCTTTAGACGAGAATCAAGTTTATCAAATGAAATTTTTACTTGATAATTGATAACTCCTCCTACGTTTGTTTCTGCCGGTGCAATATAAAATACTGTTCCTGTGAATGTCTCATTCTGAAAAGCGTCGAGTGTCATTGTAACTTTATCGCCAACCGAAACTTTCCCGATATCAATTTCTGAAACACCGGCGTCTACTTCATAACCACCATTTGAAATTAGAGAAATAAGTGAGACGTTCGGAGAAGCGAGCTGTCCGACTTTTGCATCAAACTGTGTAATCGTACCATCGATAGGAGCAATAATGGAAGAATTTTGAATTTTTGCTTTTATACTGTCTACGTTTGCTTGTGCTTGTGCGATTTGCGCATCGGAAACTGACGAAGCATAAGTATTCTCCAGACTGGCTTGTGCATCTGCAATCGCCTTGTCACGATTTTCAAGTGCTTGATTATAAGCATTGTAGTTTGTTAAATAGTTTGGTGCTTTAATGTTTGGAATTTCAATAACCCAATCGGTCGTACTCAACTGAGCAGAAGGAGCTTGTATAAACAAACCGGAATCGCCTATCGGCTGAGAAGTAACGGTATTGATAATACCTACACCTGCAGTAAGACCTGTTGCAGTAAAACTCACACCGCCGGAACTGGGATAAAAATGTAGATAAATTTTTCCTTCTTGATTTAATGTATAACTACCGCTAATTATCGGAGCAACGTAATTGTCCGTACTGTCACTAGGAACAGCTTGCGGAGTGGAATTCAAAAGATTTTGATAAGCAGTTTTAACTAAGGCATCTTGTTGTGAAGTAACATTGGCAACATTATTGCCTGAAACGTATCTGTTCTGCTCGGCAATCGTGAGACCAGCTTCGGCGTTGTGTAATTGAGCGAGAAGATCGTTTTTATTTAATTCTGCTAATACTTGCCCGGATTTCACTTCTTTACCAAGGTCAGAATAAATATCGGAAACGATTCCGCTACTACCAAACGACAAAGAAACACTCTGCTCGGGAGTTGTATTACCGGTTAGAGAAACCGACTCGGTAATAGAACCTTTCTGGACAGTTACATATTGATAAGCCGGACCTTTTTTAGGAAAAACAAAATACCCAATTATCAATACGACAAGAACAAAAAGCAAAACTGATTTTATTCTGTTGTTTCTTACGAGATTTGATATTTTTTTCATAATTTATTCTATTCCTACCAACTGAACATCAAAGATAAGAGTTGAATTTGCGGGAATTTTACCAACTGCTTGAGCACCATATCCTTTTTCCGGAGGAATTGTTAATGTTTTCTTTTCACCAACTTTCATTCCTACTAAACCTTCATCCCAGCCTTTTATCACTTGTCCTGCACCAAGAGTAAACTTGAATGGCTCGACGTGTCCGAACTTCGGGTCGACGTTCGAATCGAAAACTGTTCCGTCTATGAGACGTCCTGTATAATTCATAATTAATATATCTCCATTTTTTGCAACTTTGTCCATATTGTTTTGTGAGGTATTGGGAGTTCCTGTATTTGCACTTGTGTCCGGGTTTGCATTCTGATTTGTATTCTGATTTGTATTCTGATTCCCCTGTGCGTTGTCCGTTATCGTCCCACTTTTTATACCTTCCAGTGGATTAACTTCCGGAGTTCTATGCATAAGAAAATAAATAACAAGCCCTATAACACCGATTACAAGAATAAAAGAAACTATAACACCTATGTTTTCCTTTTGATTTTTCATATTTAGGAAAATTAACTAATAATATGGTTGTATTATAACATAATTTTGGATATAAAAAAGGCGGTGTTTGCAAGCAAACACCGCCATGATTTTCTAAAAATTAAACTTCCTTAAACATACTCTTTCAAGACTTTTCCTCTAGAGGGATGTTTAAGCCGTTTAAGAGCTTTTTCTTTGATTTGACGAACTCTTTCGTTTGTCATTTTAAATTCGCCGGCAATTTCATTCATTGTAAGCTCTCGAGGATAGCCAATTCCAAAGAACATGCGAAGAATTTCACTTTCGCGAGAAGTAAGAGTATCAAGTGCTCTATGAATTTCTGTAGATAAAGATTCATGGTCAACCTCACGATCTGGATTAGGAGAATTCTCATTAGCCAGGACATCTAAAAGATTTCCATTTTCTATATCTTCAGTTATCGGCGCATCCAACGATACGCAATAAGTTCTCGAAGATAAGGAATCAGCTACTTTATGAGTCTTCATATCCAAAATCTCAGCAAGCTCAAAAGGTAAGGGTTTTCTGTTTTCTTCCTGTTCAAATTTCTCGAAAGCTTTTTTGATTTTTGTTTGGGAAGCGACTTTATTAGCCGGCAAACGAATTGTTCTTGATTCGTCTGCTAACGTCTGCAGAATCGATTGCCTAATCCACCATACCGCGTACGAAATCAATTTGAATCCTCTTGTCTCGTCAAATTTTTCAACGGCTTTAATAAGCCCAGAGTTACCGGCACTAATAAGGACAGGTAAACTCAGCCCTTGGTTTTGATATTGCTTTGCAACCGACACAACGAAACGCAAATTTGCTTTTGTAAGTTTTTCGGTTGCTGATGCATCACCTAGCTTACTCTGTTTAGCAAGTTCAACTTCTTCTTCGACAGATAGTAATTATTCTCTTCCAATCTCATTTAGATACTTATCCAAAGAAGCACTACTTCGGTCTGTAATTTGTCTAGTAATCTTTAATTGTCTCATATTTTAAGGTTTATTTGTTTTCAAATGTACATATCTTTTGCCCAACTATAACAGAATTGTCTAAAAAAGCAAGAGTAAAAAATGCCCCGCAATTTTACTAAATTGCGGGGCATTTTCGAGCTTATTTAATTATTTTCTTGATTCAATAATAGCCGTAGCCACACTATTGGGGACAACGTCATAACGTAAGAATTCCATTGTGAATCCCGCACGTCCTTCAGTCATAGAACGAAGTGTCGTCATGTAACCGAACATTTCGGAAAGAGGGACAACTGCACGGACCGCTTGATTCATACCACGAGCTTCCATTCCTTCAATGAGGCCACGCTTTGATGACAAACTTCCAGTCACATCTCCCATGAATTTATCCGGTGTGACAACTTCTACTTTCATCATAGGTTCGAGAATTACAGGGCGAGCCATTTTACATGCATCCTGGATTGCCATACTTGCAGCGATTTTGAAAGCCATTTCGTTCGAGTCAACATCGTGATAACTACCATCCCAAAGTTCGACGGAAACATTTACGAGTTTAAATCCAGCGAGCACTCCACGGTCGAGACCTTCTTTGAATCCTTTTTCACAGGCAGGTATATATTCCTGGGGAATTGCACCTCCTTTGATAGTATTGATGAATTCAAATCCTTTCTCACGCTTTGTATTCTTTGGTAAATCATCTTCGTCAACAGTCATATCCATCGGCTTAACTCTAATCTTTACGTGACCATAGTTACCTCTACCCCCGGACTGTTTGATGTACTTACCTTCAACTTCCGAATTACCTGTAATAGTCTCGCGGTATGCAACTTGAGGTTTACCGACATTTGTCTCCACTCCAAATTCACGCTTCATACGGTCAACAATAATTTCAAGATGGAGTTCTCCCATTCCGGCAATGATTGTCTCATTTGTTTCTGCATCTGTTGAAACTCTAAATGTTGGGTCTTCTTGTGCAAGACGATTGAGAGCCATACCCATTTTTTCTTGGTCAGCCTTTGTCTTCGGTTCAACACGAAGTTGAATAACCGGTTCAGGAAAAATAATACGGTAAAGTTCGATTGGGTGATTTTCATCACAAAGTGTATCTGAAGTAATTGTATCTTTAAGACCAACAGCAGCGGCAATTTCTCCGGCGAAAACTTTTTTCACTTCTTCGCGGTCGTTTGCATGCATTCTCAAAATACGTCCGATACGTTCTTTGTTGCGAGTACGAGGATTATAAACATAACTTCCTGCAGCCAAACTTCCAGAATAAACCCTGAAGTAAATAATTTGTCCAACGAATGGGTCTGTCGCAACCTTGAAAGCAAGCGCAGAAAAAGGCTCGGAATCAGAAGCAGGACGAGTTTCTTTCTGGTCTGTGTCCGGATTAATTCCTTCAATTGCGGGAATATCGAGTGGAGAAGGAAGATAATCAACAACTGCATCGAGAACAAGTTGAACTCCTTTGTTTTTAAGTGCACTACCGGCAAAAACCGGGAAGATTTTGTTTGAAATAACAGCTTTTCTCATTATTGCTTTTAGTGTATCAATATCCGGAATTTTTCCATCAAGATATTCCGTCATAACAGCATCATCTTGCTCAACAATTTTTTCAACGAGTTCGTCGTGGTATTTTTTAGCATCAGCCATCAAATTCTCCGGAATTTCTTTTTCAATAACTTTATTCCCCATTTCCCCTTCAAAGTAATATGCCTTCATTCCGAGTAGGTCGATAACTCCTTCGTGATTTTCTTCGAGACCGATAGGAATTTGCATTCGAACTGCATTTTTATTTAAACGGTCGAGGATTGTTGCGTATGAATGTTCGAAAGACGCTCCAGTACGGTCGAGTTTATTTATAAAACAAATTCGTGGAACCATCGCTTCGTCGGCATAGCGCCAGTTTGTTTCTGATTGTGGTTCAACTCCGGCAACTCCATCAAAAACAACAACAGCACCATCGAGTACGCGAAGTGAACGCTTCACTTCAACTGTAAAGTCTATGTGTCCAGGTGTATCAATAATATTAAAACGATGTTTTTTAGATTTGTCTGTTGCGTTAGCGTAAGTTGGTGTCCAGAAACAAGTAATAGCCGCAGAAGTAATAGTAATACCACGTTCACGTTCTTGTTCCATCCAGTCTGTAACAGTCTCTCCGTCGTGAACCTCACCTATTTTGTGTGATACTCCGGTGTAAAAAAGCACACGTTCCGATGTGGTCGTTTTACCCGCGTCGATGTGGGCTATAATTCCAAAATTTCTAACTTTCTCTAAAGGATAATCTCTTTCCATATATATAATTATGTTGCTAAAATTAAAAAAGACTCGAAGGTCTATGTGAATAGAATATACAATAAATAGACCTTTTTTGCAACAAAAAAAAGAGTGCCTATATAAATAAGCACTCTTTCATAATCTTGCGAGTTTAATGATAAAAATGTTCCTTATAAATCTTAGAACCATTTTTATCTTGTTTGTTGAAACAGGCCGTAATGAGTACCCAGAATAAAGAGGCAAGAAGTGTTTTTTATAACTTTCAAGAATACCTCTACAAAGCTTATCATACTCAAAATGAATAAACATTTTCCCTGTTCTCAGGTTAAACCCTGTTTCACTGCTTTTGCTTGTCTCTCTTATTTCAGCCAAGACTTTATCTGGATCTGTTCGTAGTAAATTAATAAACATTTGCCCATAAGAGTTCAAGGTTCTATCTGGATTAGAAATTTCCTTAGCCTTACGTTCACATATCCATTTATAAAAATCTGCCTCGGTAGCTTCGTTTAGCATGGCTTTGAAATTTAAAGTAAAATATTTATTTTAATAATTACTCTTTCCTTATCTTTTGTCAACAAAAAATCCCCTTTCGGGGACCTTCTTTTATGAGTTTAATTACCAAGCGAAGTGAGCAAATGCTTTGTTTGATTCCGCCATTTTGTGAGTATCTTCCTTTTTCTTGACGGCTGTTCCTTCGTTTTTTGATGCAAGAATTAATTCTTCAGCTAGCTTTTCATGGATTGGTGCTCCTTTTTTCGAACGAGCTGCCAATATAATCCATCTCATTGCAAGAGCTGTGCGTCTCTCCGGTCGAACTTCTCTTGGAACCTGGTAGTTTGCACCACCGATACGACGTGAACGAACTTCAACCATTGGACCGGCATTTTTGATAGCTGTATCAAATACTTCGAGAGGATTTGAATTGCCTGTTTTCTCTTTTATTATTTCAAAAGCTTTGTAGACAGATTTGCGAGCTGTCTCCTTCTTTCCGTGAAGCATAATATTGTTAATAAACTTCCCGAGCTTTTGGGAGTTATACATTATATCCGGTTCTACAATATTTCGATTTTTTATTTTTCTTCGCATATTATTTTAAGAATTATTTTTTGACTGCAGCTTTTGGTGTTTTTGTTCCATATAGACTTCTTGATTGTCGGCGCTTCTCTACTCCTGTCGTATCAAGACGTCCACGAACGATGTGATATCGAACTCCGATTAAATCTTTAACACGGCCTCCACGAATCATAACAACCGAGTGTTCTTGTAGGTTATGCCCTTCTCCCGGAATATAAGCTGTGACTTCCATACCATTTGTAAGTCTGACACGAGCAATCTTTCGGAGAGCCGAGTTTGGCTTCTTAGGTGTAGTTGTAGAAACTTTTGTACAAACTCCGCGCTTGAATGGAGCAGGATAATAAACCGGCTTATTTTTAATCGAATTAAAACCGCGAGCGAGTGCTACGGCTTTTGATTTTCTTTTGGTTGTTTTGCGGTTCTTGCGAACCAATTGGTTGATTGTAGGCATATTTAAAACGTATTTAAAACAAAAATAGTCACATCTGACTAGTGAAGATACTTTACTATAACACCGGGAAAATTGCAATACCCCATTTAAATACCTAGTGTAATCCCGTTATAAATGAAAAGGCGTAATAGATGATGGGAGCAACAGTACTCCAAAGGAATATTATAAAGAAAAGCAAAAGGAACATTCCCCATCGTTCCAGAAATTCTTCAATATAATGCAACCTCACCGGAAGAAAAGAAAATAAAACTTTTGAACCATCAAGTGGTGGAATAGGAATTATATTGAATAATGCCAAAACCAAATTCACCATAACAATAATAGAAGCAATGGTATAAAAAGGATTTAGTAATAATGGATTTGGATTATATGGAGGCAAACCGAAACTTGGAGCAAACCTAATAAGAAGACCAAAAATTATCGCAATTGCCAAATTCGCAGCAATTCCTGATATCGCAACAATGAAATTCCCGATTCTGCCGTTTCGCAAATTTGCAGGATTATAAGGAACCGGACGAGCCCAACCGATGACAAATCCGGCATTCATTATTATCAATAACAACGGTAAAATGACGGAACCAAAAGGATCTAAGTGTCTAAGAGGATTCAAAGTTAGACGTCCATTAAGACGAGCAGTATCATCACCAAGAAGATGAGCCGAGTAGCCATGAGCAACCTCGTGTATTATTACGGACATAATTAAAACGACAACATAGAATATTCCATTTATTAATTGAACTTGCATAGGTATGCCTAATATGATAGCATACCTTCATCTACCTGTCCCGTTAGAAAATTAACGGACTGGGGAAATAAGGTTTAACTTAATAATTTAATTTTTTAATGGGATGGGAAAAGTTTGTGACATAACAAAAAAGGGTTCAATAATGGCTGGAGGATACTCCAACGTTGTTCGTGCTACCAAATTCAACCCAACAGGTATCGTTCGTAAATATTCAAATCTTCAAAAAAAGCGCGTTTATGTTCCTGAACTCAAGAAATACTTCCCTCTTACCATCTCAACCAAGGCAATCAAGACAATAAATAAAAAAGGTGCCTACGCAGTTCTCAAAAAAGCCGGAATCATAAAATAAAATCCTCACAATTGTGAGGATTTTTTAATACGATAATTTTTCATTCGCCGATTGGATTGTATACTATTTTCAGTGAATCCCAATCAAACATCCCTAATTTTCTTTTTAAATGTTCTTCGTCTTTGGCTGTTATAGAAACATGTGCACCTTCTCCTTTTTCTCCAGGTCTCAGATTGGTTTTCGAAAAACGAACACAATATGTACCATCCTCTGATCCAAAGGATGCAATTTTAAAATAAAAATTTTTCATTTTCTAGTGTTTAAATATTTGAGTTTTTCTTTACATTACCACTCACAATATTATATGTCAAATTTAATAGCTAAGTTTTATCCCATCACTTTTAAACATTATATTCCCCATATCAATCGTGCTTAGATATGGAATATGTAATGACAAAAGTCTATCAAGTGTTTCCTGGTGAGGGTGTCCATATTTATTATTTTTCCCCGCAGAAATAATCGCTACGCTTGGGCTGACTTTTTCCAACCATAAAGAACTCGATGATGTTCTCGCTCCGTGGTGACCCAATTTTAAGACTTCTGAGTGTAAAGTTGCATCACTTTCGTTCCATTCAATTAAATTCTCGGTATAGAGACTTGCATCCCCCGTGAACATAAATGAATCATTCCCATAGACAAGCTTACTGACGATTGAGCCGTCATTGCTATCCATATTTGAAACATCCCGGTCAGGAAATAAAATATCAAGATAAATATTTTTCTTATCATCCAAAATTATATGCATTCCTCGACGAGCGATAATTTTATTCACTTTATCTTTTGAAATTTTATCTTCCAAACTTGCATAAACAGCGGATGTTGATGTTGTTCCATTTTCCATAATGCTCGTAACTTTATAATTATCGAGAAGTATCGGAAGCCCTCCGATATGGTCAGCATCGGGATGTGTAGCGATTATCATGTCTATAGATCTATCGGCGAAGGGCATAACCTTAGCGAGACTTGAGAGAAGCTTGGCGTCCGGTCCACCATCAATAAGTACTTGTTTGCCGTTTGGCGCTTCAATATATATAGAGTCCCCTTGCCCAACATCCAGGAAAACAACTTTCATAATATATTTATCTTTATGTGTGTACAATAGGAAGGCAGTCGTGATGCCAACAAGGAATATGGAGGAAATCAAAATATATGGTAAATATTTTTTGAGATGCTTCATGATATACTTTATATATTACCATTAATTTTTTATAAAAAATATGGAAACATTCACTCTAAAAACATTTCAAATAGACGAACTCGACGGTATAAGTGCAAAAAATATCGAGGAACATTTAAAGTTGTACAAAGGTTACGTAACAAATTCAAATTTGATTTTGAATAAAATAAAAGAGTATGAAAAAGACCCAGTGGAGAATGCTTACGTTCTGGGCGAGCTTCACAGACGCTTTTCTTTCGAGTTTGACGGAATGCGCAATCACGAATATTATTTTGCTCACCTTTCAGGCGGAAGTAAAGACCTTGATTCAAATGGATTAATATATAAAGCAATTGAGCGAGAATGGGGCTCATTTGAAAACTGGTCTACACAATTTAAAAGCATTGCCATGACTCGTGGTGTTGGGTGGGCAATTCTTTACTACGACAAACATTCCGAACATTTACTGAATCAATGGGTAGACGAGCATCATTTAGGGCAACTTACAGGACTTTCTCCCCTTCTTTGTCTCGACATGTGGGAACACGCATATGTTTATGATTATCCGACAAGTGAAAAGAAAAAATATGTGGAAGCATTTTTTGCAAATCTAAACTGGCAAACTGCCGAAGAAATTTTTAAGAAAATAATATAATACATGGCCATCCACGAAATAGCTCTTCTCGTAGAGCACGGATAAAATTCTCCCGAAAAATTCCTCGTGCTCGGCTCGACAGCATCCCAAGTCTCTCCGATAAGACTATTTCGTTTCCGGCCTTTTTATTTCGCGTCTTTTCTAAATACCCACCAAAGCAAAAATATATAAATTGCTATCGTTAAAAGTAGTGGGAAAGAATGTATTGTCACACTCGCAAAAGATAAAGTGCCAAGATAGTGGATAACTGAAAGAATATACCAAAGTATTAAATATGAAATAAAACCGAACGGAATCGCAATGAATGGAGAAATGAACCCAGAAATTCCAGTGATAAATATGAGTAACATTGCAGTCGGAATAAATAATAATATTAAAATGTTCGCCGGGATAGATACTAGAGATAAAATACCTGTGAGATAAAGTAAAATCGGAAGAACCGAAATCGTCGCTGCGACCGTAGTCGCCAATGTTTCTCTGACTCCGAAACGCATCGGTAAAAATTTAAACCAATTCATAACTTTTGGCGTGACAAAGAGAACTCCTCCTGTCGCAATAAAAGACAATTGAAAGGACATATCAACGAGAACCCGCGGGTCGTTTGCAACCATCAGAAGTCCAGCTATCACAAGCGCACGTCCAGCATCGTAACTTCTGCCTGTCATCCTGCCCAAGAGCATAATGGTCGCCATAATTCCTGCTCGAATTGCAGTCGACGATGCTCCTGACATAATTATAAATAATATAATTATAATAATACCAAAAATAATCGAGACTACTTGAGAAAAAATAAGACTGAAAATTTTCATCACATTTTCCGCAACTATCGTGACATTGTAACCGGACAAAGCGATAATGTGAATCGTCCCTGTAGAGATGAATTCATTTTTCGTGTCACTATCAAAACCGCCCCTGATTCCAAGTATTAAGCCATTCCCTAAATCACTTTCCGGTATAGGGATAATTTGGTTAATATTTTTGATAAAAGCATTTTTTATTTTATAAAGCAGTGTTTTTAATTTACTGCCGTTATTATGAGAAAGAATTTCTATACTCGCATTATTAATCGTGAAGTATATATCCTGATTGGCTAAATATCTTTTATAATTAAATTCTTTACCTGAAGTTGTTATAAAATTCTCAGGAACTTCGAGAATTCCACTAACCTTTACTTCATCTCCATAGGCAACTTCTACATCTCTGCCGACGAGTGTTAGTATTGTCACATCTTGTTCTTTTAGTTTTACATCTAAATGTTGGTTCTTGAGGCGAATATCAGGGTCATCATCTACTATTCCCTCGAAAGTTACAACTTTCCCTACTACATTATCAAACGTCGGTGGCTTCGATGTAAAAAAGAAAAATCGCACACAAGCGATTGTTATTAGAATAGAAACTATTATGATTTCTTTCTTCGACATATTAAATGTAAAATTTTTAAAAAATATGTAAAATAGTCTTATCAAAGAGACTTGCGAGGCTGTCGAGCCGAGCACGAGGAATTTTTCAGCAGAAAAATATCCGTGCTCTTTGATAAGACTATTTTACATATTTTTGACCCAACGAACAATCTGTCGCGATTTCATCTGCCTTGTCATTATATATGTGTCCCGAATGTCCTTTCACTTTCTCCCAATTAATTTTGTTATCGTATTTTCTTATCAAATCAATTAACTCTTTCCAGAGGTCTTGATTCATCACTTCTTTTTTCTGCGAATTTTTCCAATTATTTTTCTCCCAATTAAAAATCCAAATTGTTATTCCAAGAAGAACATAATTTGAATCGGCAAAAATAGTGATATGATTTTTCTTATAATTTTTACTGATATATTTTAAAGTTTCAATTACTGCCATAAGTTCCATGCGATTATTTGTCGTATTTTTTTCACATCCACCAAGCTCATGAATTATTTTTTCATTTTCAACAAAAACCGCTCCCCACCCTCCAGGACCAGGATTCCCTAACGATGAACCATCTGTATATATTTGTATTTTTTTATTTTCCATATATTCCTATAGTATATCAACAATTCTTAATCTAAGCTCTGTTTTACCACCAAATGTACTTTTTTCAAAGGTGGCTATCAGATCTATTCTCTCCCCGACCGAGATTATTTTACTATAACTTTCTCTAGTCTTAAAGAAAGCAATCGCCTTGATTTGTTTTCCTTTTTCATTTACAAAACTCAATTCCAAATGATTTTTTTCTTTTCCAAATTCTTTTATTGCATAAATAGGAAGTTCTTTGAACATAAATTTTGGTTTTGGGTTCCCGACTCCGTACGGAGCGAGTTTTTCTATCACACCGTAATTCGCACTTGTTACGTCGTTTATACTTATAATTGCTTCCGCATTATTTTCCTCCATTTCTTCTTCGTCGCTTTCGTCTTCGCCATATACTTTCAAAATTCTTTCTTCAAGAAAATGTATTTCCTCGTGCGAGACCGAGAATCCTCCAGCTCCAGCATGCCCTCCAAATCCAGTTAGACTTTTAGGCGGTAAAGCACTCATCAATTCAACAAGATTTGTTTTTCCCCACGAACGACACGAGCCTTTCAAATCATCACTCCCATCGGACCCCCAGACAAAAACCGGTCTTTTGTATTCTTCAACAATTTTTGAAGCGACAATTCCCAAAATACCAATTCTCCAAACTGGATTTCCGATAACAATAACTTTTTTATCTTCTCTCTCTTTTAGAATCTTATTTACTTCTTTCATAATATGCGCGACTGCATATTTCCTTTCATCATTTATTTTTACAAGTTTATCGGCAATTGTTCTCGCAACTATCGGGTCGGTCGCCGAAAGAGCATCGTATGCAATCATAGGACTCGCCATACGACTTGCCGCATTTATTCTCGGTGCGAGAGTAAAAGTAACATCTTCTTCATTTAATTTTGTGACATCAACTCCAGCTTTACTGAAAATTTCTACAAGTCCCGGCCTACGCCCTTTTTGTAAAACTTTTAATCCATAAAAAGAGAGAACGCGATTCTCGTTCAAAAGTGGAACTTGGTCAGAAAGTGTTGCAACTCCCGCCATATCAAGCAACCATTTTTCCCAGCCAACATTTATTTTCCAATATTCGCCATACTTTTTTATTAAAGCTTGTACTAATTTAAAAGCAACTCCTGCTCCGCAAAGCATTTTATCAGGATAACTACAATCTTTTTGTTTTGGATTTAAGATTGCGTAAGCTCTCGGAATTTCTTCTTGAGGCAAGTGATGGTCGGTAATAATCACATCTATTCCCGCCGCTTGCGCACATGCCACTTCTTCGACTGCTGTAATACCAAGGTCGAAAGTAATCAAAAGTTTTATCTCATCATCAATAAACTGACCGACAGCTTCCAAGTGAAGCCCGTAACCTTCGTCGTGGCGGTCCGGGATATAAACGATAAAATTTTCATAACCAATTTTATTGAAAAAATCGTGCATTATAACGGCACTCGGAATTCCATCACAATCATAATCAGTATAAATAAGTATTTTTTCTTTGGCTTCAATCGCTTCGAAAATTCGTACACAAGCTTTCTCCATATCTTTCATTAAAAATGGGTCATAAAGATGCTCATCAAAAGATGGATTTAGAAAACGTTCGGCATCTAAGGATGATATTCCACGATTTTTTAACAGAAGGTCAAGTAACTCAACGTGATTTGGCATACTTTTGATTTTACCATATAATGACTACATGAACGAACCTAAAAAATTAAGCGATAATTGTATTTTTTGTAAGATAATTAAAGGTGAAATTCCTTGTCATAAAATTTTTGAGGACAAGAATTTCTTGGTTTTCCTCGACATAAAACCGGTAAACGAAGGTCATCTTCTTATAATTCCGAAAAAACATATCATTTGGATGCAAGAGTCCGATGATAAAACCATTTCTGATATTTTCAAACTTACAAAAAGAATGATGCTTGCACTAAAAAAGAGTTTAAAGTGCGACTATGTTCAAGAATCTGTAGTTGGTAACGAAGTCCCCCATTTCCATATTCACTTGATACCAAGATATCAGGGCGATAATTTCAGAAATTTCCCAACAAAAGAATACAAAGGAGTGGAAGCGAAGAAAACATTGGAAAAAATAATCAAAGAAATATAGTTCGCAACAAAAAATACCCGTGAGGGTATTTTTTAATTTATTTTAAAACTCTGATTCCTGGAAGAGTTCCTTTCGATAAGAAGTCGAGTGTGGCGCCACCGCCAGTTGAAACAAATCCTATTTTGTCTTCAATTTTTAATTTTGAAATTATAGCAACTGTATCTCCCCCACCGATAACACTAAATGCTTTGCTCTTTGAAATAATCTTGAGAAGTTCTTCTGTAGCTCCGCCAAAACCATTTTCATACTTTCCGAGCGGACCATTCCATAAAATAAATTCAGCTTTATTGATTAAATCCTTGAGAACAGCAACTGTTTGCGGCCCGGCATCAACAATATTTTCATCCGGCAACACTTCACTTGGTTTAGTAAAACGATTTTTGGAATTTTTAGTCACCTCAACATCAGTAGGAAGAATTAAATTTTTTGCTTTCAAAAGAAGTGGTATCTGGAAATTACCATTTTCAACAAGAGAAACTCCAACTTCATATCCTTTTACTCTAAAGAAATCGTTGGCAATTGCACCACCAATAAAAATGTGGTCAGCTGCACGTAAGAACTTTTTAATTAGTGGAATTTTTGTTTCAAATTTTGCTC
>Ga0182027_10005243_pt1 | contig 19758 bp, 15 predicted proteins | sample 712E1DmetaG_FD_121300 | JGI IMG/M metagenome (GOLD analysis project Ga0182027, IMG submission 121300) | Permafrost microbial communities from Stordalen Mire, Sweden - 712E1D metaG (Illumina Assembly) | ecosystem: Environmental > Terrestrial > Soil > Wetlands > Permafrost | place: Sweden...
GCGGATTTGCCGGGGAAGAACCGGTAAACCGGGTGATTGCGGGTGCGGCGCTCCTTGACAGCCCCCCCTCCGCGCGTATCTTATCTTATAGGTAATCTTTTTGGAATCCGGGCCGAACGACCGTGGATGGATGTGCGCGACTTCGGGAATCCGGTAAGTGAAAGAAAGCTGTGTCGAACAGGAAGCAGACGGCAGTTGGGTCCGAGATATAAAAGCGGGCATGGGATTGGAATTCAGTCCCCGGCGCGCGAAAAACCGGACTCTCCTTCCAGGGCCGGGCCGGATTTAATCAGCGGCCAGGACGATTCCCGGAGACAAATTTAATTGCAGGCGCCAGGTTTGAAAGCCGGGTGTGCCTGAGCCCTGAATCGTTCGCCGCGGCGAACGGCCAGGGGCGGACGAAGGATGATTGTGGCGATGAGCGTGGTGACAAGTTTCGCATTATGGGCGGGTGGTTCTCCTGGAGCGGGTGGAAGCAGTCTTCCCATGCTCTTGCCTTTGCTTTTGATCCCGGTTTTGTACCTGGTCATGATCCGTCCGCAGCAGAAGCGGCAAAAGCAGTGGCAGGAGATGCTGGGCTCCATCAAGACGGGCGACCGTGTGACCACCGCGGGAGGCATCCGCGGCGTCATCCTGTCCATCAAGGACGATGTGATCGTGATTCGCGTGGCGCCGGACAATATCAAGCTGGAAGTGGCCAAGAGCGCAATTGCTTCGGTGACAACACAAGACGCCGTTTCGGGGTCTTGAGCTTTTTTGACTAAAAAAGTGGAATCAGAGAAACGGGACGATGAAGAATCTCAAAAATAAAATTGCCCTGATTGTCGCGGTCCTGGTGGTATGCGTCTACGGCATCATAGGGGTGCCTTCGGGCGTCACCGGCAAAGCCCTGACAGAAGCCATGACCAAGCGCATTCATCTTGGCCTCGATCTGCGCGGCGGCGCTCATTTGATCCTGCAGGTAGTGGTCGCGGAAGCGGTCAGCGCCGAAACCGACAACACCGTCGGACGGATCCAGCAGGACCTGAAGACCGCCAACCTGACCTTCTCGCAGATCTACAAGCCGGATCCGGCCAAGCCGGCGCTCATCCGGGTGGAAGGAACAGTGCCCGGCAAGGCTGGCGACGTGCGCGCTGCGCTCGAAGGCAAGTATTCGGGCGAATACGACGTTACCGGCGGCGGGGCCGATAACAGCTTCACGCTGACCATGAAGGCCCCCGTTGTGACGGCTCTTGAAAAGAAGACCGTGCAGCAGGCCATCGAGACCATTCGCGATCGCGTTGACACATTGGGCGTTAGCGAACCTGTTATTCAGGAGTACGGCCTGGGCGACAACCAGATTCTGGTTGAGCTGCCCGGCATCGACGACCTCGATCGCGTGAAGAGCATCATCCAGTCCACGGCCCGCCTTGAGATTCACGCCGTGGTTGGCGGTCCCTACAAGGACGAACAGGAGGCCTTGGCCAGCGTAGGCGGCGTAGTTCCGGGCGATGAGGAACTCGTCCACGGCGCCGGCACAGTGGGTGCAGGCTCTGACTCCGACAGCGTCTATGTCGTGCATCGCATCTCAGTGGTCTCAGGCACTGACTTCCGCTCCGCCGATCCGAGTACGGATCAGAACGGCCGCCGCAATGTCCGCTTTACGCTGACTAACGAAGCAGGCGACAAGTTCTACGAATACACCAGCAAGAACGTGGGCCAGAGCATGGCTGTGGTGATGGGCGGCCGGGTCAAGGAAGTGGCCACCATCCAGAGCGCCATTCGCGATTCCGGCGAGATCACCGGAAGCTTCAGCCCCGATGAAGTCGAAATCCTCTCCAAGATGCTCCGCACCGGCGCCTTGCCGGCCTCGCTCAACTATCTCGAAGACCGCACGGTAGGTGCCTCGCTGGGCGCCGATTCCATCAAGCAGGGCGTGACCGCGGCCATCGTAGGCGTGCTGGTGGTCATGATCTTTATGCTCGTCTATTACAAGGGCTCGGGCATCAACGCCGACCTGGCGCTCTTTCTCAACCTGGTCATCCTTCTGGGTTTCATGGGCGCTTCCGGGGCTACGTTGACGCTGCCCGGCATCGCCGGAGTCATTCTCACCATCGGTATGGGCGTGGACTCGAACGTGCTGATCTTTGAGCGTATCCGGGAAGAGGTCCGAGCCGGCAAGGCTGCGGCCGCTGCCGTGGACCAGGGTTTTGCCCACGCCTGGGTCACCATCGTTGACACCCACGTAACCACCATCGTCTCGGCCGCCATCCTGTTCATTTTTGGCTCGGGCCCGGTAAAGGGTTTTGCGGTCACGCTGACCTTCGGCCTGCTTGCCAACCTCTTCACGGCGGTCTTCGTTTCGCGGGTTATCTTCGATGCCCATTTGAATAAGATGAAGCCAGGTCAACTGGTGTCCATCTAGGTTTCGGTAGCAATGCTGCCCGATAGCGAGTCTTTGACCGGCAGCGGAAAACATAAGTTCGCTGGAGCCTGATCGGTTCCAGCCTCCCAGGAAGGGGAGAGAATCAGTGGAATTCTTTCGCAGTGTAAGTGTGGACTGGCTCGGGAAGAAGTGGTATTTCCTCGCTTTTTCATTGCTCTTCAGCGTGGCCGGCATCATCTCCATGGGCATGCATTGGGCCAGCATCGGCTCCCCGGTACCGCTCGGCGTGGACTTCCGCGGCGGCACGCAGGTGCAGTTGCAGTTCCAGCAGGCTCCGAATACCAACCAGATTCGTCAGGCCATGGATGCGTCGGGCATCAAGGATGCGCGCATCCAGAGCTACGACGTGGCAACGAACAATGAAGTGCTCATCAGCCTGCCCGAGCAGCACGACGAGACCTCGCTCGATGCGGGCCGTCAGCAGATCGTCGATGCCCTGCATGCGCATTATGCCAACCCCTTCACCGTGCGCAATGTGCAGGTGGTGGGTCCCACAGTAGGCAAGCAGTTGGAAAAACAAGCCCTGTTGGCCACGCTCTATTCCATGGCCGGCATGCTGGTTTATCTCTGGTTCCGTTTCCAGCTCATCTACGGCGTCGCCGCGGTGGTGGCCTGCTTCCACGACACGCTGATCACTGTCGGCTTCTTTGCGCTCTTGAACAAGGAGATCAGCCTGACCGTCATTGCGGCCATCCTGACGCTGGTGGGCTACTCCATGAACGACACCATCGTGGTCTTCGACCGCATCCGCGAGAATCTGCGCCTGAGCCGGCGCGAATCCCTGCCCGACGTGGTCAATCGCAGCATCAATCAGACCCTGAGCCGAACCGTCCTCACCTCGGGCCTCACCTTCCTGACTGTCCTGTCTCTCTACATTTTCGGCGGCCAGGTCCTGAACGGATTTTCATTTGCGTTGGTGGTAGGAATTCTTATCGGAACGTACTCATCCATCGCCATTGCCGCGCCGATGTTAGTAGCATGGCAGGAGTGGCGCACAAAGCGGGGCAAGACGGTAGTTCTTCCCGCGGCTAAACGCGCCAGAGTGTAGGGTTTAGCCCGTAAGTTGCACTGGTTTTGCAGCATCTCTTGCATGGGATGTGCTGTATCGCATAGGAGCAGAGCGCGCATTTATGATAACGTTTTTGGTGCGCGGGAACATTTCACCTTTTCCTGGTGTCTAAGTAGGAGTAACCAACACCCCGATTTCGAGGCTGGCCATGTTTGAAGATTCCACGTTTGAATCCGGAGGCAGGATCAAGAGCAAAGCTGGGTATTGGATGCCGGTGACATTCCTTTTCTGCGCATCCATTTTGCTTGTGATGATCCTTTTACCTCTGGTCTATCCAGAGGCGCTGCCAAAGGCCATGATGCTGACGCAATTGGTTGCGCCGCCGCCGCCACCGCCTCCTCCTCCGCCACCACCGCCTCCAGAGGTGCACGTTGTTAAGGTGCAGTCGGAGATGATGAACAATCAGTTGATGGCGCCCACCAAGATTCCGCACCAGATCAAGATCGTCAACGAGAAGGAAGCGCCGTCCTCAGCAGCCTTCGGAGTGGCCGGCATGGAAGGGCTTGGCGGCAGTTCGGGCGGTGTCCCGGGAGCGTTCGCCGGTATGGCCACCTCCGCGCCTACGGTGAAGGTCGAGGCTCCGAAGAAAGTAAACATTTCAGCCGGCGTGGCCGTGGGCATGCTGATTCAGAAGACCGTGCCTGTATATCCGCCCATCGCCAAGGCTGCTCGCGTCCAGGGCACGGTGGTGCTGCAAGCCACCATCTCCAGGACGGGAGCCATCGAAGGTCTCAAGGTTGTCAACGGTCCGCCCATGTTACAGCAGGCCGCCCTGGATGCCGTCAGGACTTGGCGCTACAAGCCCTACCTGCTCAACAACGAGCCGGTGGAAGTTGAGACCACGGTGAACGTGATCTTTACCCTGGGCGGATGACGAACCCTCTGGCTCCTTCCCGCATTTCAGGAAGGAGCTTCGCTTTTGACCCGGATGCGAGTCCCGCAAGTTTCGCATCCCCAGCAACCGTTCGCCGCGGCGGACCGCAGTCCACAACAAACTCCTTAGGAGGAACGATTCAGTGATTCTCGCTCAGCTCGCACATTTTGCTTCGCACACAGTCAGCAGCCTGGCGCTGTTCCAAGAGGAACAGACGGTCGGTTTCAGCCCCATACAGCTATGGGAAAATATGGGATGGTTGGTACGCTGCGTCGTCATGGTCCTTTTCGTCGAGTCGATCTGGTCGCTGGCCGTGATGATCGACCGCTACCTGTATTTCCGTGCCGCCCGCAACCAGTCGCGTGACTTCGCGCCCAAGGTTGCCGGTGCGCTCAAGGACAGCAAACTGGAAGAAGCCATCCGGATTGCCGACCGCAACAAGAAGTCACACCTGGCCGAGGTTGTGACGGCCGGCCTGCAGGAGTTCCGCGCCTCCTCCGGTTTGCCAACCGAGGAGACCATCGCCAGCTCCGGGCGCGCGTTGGAGCGGGCCGAGGCCATCGTTCACTCCAAGCTGAAGAGGGGCCTTGCCGTTCTGGCCACCATCGGCGCCACGGCTCCGTTCGTGGGGTTGCTTGGTACGGTCATCGGCATTCTGCACGCCTTCCAGCAGATTGCCACGCAGAAGACCTCGGGCATCGGCGCGGTCGCCGGCGGCATCTCGGAAGCGCTGGTTACCACGGCCTTCGGTCTCTTCGTGGCCATCCCCGCCGTGATGGCGTTTAACTACTTCACCGGGCGTGTCGAAAACTTCGATGTGGAGATGGACAACTCATCGAGCGAACTGATCGACTACTTCATCAAGCAGAATCACAAGCGCTAAGCGTAGCGGCTGTTGGTTCGAGCGAGAATCTGCGGCGGGCAGCAGGGGCAAAGCCTCTTCTGCCCGCCGGTTTCGGCCTCGCTATGACTAAGTGGTTTTTGAGCAATGCCGGAAGCCATCCGGAAGAAGAGTTCAATGGCACGGAGCCCAAACAATGGGAATCACGGTTCGCAACGAAGGCAGGAAAGTCAACTCGAATATCAACGTCACACCCATGGTGGATGTGATGCTGGTGCTGCTGATCATCTTCATGGTCATTACCCCCATGCTCCAGAACAAGGTGGCTGTCGATATGGCCAAGGTGGATAATCCCACCGCCATGCCCGACGCCGACAAGGAAGACGCCATTGTCGTAGCCATCACCAGGGACGGAACCGTCTATCTGGGGCAGAACAAGGTTGCCGCCAACGAGCTTGGCACTCTGGTTCGCACCAAGCTAGAGAATACGCCTGGCAAGACAATCTTCGTTCGCGCGGATGCGCGGGCGCAGTACCGGGCGGTTGAAGATGCGATTGACGCTGTGCGCACAGCCGGCGTGGATGATGTGGGCTTGTTGACGCAGAAGCGCGAAGCCGGAGGCCCGGCAGGCGGCGAGTAACCTTTTTGCGCCCGCGCTGTCGCACTTAACGATTTTGAGGAAACGAGGAGTTTGAAGCCATGGCAATGTCAATGGGAGGCGGGGGAGGCTACTCGTCCGACATCAATGTTACGCCGATGATCGACATTCTGCTGGTGCTGTTGATCATCTTCATGGTCATCGTGCCGGTAACGCCCAAGGGCCTGGATGCGCTGGTGCCCCAGCCGCCGAAGGACAAGCAGCCGATGAACCAAAACAACGATCGCACCATCGTTGTGCAGGTCATGTACCGCAAGGGCGCGGCCCCATCATACAAGATCAACGAGATCGATGTGGCCAAGGGCGAGTTGCTGGCCAAGTTGACCGAGATTTACTCCAACCGCGCCGAGCGCATCATGTTCGTCCGCGGCGACGACGATGTGGACTTCCGCTATGTGGCGGAGGTCATTGATATCGGCCGCGCGGCCAACGTGGATCACATCGGTCTGATGACGCCGAAGATCATGGCCGGCCAATAGCGAAGTTGCTCCGCTGTAGTTTTCTCTGAAAGGGGAAACCTGCGGGGGCAAGCAGGATCGGCCGTGGGGCAGATGCCGAAGGCATCGGTTCAAGGCCGCACAAGTTTTCAGGCTGGCCAAACAAGGGGCTCAGGCGGTTGAAATGCGCCGGCTTAGTCCAGGGTAGCCAGCCCCGTCTGGAGGCGGATGATCCGGATGGCAACAGGAGTACAATTTTTCCATCCTGGTTTCGGTACCTCCCGCCCGCGGTTGGCCGCATCAGACTCCAGGCGCGCAATCTATAGGCACTTGCCTTAAGGAGAAGGATAAGAAAATGAATGGACCCGCACGTATTACGGCGCTCGTGGTAGCCTTGGCAGGTTTGGTGCTTTCCATGAGCGGGTGCGACCGCCTTGCGGCACGTGACCAGTTGAACAAGGGTGTGGAAGCTTACAAGAGCCAGCGTTATGAAGAGGCCATCGGCCACTTCCAGAAGGCGACGCAGCTCGACCCAAGCCTGCCCATGGCCAAGAGCTATCTGGCCACCGCGCTGGCCCAGAATGTGATACCCGGACTGGATACGCCGGACAACCTGAAGACCGCGCAGCAGTCGGTCGACATCTTCAAGCAGGTTCTGGCAGATAATCCGCACGATGTGAACAGCATGAAGCAGATTGCGGGCATCTATTTCAGCATCAAGAAGCTGGATGATGCCAAGGAATGGCAGAAGAAGGTTCTGCAGGAAGATCCAAAGGACCCGGAAGCTGCCTACACCGTAGGCGTAATCGACTGGACAGAGGCGCACGAGAACACTCTGAAGGCGCTGGTGCCGGCCGGCTTCAATGATGACGGTGAGGGCAACGCCAAGGTGCCGAAGAAAATCATGCAGCCTCTGAAGGATCTAAATGGCCCGCTGGTGGATGAGGGCTTGCAGTATCTGAACCAGGCGGTGGCGAACCGGCCGAATTATGACGATGCCATGGCTTACCTGAACCTGATTTACCGTCGCAAGGCGGATGTGGACTTCGGCGACGATGCGGCCCGCAAGGCGGATGTGGCATCGGCTGACGAATGGCGCACCAAGGCAATGGGCACGCGCAAGGCCAACGAAGAGAAGAAGAATGCTGGGCCTGGCGGCATCACCATGGATTCAAACGGCAACATGAAGTAAGCGGCAAACTACCTAACCGCACATACCAACGGCCTCCGCTCTACGCGGGGGCCGTTTTACGTCAGCCGGGCAATGCCGTAAATACTGATCCACCTTACACCATCCTCTCCGCAGTCGCCGCGGCGACCGGAAAGGTTGGGAATCTACAACACCAATGAACCGCCGGAGCAATCGAGCAGTTCCTCCATTGATTTACCTGGAATCAGTTGCTCCCAGAGGGCTTACCTTCCCACGGCGGGACGTGCGCATGTCTTGCAGAAAATTACCTTCCCTGGGCGCACAATGTCGAATAGAGGTCCGAGAGTGAAAGAGCTATGGCAAAGGTCGTCTGCGCGGCAGGCCCGGCGGCAACAGGAAAGCTCTGGATCTCCATCCCGGTCCGCTCTTCCAGTGCCTCGTGCCCGGTCCGTCCCCTCTAAAGGTACCCCCACCCCCCTATTTTTATTTTCAAAATCTTGCAGATTATATTAACCTCCCTGGAATCAATACCTTCCGGCGACAATCCTACAGAAAAGTACCAACATGTGAAACCGCACGTGCCTCCAGAGGGCTCTCTTCCGCTGTAGATTGTCCTCCGTCGGAACTAGAGCGAGCGGCCTGAATCAAAAGTCTACTGCGAGATTGCTGTCATCCAGGGCGGAGTCCGCCGCGGCGAACGAAGTCTGATGCTAGCCCGCTGTGGCGAAGACCTGGGTCTTCATCGCTGGACTTCTTCTGCGAATTTCGGATGCGCCGCTCTAGTTCAGCGTCAGATCCGCGTGCAGCGGGGTGTTTTCGCTGGAGTCGCCGACACGGATGATGAACTTGCCGGGGTCGATGGTCCACTTGTGAGCTGCTTCATCCCAATAGCTGAAGGCGCGGGCGTCGAGGCTGAGGCTGACGTGTTGGGTTTCGCCGGGAGCCAGGCGAACTTTGGCAAATCCCTTGAGTTCGCGCTCGGGGCGGGTGGCTTTGGCCGAGGGGTCGGAGATATAGAGCTGGGCCACTTCTGCGCCGGCCACGCTGCCCGTGTTGGTCACGTCGAAGGTCACAGAAACAGTTGAGCCGGAGGCCGCCGTCGCGGGCACTTGCAGGTTTGCGAAGCTGAAGGTGGTGTAGCTGAGGCCGAAGCCGAACGGGAACAGCGGGTGCTTGCCGGTGGTGGTCCAGTAGCGGTAGCCGACCAGCAGACCGTCGCCGTACTTCACGTGGGGAATCACATAATCCACCGGATTGACGCCGGATTCGGTCACGTGCAGCGTGGTATCGGCGCCCTTGACCGGGTAGTACCAGGCGGCCGACGGATTCTCATCCCAACTGCGGTCGAAGCTCACTGGGAGCTTGCCTTCAGGGTTGTGCTTGCCGAGGAGGACCTCGCCAATGGCGGTGCCGCCCTCCTGGCCGGGGTAGTAGGTGAGCAGCAGGGCGGGAACCTTGCCCAGCCAGTGCTGCGTATCCACCCCGCCGCCGCCGTTGAGCGTGACGATGGTGTGCGGATTCACTGCTGTCACGGCTTCAATCAGCGCGTCCTGGCCCCAGGGCAGTTCGAAGGTGCGATCATGGCCCTCGCCCTCCATGGCCGGATTGAAGCCTACAGCCACAACGACTACGTCCGCGGCTGCGGCGATCTTCTTTGTCTCCTCCGAGATCAGCTCCGGCTCAAAGGCGATTCCAAGGCCGAAGTGAACGCCGGGGGAGTGGGGCAGATACTCGGCCACCACGTTGATCGTCTGGCCCTCCTTTAGATTGAGCGTCCAGGATTGAGGAATCTGACCCTCGGCGTGAGGGGCGGCCAAGAGTGTCTTGCCGTCGATGAGCACCGTGTAGCTGTCTTCACCGGAAGAAGCGGCCAGTAGCAGATAGTTACCGGCTTTGTCAGCTTTGTAGGCGGCGGTGTAGCGGATGCTGCGCGCAATTTTGTCCGCGGGCTGCCACATATCCGGCTTCCAGTCGGCGATATTCCAGGGTGTGGTGCTTTCCGGCGTGCCGGTAAAGTCCTTGCTGGGATAGGTGGCCACATGGATGGCGCCGTCCCAGTGCGTATTCCTGAAAAGTTCGCTTTCATCTGGCAGGCTGCGGCTGTAGAGCACGCTGACATTGGGACCGGCCGCGTTGGCGATGCCGGTTAGAGTGCTGACCGGCTCAAAAGCGCGTGCCTCTGAGGAGCCCCCGCCGCCGGTGACCGCCGGATAAGCGTTGGGGCCGATGACGGCGATGGTCTTGATCCTGGCCGCATCAATCGGAAGCAGGGAACCTTCGTTCTTGAGTAACGTGATGCTTTCGCGGGCGCCATCGAGAGCAACAGCGCGATCAGCCACGGAGTAGGTTGAGTCGGCGGGGTCGAACTGCGGGCGGTCGAGGAAGCCGTAACGCAGCACGGTGCGGAAAAGGCGCAGCACCTTGTCGTCAATGGTGGACTCCTTCACCGATCCGTCCTTGACGGCGGCCAGCAGAGCCTTGGCGTTCATAAAGCGCGCGCTGGGCATTTCAAGGTCGAGGCCGTTGTTAGCCGCGCCCACTGAGTCGTAGGTGGCGTCCCAATCGGTCATCAGAATGCCCTTGAAGCCCCAATCGCCTTTGAGCACCTTCAGGTTGAGAAACTCGCTCTGCGTGGCGTGAGCGCCGTTAATCAGGTTGTAGGAGTTCATCACCGCGTCCACGTGAGCCTGGGTGACGGCGGCTTCGAAGGCCGGCAGGTAGATCTCGCGCATGGTCCGTTCGTCCACGTCGGAGCTCACGTTGTGCCGGTTGTACTCCTGATCGTTCAAAGCATAGTGCTTGACGGTGGCGATCACGCCTTGGGACTGGACCCCCTCAATCCAGGGAATCGTCATGCTTGCTGCCAGAAAGGGATCTTCAGAGAAATACTCGAAATTGCGGCCGGCCAGGGGCGAGCGGGCGATGTTGACGCCAGGCCCGAGTAGAAAATTGACGTTGCGGGCACGGGCATCCCTGCCCAATCCTTCGCCCACTTTGCGCGCCAGCGCCGTGTCCCAGGTGGCTGCCAGCGCCGCGCCGCCCGGCCAGGCGGTGGTTGGCCCCCAGGTGCGCACGCCCTCCGGGCCATCAGACATCTTGAAGCGGGGCAGGCCGATGGCGGGCACGGCATTCGTGAACATTCCGTCGACGCCGCCCAGCAACTCGATCTTTTGCTCGAGCGTAAGCTTGGCCAGCATGGCGTGGGCTTTGGCCTCAAGGCCGGGTGAGTCCGGCGCGGGCGCCTGGGCAGAGACATGGGCGCAATAGAGCAGGACCGGCAGCAGGCAAGTGAAGGCAAAGAAAATAGCTTGGCGCGTGGAGTTCTTTGAGTTTCTCATAACTCTGAAAAGGCTAATGCATTTGGCCTGAGTATGTATACCGGCTAAGCCGCGGCCTAAGATCAAAAGTATCGAACCAAGATACAAACCCTCGATAACTGCAACTCGCTGGAACGCATCGCTGACCACACAGTTCTTTCAATCGTCCGGCGTGGAAGCGGATTCCCCTGCTATACTGACCCGGTCCAGCCGTATTTCTCGCAGCAAACATGGATGCTGACGCAGGGGATTGTTGACTATGCGAACAGACCGCCGATCATCCGGTCTGAGATCACGCCCTATGATTGAAGCTGCAACTCTCATGATGCGAGGGCTGCACTGAATATCTCTGGCGGCGATTGTTTCTTTCCGCCAGATCGCGATCCACCTTGAATCTGATATTGGGAGCGGGCAAATGAGACTGGCTGGACGGAATTGTGCGATTGATTTTGCGCTATTGCTTCTGCTGACCACAGCCGCCGCGCATGGCCAGACGACGGCAGCCACTCTGCAGAACGTGCTCGCGCAACCGGTACAATCCGCGGACGTGACCGCTTTTCAGTTGCAGCAATATTTGAGCCGCCGCATCACTCCGTTGCCATCGCCCACGAGCGCCAGTGACTGGACTGACCGGGAGCAGAAATTGCGCAAGCACCTCCTGGATGACGTCGCTTTTCACGGATGGCCCAGCGAGTGGGTAGACTCCGCCCCGAACTTTCAGCAGGTGGGCGCCACTGAATCGCTGAACGGCTACCGCGTGAGCAAATTCCGCTATGAGATTGTGCCGGGCTTCCACGCTACCGCCATTCTGTATGAACCGGAAAAGCTCAATGGGCGCGCGCCGGCAATCCTCAACGTAATCGGCCATGAACCCATGGGGAACGCGGCGGAGTATGAACAGAAGCGATGCATCAACTTCGCCAGGCGAGGCATCATCGCGCTCAATCTAGGATGGGTGGGCTTTGGGGAACTGTCATTGAAAGGCAACAATCACGAAGATGCCGCCGCGCTCGACCTGGCAGGATCCAATGCTCTCGGCTTCTTCTATCTCGGCATGCGCCGCGGCCTGGATTATCTAGCTACATTGCCGCAGGTGGATACTGCCCGCCTGGGAATGACGGGTTTATCCGGGGGCGGATGGCAAACGATCGTGCTGAGCGCTTTGGATAAACGGGTCGCGGTCAGCGTGGAGGTTGCCGGGTTCGGATCGTTCCCGTTCAATATCACTCACCCCGGCGATACGGGTGAAATCGAAGAGAATCCTACCGATTTCTATCAGGATTCAGATTACCCATTTCTGGTCGCCATGCGCGCGCCCCGGCCCACGCTGCTTATCCACAATGCCGAGGATAACTGCTGTTTTCGCGCGGCCCTGGTCAAGCCGGATAACTACGATGAGATAGAGCCGTTTTTCAACTTATACGGAAGACCGGATGCCCTGGCATGGTACGAAAGTACCGATCCAGGCACGCATAACTATCAATTGGTGAACCGCCTGCACGCATACAGTTTCTTCGCCGAACACTTTCACATGCCTGCCGTTACTGAGGAGATCCCCAGTTCTACCGAGGTCAGAACTCCGGAGGAACTCGCTGTTGGCATACCGGCGGACAACTTGACCATCACCGGCCTGGCAAAGAAGCTCGCGGGGGGCATCGCCAGACCAGCGGTTCCATCCGAGGCCGATGCGCGCAGTTCATGGATCGCCGCCCAGCGGGAGAGGCTCAAGGAAGTGACCCGCTACGCGCCCATCTCCGTAGAAAATGCCTGGAGGATGAGCAATACCAGGCGCATGGCGATTCAAACGCTATCTTACCGGTTCGATTACACCAACGGACTGAGCGCCACCGGCATCTGGTTGAAGGCGAACGACGCGGGCGAAGACGCTCCGGCAATCATCGTCTTGAACGATCAGGGGTATGCAGCATCCGGCGAGGCTGTATCCAGGCACGTGAACCACGGCGAGCAAGTCTTGGCCCTCGATCTGCTTTTCAATGGATTTACTCGCCCGCAAGCTCCCGATCCAACGGATTGGGAGATGCTGGTTGCCAGCGCCGGCGATCGTCCGCTTGGCATCGAGGTTGCGCAGTTGCTTGGCGCTGCCCATTGGTTGCAAGCCGGCAATGTTCACCGGAAAATTCAGATTGAGACGGATGGCATCCGCTCAGCCCTGATTGCCGCCGTGGCGGCGGCCCTTGATCCAGGCACATTTTCTATAGTTACCAGCCGCCATGCAATGAAGAGTCTGAGTTATCTGCTCGACACGCCCATGGCTTTTCACTCCGCGCCCGATCTCTTCTGCCTCGATCTTTACAAGTACTTCGATATCGATATGATCACGGCGATCGCGGCTCCAACGGCCATTCATAACTTAGCATCGATCCAGGAACTCCCGTAAAGAGGGAATCGGAACAGCGAGATGAAATGAATTCAGACAATGATTCGCAACAGGCGGGGAAACCGGTTAAGAGCGACGCGCTCATGTGTATACCGGAAGCGACCGTTGTCAATGTCACGCAGCAAGCGGGGAATGCGCCCAAACGCCGCAGCCCAGGGCGAGTGCGGTGGTGGATCGTTTGGACGCTCTTTTTTTCCACGGTGATCAACTACATCAGCCGTCAGACATTTTCCGTTTTGGCGCCGATGATTTCGGCGCAATATCATCTGTCGCACACTGACCTGTCCAAAATCTTTGGTGCGTTTCAGATCTCGTATGCGGTCACGTGGCTTCTCGGCGGCATCTTTCTTGACGCCGTGGGAACGCGGCTTGGGCTGGCGCTGGCCGTGGTCTTCTGGTCCGTCGTCAACATTCTCACCGGATTTGCCTCCTCTGTCTTCGGCTTCGCATCTTTTCGATTTCTGCTGGGGATCGGGGAAGGCTTTAACTGGCCCGGCGCCAGTAAGACGGTTGCCGAGTGGTTTCCCAGCCAGGAGCGCAGCCTCTCGGTAGCCATCTTTGACAGCGGCTCCAGCGTTGGAGGAGCCGTGGCGGCGCTGTCAATTCCCTTGATCGCTATCAAATTTGGCTGGCAAGCTGCTTTTGTTGTTACAGGTCTCCTGGGCTTTATCTGGCTGTTCATGTGGTTGCGCGTCTACCATACGCTGGACCGTCATCCCAGGGTGACTCCGGAAGAGGTTGCGTATATTCGCGCCGGCCAGGAGGTGCCCAGGGTCTCGGCGGAGAGCGGACCCCGGCGTTGGCTCAAGCTCTTAGGGCAGCGCAACGTTTGGGGCATCGTTCTGGGCCGCGCGCTCACTGATCCTATCTGGTGGTTCTATGTGTTCTGGCTGCCTCAGTACCTGAGCGATGCGCGCGGTTTCAGCCTGCAGAGGATCGCCCTCTTTGCCTGGATGCCGTTTGTCGCCGCCGATCTTGGAAACTTCACCGGCGGTCTCATCTCGGGCTACTGCATTCGCCGTGGCATTCCCGTGGTGCGCGCACGCCTTTGGGTATGCGTCTTCAGTTGCCTGCCCATTCTTGCCGGCATTCCTGCCGCCAGCGTGCACAGCGTCTATGCCGCGCTGGGGTTGATCTGTTTTGCCCTCTGGGGTTATGCGAGCTGGTCCACCATGGGCCTCACACTGCCCTCTGACCTGTTTCCCCAGGATGTTGTGGCCACGGTTACAGGACTGAGCGGATTGGCAGCAGGCCTGGTCGGCGCGGTCTTCACCTTTGCCGTCGGGATTCTGGTCGATCGCTTCTCCTATAGACCTGCGTTTCTGGTCGCAGGATTGATGCCTCTGTTCGCCACCGCAAGCGTGTTGTTGCTGGTCCGAACGCCCGTCAGCGCAAAGGTGGCCAGTCTCGAGGTCTGACGATGATGCCGCTGGCCCTCAATCCTCTATCGCCAGCGGCTCGGTTTCGGCCGCGGCCTGAATGGCCTGCGTTTCGCGCAGAGTGAGAACCGGGCAACGCGCGTGGGCCAGGATCTTATAAATGGTACGGTCACGGGTAAGATTTTCGAGGGCCGAGCGATCTGTAGCGCCCAGAACGATGAGACTGGCGCGGCGCTCTGAAGCTTCGGCCAGAATCTCGATTGACGGGTTGCCATGCACCACATGGGGCTCGACCACGGTGCAACAGCCGGCGCCTGTTTCTGAAGCCAACAGGCGCAGCTCATGCATGGCTGTCGAGTCCAGGCCGGTAGGCAGGCCGCTCCGTTCCATCTCATCGATAGGGGGCAGCACATGCAGCAGCAACAGCTTTGCTGCTTGATTGGCGGCAATGTTGCAAGCAAGCGCCGCGCTCGGGCGAGAGGTCTCTCTGAGTGTGGTGGCATAGAGGACGACGCGCAGGCGGTCCTCGCTTTCCACCGGGAGATGAGCCTCGGGACCCACGGTGAAGACCGGGAGGTTGACCGAGCGCAGCACTTGTTCTGCCACGGAACCGATGAGCAGCTTGCCCAGCTTGCTCCGGCTCCGGGTACCGAGAAGAATTCGATCGGCCTGAAGCTCGTGGACTGAGGCTGCAATCAGCTTTGCGGCTTGACCCTCGCGCACCAGGGCTTCGCAGGAGATGCTCCTGCGGAGCGCCAACTCGCACCAGGGTTCCAGCGTCCTGGCCGCAAAATCCACAGCACCGGCATGATCGTAATACGGCATTCCGGCCGCATCGGTCGATATAGCTGCGGCGGAGGTAAGCACATGCAGGAGAATCAGCCGCGCCCCCGTCTCAGCTGCCTGCTCAAGGGCAAACGGCATGAGCCGGTCTAGGTCGTTCAAATCGGTGGCGACCAGGAGGACGGCCGGATGAGTCCAGCGGGCCAACCCTGCATTCAGGTCTGCAATCGGGCCTGTTTCCGGCATGAAATATACCTCGTACTGGACAGCGTGGCACTGACGAAAACGGGGAGATGTGTCAGGGCGCACCCGCTCTAGTGATGCGGCTCACCATAAAAATTCTTGAATGACGATAGAAGCCGCACTTCATCTTAATAGATTAATGCTTTCTGAGAGTTGCACGATAAGTTGAGGAGATACAAAGAATGTAACGAGAAATCACAATGGGAGTGCTGCACATGCGTGCTCGACTCAACGAAGAATGCGTCGTCAAGGCAAACTCCCAGTTCTGGCAGCAGATGCTGGCCATGACAATGGATACCCTGCCGGTAACAGAGGAGTTTTGCGTGGGTGCCGGGCACATGTTGGCGAGCGTGGATCTGTCCGGCCAGTGGAAGGGCCGCATCGAGGTGCGGATGGCCGGTGGGCTGGCCTACGAGGCCACGGCGGCGATGATGATGCAGCCGGTGGAGACAGTGGGCGAGGCCGACGCGCTGGACGCCACCAAGGAGATCGCCAATATGATCGCGGGCGTGATCAAGTCATCCTTGCCCCGTCCCTGTGCCATGACCGTGCCCGCGTCCGCCGTGGAGGCCGAGGGGTTCTGTGGCCAGCCCCGCACCGAGGACACGCTGGTAGTAGCCTTTCGCCACGCCACCGGAGATCTGGTGGTGCGCGTCTGGGAGCAGGAATGCCAACCATAGGCGCATGGCGGTTCGCATTCTTTCTCCGCTTTCCTTGAAGAAACTGCGCAGAGTATTGCAAGGAGGCAGGGATATGGTACACTTCGCTCGGTAAACGCTTACCGAGACCGGGTGCTTCTATTTCTTACTGTTTCTCCGGCTTGGTTGCGGGTGCCAGGTCGGGAAGCGGATACTTATTCCCAGGAAGCTGTTTGCCGGTTGACAACAGTAGGAGTAAACCCATTTACTTAAGGGCGAACGTCCACAAGCTACACGGACGATATCACCCCATTAGGTGACGCAATGTTCGCATTGGTTCCAGCCTCCATCGCCGCCGGCTTGTTTGCTCCTTCCCCGGCCCTCCTGGCTTTCAGTGTTGCGCCCCTGGCGCATCTGAGGCTGCTCGACATCGCCGTCATCGCCATCTACTTCGGAATGGTCATCTGGATCGGCTTCTATCTCAAGGGCCGCTCCAACACCAGCGAAGAGTTCTTCATGGCCGGGCGCGAGATGACCGCCTGGATCGCCGGCTTGAGCTTCGTCTCGGCCAACCTCGGCTCCCTGGAACTGATGGGCTGGGCCGGCTCGGCCTACCAGTACGGCATTCTGGCTACCCACTGGTACTGGGTGGGCGCCATCCCCGCCATGCTCTTTCTTGGCCTGGTGATGATGCCCTTCTACTACGTTTCGAAGACCCACTCGGTCCCCGGCTACCTCAATCTCCGCTACGGCGAGCACGCCCGCGTTCTGGCCGCCGTCTCCTTCGCCATCGAGATGATCCTGATGAGCGGCGTGAACATGTTCGCCATGGCCGTGGTGATGAAGGTCGTGCTGGGCTGGGATATCACCTTCAGCATCCTGGTCTCAGCAGCCGCGGTCACGCTGTACGTTGCCTTGGGCGGCTTGCGCTCGGCCATCTTCAACGAGGTACTGCAATTCGTGCTTATCTGGGGCGGTGCGCTGCTGGTGCCGATCCTGGGCATGATTCAGGCCGGCGGAGTGAGTGGACTGAAGACAAAGATCATCGCCAATATGCATTCCGACAGCTACTTCCACCTTTGGCGCGACACCGGCAGCTTTGCCGCCAACCCCATGGGAGTGCACTGGACCGGGATCGTCTTCGGTCTCGGTTTCGCCATCAGCTTCGGCTACTGGACCACCGACTTCCTGGTGGTGCAGCGCGTACTGGCAGCCCGCAACCTGCGCGCAGCGAGGATGGCGCCCATCATCGGATCCTTCTTCAAGATGGCGGTTCCGTTCATCGTCATCCTCCCCGGTTTGCTGGGACTGGTGGTGTTGCAGAATCCCGACGGCAGCCGCCGCCAACTGGTGGGTGAAGATGTGGCGGCGGCGTGCTCAGTCTCCTCGGCTGGCAGCACGATTGGCAATCCAGCTGCGTGTTCGGCGGCCATGGCCAAGACATCGCTGCCGGCTGCTTACCAGCAGAAGGTGTTGAGCGCGGCGCCGGATGCGGAGTTGCATAGCTACAACCAGGCCCTGCCGCTGATGATGGTCCGCTATCTGGGGCCCGGCCTTCTTGGTCTGGGCATTACCGCTCTGATTGCCGGCTTCATGAGCGGCATGGCCGGCAACATCAGCGCCTTCTCCACCGTGTGGACCTACGATCTCTACAAGCCTCTCATCAACAAGAAAGGCTCAGACAGCCACTACGTGAGGGTGGGCCGGGTGTCGATCGTCATAGGCGTAATCATCTCCATCGGCGCCGGCTACATTGTGCAGCACGCGCACGGCATCATGGACTACGTGCAGGCGCTGTTCAGCATTTTCATCGCGCCACTTCTGGCCACCATTCTCTTGGGTATGTTCTGGAAGCGCGCCACCCGAATCGCCGGTTTTCTCGGTCTGCTCTTCGGCATCATCTTTTCTGCCAGTCTCTTCGAGTGGGTTCACCTCTATCCTGCCGCCCTGGCCAACGTGGCGCTTTCGCCCGACGCCAAGCCGATGGCCGAAAATGTATTCCGCGCATTGTGGGCCTGCCTCTTCACAGCTCTCGTCATCTTTGTGGTGAGCATGTTCACCAAGCCAAGACCGGTCGAGGAACTGGATGGACTGGTCTACGGTGCTACCGTATTGCCTAAAGAGGAGCCGGTTCCGTTCTACAAGAACGAATACATGTGGGCGATTCTGGTGGTGATCATCTTTGTGGTACTCAACATCCTGTTCTGGTAACGAGAGAGAAGAGAGGGTAGAGACATATGCATGGTTCCGGTATTCCCATCTGGTTCTTTATCGGAGTGCTGCTGCTGATCTATGGATCGATGATCCTCGGCTATGGCATCTATGAATGGCAAACCGGAGTTTATCCGGCGGGGGTCGAGTTGACCAACCTGCACACGCCGGTCTGGTGGGGTGGCCTGTTGGCGCTGCTCGGGGTGCTGTACGTGGTGAAGTTCCGGCCAGGGCGCGCCGGCAAGTAGTCGTTGACTGGGGCGAAAAAAGTCTTGGAAGTTTTCTTGAGAAGCGCGCGCCGGGCCGTTCTGGCGCGAGAAGCAGTTCAAAATCAATTCCTGTTGTGGATGGTCCGGTTGGAAAGCTGACGGTGCTACCGTATCCCGGCAGGTGCAATGAAGCCGCAATCGCGGCAAGGTAAGAGGGAGTAAATGAGATGGCAACGCAAAAAGCAATGACGTTTGGCGTCGTGGTAGGCAACCGCGGGTTTTTCCCGGATCAACTGGCCAAGACCGGCCGCGAGGAAATCATCTCGGTTCTTGAAGCAGCCGGAGCGCGCATCGTGGTGTTGAGCCCGGCGGAGTCGAGGCACGGCGCGGTGGAAACCTATGCCGACTCGCAGCGCTGCGCCGAGCTGTTCAAAAAGCACGCGGACGAGATTGACGGCATCATCGTCACCTTGCCCAACTTCGGCGAGGAGCGCGGCATTGTGGACGCCATCCGGCTCTCCGGGCTCAGGGTTCCGGTGCTGGTGCAGGCCACGCCCGACCGCTCCGGCGATATGACCATCGCCACCCGCCGCGACAGCTTCTGCGGCAAGATGAGCGCCTGTAACAACATGATGCAGTACGGCATTCCATACTCGCTGACCACGCTGCACACTGAGAGCCTTGCTTCGCCGGAGTTCAAGGCCGACCTGGAATGGTTCTCCGCGGTCTGCCGCATCGTGAAGGGGCTCAAGAATCTGCGCATCGGCGCCATCGGCGCGCGGCCCACGGCCTTCAACACGGTGCGCTACTCCGAGCGCATCTTTGAGACCAGCGGCATCACCATCGAGACGATTGACCTGTCGGAGATCTTCGGCCGCATCAACCGCCTCAAAGACACCGACGACGCGGCCCAGGCCAAGCTGGCCGCCATCAAGAGCTACGTATCCACCGCCGGCATTCCCGCCGAGGCTCTACTCAAGATGGCCAAGCTGGGCGCGGTCGTCGACGGCTGGATGAAGCAGGCCAACGTAACCATCAGCGCCGTGCAATGCTGGACCTCGTTCGAAGAGTACTTCGGCGTGGTGCCCTGCACCATCATGAGCATGATGAGCAACAACCTCATCCC